>OJIS01000050.1_pt1 | contig 50656 bp, 35 predicted proteins | sample 1595671 | NCBI WGS metagenome assembly OJIS01 (sample SAMN05416814, study PRJEB24817) | seawater metagenome | isolation source: Sea water | place: Canada:Atlantic | collected 2013-07 | reverse complement strand
TCAAGGCCACCGCCATGCAGGAAGACGACGTGGCCCTGTTCGCCGCCGAATACTTCATGCAGGCCTACCCGCAACAAATGAAAGAACGCTTCAAACGCGACGACCTGCCCGAAGAAGGCGTGCCCTTCCTGGAAACCATCGGCAAACAACGCGGCTGCCTGGGCAGCGGCGGCCACGTGGACTTCGACCGCGCCGCCACCCTGCTGATCAGCGAATACCGTGGCGGCAGACTGGGTCAGCTCACCCTGGAAACCCCGGCCATGGCGGAGAAAGAGCATGTGAAGGTGGCGGAGATTCGCAGGTTGAAAGAAGAGGAGAAGGAAGCGAAGAAGAAGGCCAGGAAGGCGGCGTATAAGGCGAAGGGTAAGTAATCAACAGCCCATAGCTGAAAACCATAGTCATCTACTCTCCAGCAAGGCCGCCCCCCTTCCCGGACCTGACCAGCCACCAGAACCGCATCATCGACCTGTGGGTACAGCGTAATTGAATGATTCGCCAGCAGGTGCTGCTGGACTTTATGAATAAGGTCATACCCTGTCTAGATCTAGCTGACCCTCGAAAAACCAACCATTGTTTAAATTGAGACAGCTATCCCCCTGAAAAACAAAAATCGAAACAATTAATCTCTTCTTGGCAATACGCCAAACAAACAAGTAGAGGTAATCATGAGTAAAAGAGGAACGCCCCACAACGGCCCCAGCAAAACCGGCAACCCCTCAGGTAAAGGCCGAGGTGTTTTACCACCGAAGGGGAAATGATGAGGATGGGTAGTGCCATTGCGGCACTACCCCCCTTACTCTATTCGATGATATTTGCCGTAAGCCCGAATCACGACTTCCTCGTAACCAGCAACCGAGTGCTTCTGGGCATATGTAACATGCGCCCTGAACAAACGGTCCAGTGCGCGGGCACACCTCTCCAGAATCTGGATACCCCATTTAGCACTACTGTTCGGCATCCTTCGATCCAGAAATTCAGACATAACCTCGAACGAGGGGTATGCTTTTCCTTTACGCCATTTCTTCAGCAGGTCTTTCTGAGTCTCGCGCACCGATTCTGCATCTTTATCATATTCATTTGCGATAGGTATATACCTAGATAAAGATTCCTTGCTAGCTAGCTCATCTAAAAATCGGTGATCAAGAATATCCATAAAAGCACTGTAAGGACCATGAAGAGGACCACCGACAGACGTCGGCAATATTGGGTTAATCAGGCCATCAGACTCAAGAAAGGGAAACCGCGCATAAAGATCAGGCTCAATGCCCTCCCATTGCTCCAATATCCCTTGTTCGATTGTGGCTAGTGCCTTCAGTATGAAATCAAGCTCCAGGCATAGCTGAACATCAAGAAAATCAGATCGCACCATCTCACCGGAGGCAACTAACGACTGAAAATCACCTGAATGACGAGATAGCGCCTCCAACCATCGAGGCGGAAATTCAACATACCGGCACAAGGCTGAAAGCGGATTATCAACCGACAGCTCCTTGATCCCATCCGGGCAAAGCTCATTCTGGAACGCCTCTTCACTCAATATTCTATCCCGGATGAATTGGAGACAAGGCGCAACCTCCTGACCCAGAACATCGATATCAGGCAAACCCTGAAGAAAGCTCTTCCACTTGTGGCGCTGAAAGACGCTCCCATACAGCTCCACATATTCATCAACGGCATCTTCAGAAACAGACAGCTCTGGCATATATGCCTGAAGGTAGCGCTGCAATTTGTCTTGTGACCGCACCCCCTCGCCCTTGAGGATCGACGAGACGGTATTGTCGGAGGGACGGCGCGACCTGTCCCAGCCATACTCTTTCTCCGCAAATCGAAGAACGCCGGTTAATGATGACGGAAAATCGAAAAGCTCAAAAATAGCATCAATAGGAGGGAGAACTGCTGACAGCATCCAGCCCTTACCATTCCCTAATATCACAATCTATCCTTGGATACCTTTTGTGTAGCAGCCACTAAACTTGAGTGTTTCTCTACCAACGCTGAGTATAACCAGTGAGCATGCCGGTTATTGACCCACCACCCGCTGCATACTCTGCATCCAGGCGGCCTTGAATGCCGGGTCTGCGGCAAACAGCTTGTACAACTCCAGCTCATCCTTACGGCGCTGCAACATGACTTCTTTCAGCATCTTCTCGAATGCCAGCTCGCGGTTATGGGGGTCAGGGTTATCCTGGTACTTCTCCTTGAAGTCCGGGTGTTGGCGAATGCTCTCGGCGATATTGATGAACTTGACCTTCTGCTCTTCCGGTGTGGCGCTCCAGCCCTGGAACCAGCGCTCATTGAAGGAACGAACAATATCGTCCAGCGGATCCAGCTGTTTTTCACCGCCATGTGCCCCTCGAGGATTGGGGTTCTGAGGGTCGACTTCTGTCTCTCCCTGATCCAGGGTGATCGACTGATTCAGCTTTACCCGCTGTAGCCCATAGGAACTCAGATCTACTGATTCCAGAAGCTCATCAATCGAGTCTGAATCCGGGTCTTTGACCTTGAGCTTGGGAACCAGAAACTTCAGGAACCAGAAGAGCTTTTCCCAAGCAACGATCTCGTAGGGCATGATGGATGCCATCTGCCCGTAGATTTTCACGTACTGCTTGGCCTTGATTTTGAAATCGACTTTCTCGTCATCGTCCAGATCCAGCTCATGCTCGAACCGGGCTGCCGCCACATCAATAATGGGGCTCAGGCTCTGGGCGTCTTCACCTTTGAAGTAGCGCTTTACGAAATCTTCCACTTCGCTCCATTCGTAGACCCCCACATCGTCCATCACGTCCTTGAGCTCATGGAGAACATTGACATCCGTGGCGCCTGACAGCGACGTTGCGGTATAGAAGGGGTCGAAGGCTGTCTTGATATCATCCGAGGCATTGAAGAAATCGAGAATAAACAGGTCTTCCGTCTTCTTGCCCAGCTTCGGCGCTGACCGGTTAAGGCGAGACAGAGCCTGAACACACAGCACCGACGCCAGCTTCTTGTCCACATACATGGCACAAAGCTTGGGCTGGTCAAACCCGGTCAGGTACTTGTTGGCCACCACCAACAGTCGATACTCATCCGTATCAAACTTGTCCTTGGTGTGATTATCAGAGAAGCCGTTGATATCGGCTTCGGTGTACTCGATACCATCCACCTCTTTGGTGCCTGAAAAGGCCACCAGCGCCTTGAACGGATGGCCTCTTTCTTCCAGCAGCCGAGTAATCGCCTTGTGGTAGCGAATGGCGGTTTCAATGTTCTGGGTGATCACCATTCCCTTGGCCTTGCCCTTGAGCTTCTTGGTATTCACCACCTGGGGAATGAAATGCTCCAGCATGATCTCGGCTTTGGTATCGATGGTCTGCTGACTTCGCTCCACATAGGCACGCAGCTTTTTCTGGGCCTTCTTGGTATCAAACAAGGGGTTTTCGGCAATGGATTTTTCAATCTCATAGTACCCCTTGTAGGTGGTGTAATTGGCCAGCACATCGAGAATAAAGCCTTCCTCGATGGCCTGTTTCATGGAATACAGGTGGAAGGGCTTGAAGGTGCCGTCTTCCTGTTTTTCACCAAACTTTTCCAGGGTGTTGTTCTTGGGTGTGGCGGTAAACGCCAAGTAGGAGGCATTCCCGCGCATCTTGCGCGAGCGCATGGCTTTCAGGATTGTGTCCTGGTCATCTTCATCGTCGTCCTGCTGCCCATTCTCGCCCATGGCCCGGTTCATGTTGTCGTGGGCCGTGCCGGACTGGGAGCTGTGCGCTTCATCGATGATCACCGCAAAGCGCTTGTCACTGAGATCCTCAATGCCATCCACAATGAACGGGAATTTCTGGATGGTGGTAATGATGATCTTCTTGCCGCTTTCCAGTGCACTTTTCAGCTCTGCCGACCTGAAGGCCGGCGCGACGATATTCTTGACCTCGGAGAACTCCTTGATATTGTCCCGGATCTGCTTGTCCAGAAGCCGCCTATCCGTCACCACAATCACGGAATCAAACAGCGGCTGATCCAGCGCCTTGCCTCCGGCTGCCTGCGCAGACGCCGGATAGGTTTCAATCAGCTGATAGGCCGCCCAGGTAATCGAGTTGGACTTACCCGACCCTGCCGAGTGCTGGATCAGATAGGTATGGCCCACACCCTGCTGTTCTGCATGGGCTACCAGCTTTCTGACCACATCCATCTGGTGGTAACGGGGGAAGAACAGCGTCCGCTTTCGCAGTGGGTCCCTACTGCTGCCATCCAGCCGCACAAAATGCTGGATGATGTTGGCCAGGCTCTCCTTGGTGAACACTTCCTGCCACAGGTAGGCACTCTTGTGGCCATCTGGGTTGGGTGGATTGCCTTTACCGTGGTTGTGGCCCTTGTTGAACGGCAGGAAAAACGTGCCTTTACCGTCCAGCTTGGTGGTCATATACACTTCATCGGTATCCACCGCCATGTGCACCACGCAGCGAGCGAAATTCAGTAACGGCTGGTTGAAATCACGGTCTTCCCGATACTGCTTCTGACCATGGTAACGGGCCGTTTGCCCCGTCCAGGCGTTCTTCAGCTCCATGGTCACCAACGGCATGCCGTTCAGGAACAGCACCATGTCGATTTCCTGGAGGGAGTTTGCCAGTGAATAGCGTACCTGCCGGGTACAGCTGAAAATATTGGCGGCAAAGTTCTGCTTCACCGTCTCGCTGCTGCTGGCCAGTGGGGCGGGGTACATCAGGTGGAAATGGGCATCATCCACCGCCAGCCCCTTCTTGAGCAGATGCAGAATGCCGTGCTTCCTGATCAGGCGGTCGTAGCGCTCCAGCAGCTTGCGCTGCCAGTCCGAAGGGTTATGTTTTTGCAGCTTGGCCAGCTCTTTTTCCTGGGTCTGCTCAAGGAAGCGCCAGAAGAACTTTTCATCAAGGGCATACTGGGCGTTGAAATCCGAAGGCAGACCAAGCTGGAAGCCGTTACTGGCCACCATTTCCTCCGCCGGGGTTTCCCCGATCCCCCCGGCCTCCTTTACCGCCTCGGTCGTCAAGCCCGTCAACGCCTGCTCTATGGCGGCTTCCAGCGCCTGTTCCTTGGTATTGCTCACCATATTGCGTCCCACCGTCTTTCAATTCGTATCCAGCCTGACAGCCCGATCAAGCAACCATCAAGCATTTTTTATGAATAATATCAGAGGGTTAATCTGGATCAGCTTGCCAGTTCAACCTCTGCGTCAAGCAGCAGTCAAGCAAACAGCGCAGCCTGGGCTGCCCAAGTCTCCTTAACCCCTCAAAATGTCTAAAAGATATCTAAACCTGCGGTTTAGACATCGTCCACACCTAGCCCTCAACCACTATAACCCCTTGATTTTTAATAGACCGGGAAAGGCGCTTTACCTTGTGATGCTTTTGCTTCTCGTCTAATCACTGCTTCCTGAGCATGATTGATAATCTAACTGACAAACCTGTTGCGATGATCAGACTGCGTAATGATTCCGCAATGCTGTCAGCATTGCTTCCTGATGTTCGGCGATCTGCGTTGCGCCCCATTTCTCGTCAGCCGCGACATAAACGTCAAAAATGGCCTTGAGCTTCAGAGAGTCATAACGAGGCTTATTCTTGAACTCCTGCCATTTCACACCAACGGGCTTGTTGCTATACGAAGAATTTTCGCCGGGGCTCAACAATGCCAGGTTACCAAAGGCATCTAGCACCCCCGGCTCAAGCACATTTTGATTTCTTTCGTTCTGCGGATGCACATGCTCCCCGGAGTTTTTCGAGGTAATGCGGTATCGCTTGAGCTTCTCATCGCTCTTGTCGTCCTGCTTCCAGAGCAGGTATTCCAGTTTCTGGAACCAGTAATGCTCAAAGCCGGTCCCCTGGGCGCTATTGAGATAGTCTTCGATTGAGATCCAGCTTTCAGTGGCGGGGGCCTCACCTTTGGCAATTTTGAAGCTGGCTTCCTTCTGGGTTTCGATGGTCAGCGACAGCTGGTTATCCAGCGCCTCTAGGACAAACAACACCTGTTTGCGGTTCATATCCGGCTTATCCACCAGCTGAGATAGCAGTGCCGTTAGCCAGTAATGAGCAGAGCGATCTCCAGTGAAATTTCGTACTGCCTGCAACTGAACCAAATCTCCCAGCGGTCGGGCGGTTCGATTTATGCGCCTATCCCCGGACTGCGCGCGGCTAATGTATGTCAGCCGCAGCTGTGGGTCTTCACTGTCATCATGCTCCACCCATTTCACCACCCAGGTATCGAATTGATAGCGCACCTGCCAGAGCAGTTCGACAAACGACTTTACGGTGGTTTCATCCTCTTTAAGCAGGCACTCGAAGCAAGCCATCAGGTTCGACGCCTTGATACGCACCGCAATATCCGGCCATTGCTCGCAGGCACAGAAAATCCGCAATGTATGAATCAGTAGCAGCTCAAAGCTCACAATTGAGCGGCCGTAGACAGTTCCCTCTTCAACGCTTTTCTGGGTATCTTTTACAGCTTTCGGTTCGGGATTCTCAGGCGCATCGCCCTCCTCGACCGCACCAAGAAGTTGCGACAGCGTCATTCCAGACGCCTTGCCCTCGTCTTCTTCGCTTGCTCCTACACCGGACTCAAAGAACCTGTGCTCATAGGCACTCAAGTCCTTGTACTCAATCGCATTCCAGTTCGCCTTGGGGAACAGCTGGCGGAGGTTGCGCTCGAAGTAGTTCTCCATGTGTTCACAGGCCTGCCAGATGGCGCTGTACAGGGGCTTCTCTGTGGTGATTTTGCGGAACAGCTTGGCTTTCAACAGGTCCACCGGCTCCAGCTGGATACCTGCGGTATTCATGCTGGCGAACAGGCGGTTAAGGTCCATGCTCTCCGGGACGATATTGTTGACCCAGCTCACCTTTCTGAGGATGTAATCGGCAAACCCTTCCCGGCTAAAACTGTCGTCCTCGGGCAGCTTCTCTACCTGCTGTTTCAGCACACGCAGGTTGGCGTCCAGATGGGTGAGGTAAGGATCCTTCTCGATGGCATCCGGGCCCGGGCGGGTCATGCGCTCCAGGCCGGCATAGCTGCCCAGCAGATTGCCCACCGCCTCGCGAATCTCGAACGTAAGTCTCGGCTGCTCGCCCAGGGTGGAGACCTGTGCCAGAGGCGTATCCACGCCCGCCGCCCGGAAGGCCAGGGACAGCAACATCAGGGTGGTGGTGCGTTGCTGGCCGTCGATCAGTTCATAGAGGCGAGACTCACCCTCAACCCGCACGGCGGATAGCACACTGCCGATAAAGTATTGCTCTTCCTTCGCCAGATAGGCTTCGCGGATATCATCAAACAGCTTGATCACATCCTCATCGCGCCACACATAGGGGCGCTGATAGCTGGGGATCACGAAACCCATGGCAGCCTTGCTGACTTTTTCCAGTGTCAGCACCTCTGTGCTTACTTGATGGTCAGTCCGCTGGCCGGCCTGCTGTTCGGCTTGATTCTCAACCGCTGCGGTCATCGCTGCTCCCCCGCTATCTTTCGATTCAATGCCGGGGCAAAACCCTTTTCATACTCCCCGGTATTCAGCCCGAGGCCGAATTGCTCGCTCACGGCTTCCACAAACCGCTGCTTCACACTGTTCGTGCCCAGATTGCTGGGGTCCACCTTCAATTCAAAAGCATCAAGAAAGGCAAAGCACTGCTCAGGGGTGTAACTGGCGGCGATCCAGTCCAGTACGGGATGTTTACCAATAAAAGAGGGAATGGAGTTTTCGCGCACGGATTTCTGATTGCTGACCCGGCGGGAATACACCACCCGAAACAGCTTTTGGGCGGCCAGCTCCAGCTGGTTTTCGCCGAACTGGCTGATATAGAGCAGCAGGCAGGCCTCGTAGAGTTTTTCCAGGTAGCCACAGCCCTCCAGATCTTTCAGCCATTCCACAAACTGCTGATAGCCAGGCAGATGCGGCAGGGCTGGCTGCTGCCAGTAGCGTTGATGCAGCCCCTGAAAATAGGCCAGGTAGCGGATGCTGTTGATGCCGGCATTGAGGGGCTGGCGCACCTCATAGCCTTGCTGGTCCGTCTGCTGGCTGATCTCGCCCGCCAGACCGATCTGGCGGCGGATGCGGCCATAGGCAATGTCATCGCCGTCTCCGGTCGCCTGCGCCAGTTCGTCAACAATACAGTCTCGGATGCGCTTCTTCTGGTTGTGGGAGGGCAAATCACGAGGCTTTACGCCTTGCCAGAAGCGGCCTTTCAACAAGGCGCTGACGGTACTGTCCAGCTTGCCCATGGCCTCCCACTGCCGGGCAAACTGTGGCTGGAGCGATTTATTCTCAATGGCTCGTAAATGATGGGCCTTGATGATATCCGGCCCACCCAGCCGCACGCCGCCGGTGTTCTGGGTTTCGAAGAAGCGGTAGGCATCGTCTTCGGACTGAGTAATCACCAGAGTGAATTGCAGCTTGTGGAAGTCGATCCACCCTCGCACCAGATCCATACGATCACGCAGCCACTGGAGGTTATGCTTGATCTGCTGCTGGCTGAGGGGGTGTTCGTAGACCAGGCCGCCGATGCTTGATGGGTCTGACTCCAGCAGACAGCCCATCAGCGCCAGGGTGGTGATGCGCTGCTGGCCATCGATGATATTCAGCTGGCCGTTTTCCTGATGCAGGATCAGGCTGCCCAGATAGTAAGGCAACTCGGCGTTTCGCTGGGTGTGCGACGCGATATCCCGCAGCAAACCATCCAGTTGCTTGTCCTGCCAGCAATAGGGGCGCTGGTATTCCGGGATAGTCAGCGATCCCGTCACTGTCTCCTTATCGCTGGTGATAATGGCATTGGCGATCGAAGATGTCTCTGGATGCAAACATTCAGAGAAGAGCTGGGCAGCGCTGCAGGTGGCGACCTGTACTGTCATGCTGGATCAGGCCTCCACCATGTCGGGGGTGATTCGGATTTTCCCGGTGACAGCGCTGTTAATCAGGGTGGTTTTGTATTCTTTGAGCTTTTCGATTTGCGCGGCAAGCAACTCGACTCCCTTATCCGATGAGGCAAGGAATCCGCTGACATACTTGCCGATTTTTCGTTGCTCTTCGACTGGAGGAATGAACAGGTCCACCTTAGAAAAGTTCTCAAAATTCAGGTCTTGGCCGTCGCGAATAAAACTGGCCGTTTTTTGCAACGCTGCTATATAAGCTGGCAGCTTGAGTAGATAGGCATAGAACCCTGGATCAATCTTCTGGAGAGGACGAAGAACAACATACGATGAACGAATGCAACCTCTCGACCATGCACGCTCAAGCCCGCCCTGGAAGCTTCGCATACTGATCACGAAATCGTCTCTTTCCACATGCTTCCGTTTATCGAGATGAAACTGAATCTTGACAACCCTATACCCTGTCAATTCTTCGTATTTATCTTGAGGGATAACGCCGTAAGCCTGAGTCGCAGAAAGCTGCACATCATCAGTCCACGCCCTCTCTTTTCGCTGTGTAAAAAGGAACTTGCTTCTCCTAACCTCCCAATGCGCTGGAATCTCCCCAATCCAGTCCACGCCGGAATCTTTCATGGGCACATTGGGATCAAGCCCCTGGGTGACAGCTTTTTGGATAATGATTTGCTTGCGCTCTTTCAGCAGGGCGATCTGCTTCTCTTTGATGGCAATGGCTTCGTCGATTTGGGTGGTTTTTTTGTCGAGGAATTTGGCTATGGCAACCTGCTCGCCTGAAGTTGGCATCAGACCCCAGACATCATAGAAGTCATCACTATATAAGCGCAGCCTACTATCTATGACGCCCGTGCTTTTTCTCTTGTATTCCGCTTTATATATTTCCGTACGAAGCAAGTAATGGAAGTAACCATGACTATTATTATCTTTCAGCCGGTATACTGAGTAAGCTGGGCTAACGATTCCATCAAAAGCAGAAAACCCTAAGCTGCCATTCCAAGCGAGCATAATATTACTCACAAGATCGTTTCTACGGACGATTTTATAACCTTCTAAACTTTCAGCATTTGTCATCAAGTCTCCGTCAGCCATTCTTTCTGACTTTGGAGTGACTCCCGTATATTGAGACACTGAAAGCAAATTTTCCCCTCCGCTTTCACTCCGCTCATTGACCTCGTGAAACAAGTACTTTAAGCGCCTCACATCCCAGTCAGCCGGGATCTCGCCGAGCCAATCAACCCCGGAATCTTTATAAGACTCATACTTCGGCAATTCAGCAATACTCAACATAGCCACCTACCCCTGCACCTGCTCAACATCCACACCCAGAATCTGTGCAATCAGCCCCTCGGCCTTCTGTTCCAGGCTGATAATATCCTGGGCCACTTCTTCCAGTGAGCGCAGTGGCTTGTGGCGGTAGAAGTATTTGTTGAAGCTGATTTCGTAGCCTATTTTGGTGGAATCCAGGTTGATCCAGGCTTCCTCCACATGGGGCTTCACTTCTTCCAGGAAGTAGTCGTGGATGCCTTGCTTGTCGCCCTCCTTGAGCAGGGGGATGGATTCGCTGTCACGCAGGTCGGCGCTAGACTCAAAGATGAGGTATTCGTTGGCCTTGCCGGTGGGGTACAGGCCGTAGTCCGGCAGTTGATCCTGGGTGCAGTCGTAGCGGTGTAGCAGTTCATCCAGCTTGTCGTCTTTGAGCTTGACCACTTTCTTGATCACTTTTTCGGCGGTGTCGTCGTACCAACTTACGGCATTGAGGATGGCGTTCTTCTCGGGAACGGAGAGCTTAATCTTTCTGGCCTTGAGTTCGGCGTCCACCTGTTTTTTGAACTGGTTGTAATCGTTGAACTCACCCTCACCGATGGCGGCCATGAGTTCACGGGCGGTGTCCACCAGGGCCTTGAGGCTTGCCCAGCGTTTCACATCCAGCAGTTTGGTTTTGGCCTTGGTGTTGAGGCTGATGTCGTTGTCTTCACACCAGGCCATGACCTGCTTCTCGATGCTTTTCAGGAAGCTCTGCTTGCTGTCCTTGCCGTGGCCGGTGTGGTCGTAGACCTTGTCGCCGTGTTCGGCATAGAGGTGCTCCATGACCTCGCTGATCTGTTTGTCGAAGCGAAGGCCAGCGATACGCTCTTCGGAGAACTGGGCCTTACGGCGGTCCGGGCGTTCGATGGTGACCTTGTGATAGCCGAAGTCTTCGTTGCGGAATACCTGGCTGGCGATGCCTGTCGGGTCGTTGTTGCTGTTCATCTCGCGCTCGATGGCCGCGCAGTCCAGGTAGGTGCGGGTGATTTCCTCGATATGTTCCGGGGCGAATTCGCAGTTCTTGTTGCCCAGGTTCTTGCGCAGCTTGCGGTACAGCAGGCTGGCATCAATCAACTGCACCTTGCCGCGCCGGTTTTCCGGTTTGTTGTTGTTCAGCACCCAGATATAGGTGGTGATGCCGGTGTTGTAGAACAGGTTGTTGGGCAGCTGGACGATGGCTTCCAGGCAGTCGTTCTCGATGATGTAACGGCGGATATTGCTTTCGCCGCCGCCGGCATCGCCGGTGAACAGGCTGGAGCCGTTGTGGACCGAGGCAATGCGACTGCCTTTTGAACCCGTGGCCGGGTCTTTCATCTTGCTGACCATTTCCATGAGGAACAGCAGCTGGCCATCGCTGGAGCGCGGGGTGGCGTCGCAGTCCTCTTCATTGCCCCAGTAGTCCCTGAGCTTGATCTTGAAGCGCGGGTCGATGACGTCGCTGCCGTCCTTGATGTGCTTCTGCTCCGAGGCCCAGCTTTTGCCGTAGGGCGGGTTGGAGAGCATGAAGTCGAAACGATCGGAGGCGAATTCATCGGTGGACAGGGTGGAGCCGACCTTGATGTTTTCCGGGTTGTTGCCCTTGATCATCATGTCGGATTTACAGATGGCGTAGGTTTCGTCGTTGATTTCCTTGCCGTAGAGGTAGATATCACGGTTGTCTGAGGGGTATTTCTCTTCAATAAAGTTCTGGGATTCGGTGAGCATGCCGCCGCTACCGCAGGCCGGGTCGTACACGGTGAGGGTGAGCGGCAGGTCATCCTTGATCGGATCGAACACCAGGTGGGTCATCAGCTCGATCACTTCCCGCGGGGTAAAATGCTCCCCGGCCTCTTCGTTGTTTTCCTCGTTGAACTTGCGGATCAGCTCTTCAAACACATAGCCCATGCCCAGGTTGGAGAGGCCGGGGAGTTTGTAGCCGTCCGGGTCCACGGCATCGTTGGGCGTGAGGTTGATTTTCGGCGAGACGAATTTTTCCACCACATCCAGCAGCACGTCCTTGTGGGCCATGTGCTGGATTTTGCTCTTCAGCTCAAAGCGCTCGATGATTTCCTGGACGTTGGGGCTGAAGCCCTTCAGGTATTCCTCGAAGTTGGCCAGCAGGATCTGCCGGTTGTTGGTGGCGGTGTTGTACAGGCTGGTGAGCGTCCACTTGGAGACGTTGTAGAACACATAGCCGGAGGCGGCCTTGAGCGGCGCCGGATCCAGCTCGGTGGCGTCCATTTCCTCTTTCTGGAAGCGCACCTCTTCCAGCACCGCCTCCTTGGTGGGCATGAGCAGGGTATCGAGACGACGCAGCACCACCATGGGCAGGATGACATCGCGGTATTTACCGCGCACATACACATCGCGCAGGCAGTCGTCGGCGATGTTCCAGATAAAGGAAACCAGTTTGTTGTGTACGCTGTGATCCATTGTGTTCCTGTTTCTTCGTCTGTGTTGGCGTTTTTGCACGCTGGCCGGGAAAGCCCGGCAACCCGCCCGTTGCAGGGGCGGGGTTAACCAATACCATCAGAGCTTCTGATAGTACCGCTTGATTTTCTCTGCCATGGCTTCACGGCGCCGGGAGAGGAAATCTTCGTAGTGGTCGATATGGTACAGGTTCTGATCCTGTGGCAGCAGGAAAGACGGGACACCCTCCAGCCGCCGCTCTTAACTCCTGCTTCGGAACCGCATTACCTCGCTGCATTGCGACTCTACAGAGAAGGCAGCCAGCATGAGAGACGCCTCACTCGTACGGTGGAATCTCATTGCTGTCGCTGGTCATTAATTGCACTAGGCGTGGGTTGATAAAAAGCTTTTCGTTACCGGATGCTTTCTCCTGGAGAACACCGATCCCGGCCAGTTGCTTCAGATAACTGGAGGCGGTCTGCCGTTTGGCGATCTCTTTTTCTACCAGGTTGCCGATCCGGCAATACGGTTGCTCAAACAGTGTTTGCACGAGCTCATGGCTGTAAATCTTTGGCAACTGTTGCCTGACGAAATCTTCTGTCTGCGTGAGTAGCTCTCGCATGGCTGCAATCTTTGCACAGGTCCAGGAAGCCACCTCCTCTACCCCCTTGAGCATGAAGATGATCCACTCCTGCCAGTCACCGGTGCGGGTGACGTGGGTGAGCAGGCGATAATAGTCATTCTTGTGTTGGACGATATAACGGCTCAAGTAGAGGATAGGCAGGGTTAGCAGCTCCTGGTCGATCAGGTAGAGCACATTCACTATGCGCCCGGTTCGACCATTGCCGTCATGGAAAGGGTGAATGGCTTCGAACTGATAGTGGCTAACGGCCATCTTGATGAGTGGATCTGTGCCATCATGAGTGTTGAGATAGCTCTCCCAGTTGGTAAGAAGATTACGAATAACCTCTTCCCCTGATGGCGGGGTGTAAATCGTCTCTCCCGAGGCCTGGTTGCCAATAATAGTGCCGGGCACTTTACGGACATCCATCTCTACCCCTTTGAGGGTGCTACAGACTTGCACGGCGGTATTGGTGCAAAGTGGTTTGCGTCGGAGTAGCTCAAACCCTTCGTACAGTGCCGTCCGATAGCGGAGTGCTTCTTTGGTTGCCGGATCCGCCCCTTGATCTTCCTGTGCAAACTGGAACAACTTGTCGGTGGTGGTGACGATATTCTCTATTTCAGAGCTGTCTTTTGCCTCCAGTAGAGGCAGCAAGTTAATCAGCAGGGACTGATTTGGGATCAGCTTTCCGGCCTGATTGAGCTCTGCCAAGGCAGCTCGGGCGGGGATACAGGCCTTGAGGATCGCCAGGGTTTCCGTGGCATCGTTTGCGGGCGGAAGCGCGGGCAGCTGGTTGTAGGGTTCGTCCGGGCGCCAATCCATGTACACATTCCTATAATTTTTCGACATTTACTGCTCTGTTAAGCAGCCTATGTCGATAGAATCGACATAGCAAGCTCGCAATGTCGAATTAATAATGAAATTTCGACATAAAAGCCCGGTATGTCGATTGAATCGATATCTGCAAAGCGATTAGCTGGCGCAAATTCCACGACAGACCGGGACCTTTGCTTGCGCATTTCTTAACGAAAGCCGGGCCCTTTGCGGCCAGTTTTGAGATTTTGCGGGTGAAATAGTGAGGTTTTGTTGAACGTGGGCGTTTCGCACCTCGAGAGGTGTTATTCGCTGCGCTCACCCTTTGGGCCGCTTGGAACTACGTGCGTTACTTCGCTACGCTCCGTTCCTGGCGCAGGATTAGCTTTTCGTGGAGCCGCCACATTTCAGGCACAAAAAAGCCCGGCTGTTTCCAGCCGGGCTTTTTTGTATCTCGATTGGTCGGGACGGGAGGATTCGAACCTCCTACCCCTTGCACCCCATAAAGGTTACAGCTTGTCCGTCGCCGTCCAACAGAATCTATAAACCATTAAATATCAGTAAGTTAGTTAAAAATACATCTTTGCATTGTCCAACAACGTCCACTAGAATCCACCGAAAGCGATTGAGAAACGGTGACGGAACGGTGACGAGATTTCGGAGCATACATGGGCATCATCACAGATAGACACCTCACTCCAAAAGACCCCAAAGATGCCTGGCTAACCGAAGACGGCCCACGTGGGCATGGTCGATTCATGGTCAGACTTCAGCCAAACGGGAAGCATCTCTTCTACTTCCGTTACAGTGACCAGACAGGTAAACGCCAGTTTCACCCGCTTGGAGTTTACTCACGCACTGGCACCACCGGGCTCACTCTCAAGCAAGCCCGCACCCAAGCCAGCGAGTTATCGCGGCTCTACGTCTCAGGCATCAAGAACATTGGAGAGCACCTTAACTCAGAACGGGCCGCTCGAGAGGCCGCTAGGCAAGCAGAGCTATCACGCCTTGAGCAAGAAGCGGCACAAAAAGAGGCCGAGGCCGCTGCACTGGCTTCTCGGCAAACCGTTTCCCAGCTCTTTGAGCGATGGATGGAAATTGACGTGTCACACCGGAAAGACAAGGGTACAGAAGTCCGGCGCATGTTCGAGAAGGACGTTCTCCCCCTCATTGGCCAAGTCTTTGTCGCAGACATCCGTAAAGGGCACATCACTCAGGTGACAGATGCCATGGCGGCACGGGGTGTCACCCGCATGGTGAAAGTCGTATTCAGCCTGATGCGACAGATGTTCCGCTTTGCCGTGGACCGAGACATCATTGAATTCGACCCCAGCAGCAGTATTCGGAAAGCCAAAATCGGAGGTAAGGAGACTGAACGTGACCGAGTGCTATCCGAGGACGAGATTCGACAACTGACAAACGCCCTACCCTCTGCCAACCTGCTGAAAACCTCTGAATTGGCTGTCTGGATAGCACTTTCCACCTGTTGCCGCATTGGTGAACTTCTGGCGGCACGCTGGGAGTATATTGACCTAGAGCAAAGAACTTGGCTTATTCCTGCCGAAAACAGCAAGAACGGCAAGCCTCATCAAGTACACCTGTCAGCCTTTTCTGTCAGTTTCTTCCAACAGCTGCAGGAAATGACAGGCCTGTCCCCATGGTGCTACCCGAACAGAGCGGAAACCGGCCCTCTCTGCTCAAAAACCATAACCAAGCAGCTTTCTGACCGACAGCGCCCGTCAAATAGTGGCACCATGAGCAATCGCACTAACAACGCGCAAGCTCTTTGTTTACCCGGTGGCAAGTGGACACCTCACGACCTTCGCAGAACCGGCGCAACCATGATGACCGCTCTAGGCGTACTTCCTGAAGTCGCAGAACGCTGCCTGAACCACACCGAAGAAAATAGGGTTAAAAGGACCTATCAACGCCATAGCTATACCAAGGAATGCAGCGAGGCTTGGGAGAAATTGGGCTCCCGGCTCCAGGATCTGACAGAACCAAGATGATAGCTGATGCGTTAAATGAGAGTTTTCGCTCCAAGTGACATCTAGAGCTCAACTAAGCATTCAGGCTACCTACTCTTTCTATGAAGAATATACTCACATATTTGACCCACGCCTAAATAACACGCCTATTATTGAATTCTGACAGCCAGCAATCGACATTAGTCTAAACAGGATTGGGCAATTTTCCGCAAAATAGTCGCTTTCCTCACCATAGATCAATTCCCCAGCGTTTTACCAAGAAAGCAAGCAGAGCAAAACAAAACACGGTCAAAAAAGCTGACACTAATAAAGCCAGCCAAAATCCCCAGCGCTCAAGCATTGCTGGGAATAAGGCGAACATGGGCAGCGTTGGGAGCACATACCAAAAGGTATACCAAGCATGATTGGCCAGTTTGGCAGTGGGTTGGCCCTCAAAATAAAGCCACACCAAGACCATTAGTGTAACGACAGGCAGTGACGCCAATAGCGCCCCCACCCTATCACTCTGCTTAGCTAGCTCGGAAACCAAGACTATAATTGCGGCTGATACTAGGTATTTAATGACTAGCATTGACATAATTTTTCCTCCTGATTCCCTAGCCTAATATCAATCAATTCCTTTGAACTCACCAGTGAAGTTTACGTCGTACACGTTACCCGTGTTGCACATAAGTATATAAAGCGTTCGCTCCTCATCTTCATGATTCATAGCCACAATGTAATATCCGGGGCCAGATTTACTGATACCCACGCTCTCGTCGGGGATCTCTCTCCAGCTTTCGTCCAGTTTGCCAAATCCCATACCCCGATCTTCCTCGGTGAGCTCGACAGCCACATACTTGGCTACTTCCTCCGCCTGATCGGCGGTTACCGTGGCATGCCCTCCGCCGTGAGAAAACACCGGCGAGGCAAAACTCAAGGCCATCATCGTCATCAAGATTTTCATCCATCTCATAACATTTTCCTCATAAAAACAGATCAAATTTATTAATGTACATGGGCTTCGCCGTCACCATGGGCGTGAGGATTAGAGGCACTGTTTGGCAACTCCTCCGGCTCACGACCCTCTGTTTCAACCTCACCGTTAACACTATCCTCTGCATCCAAATCAAAGCGCTTCTCGTACCCGGACAGCGGAGAATTAGCAACCCCCATGTCTTCATGAGTATGCTGGTGATCATCCTTGTTCAGCGGAAATTCATCAGGATTGCTTGAGTGTAGATATCCATGCAGCTGCATCAACAGCAACAGCAACCCCAACACCATAAGCAGCCCATTGGTCGCTTGACTGAAGCGTTTGAACGATGCCATGCGGCGCCAACCAGACAATAAAAACAACATGATGGCCAGCGCAGCAATCTGCCCCAACTCTACGCCAACATTGAAAGCCAGGATGCGAAAAACCAAACCATCTTCTGCCAGAGGTAATTGCTGCAATCGCGTCGACAGTCCAAACCCGTGAATAAGACCGAAAGCGAAAACCATCCACATTAAGTTTGGTGACTTCATCTTCAGATAAGTCTTGAAACCGCCAAGGTTATCAAACGCCTTATAGCAGATAGTCAGAGCGATAACCGCATCCACTAGGTAGTAATTCGCCTGAATACTATAGAGGGTGGCAAACACCAGAGTAATCGAGTGGCCAATGGTAAACGCGGTTATAAAACGAACAATGTCACTGAAGCGGGTCAGAAAGAACACCACGCCGAACAGAAACAGTAAATGGTCATAGCCTGTGACCATGTGCATCGCTCCAAGCTCAATGTACTCCATGAAACCGGCATTGAGCGCCCTCGCCTTATCCTCTGCTGACATGCCATGCCCCATGGCGATGCTGCTTGCCAAAATGGATAGAAGACCAATCCAGTATTTCAATTTCACAACCTAAACTCCCTTGTTGTTGATTTGCTGCGCTGCCTTCCCATTGACCAGCCGGTACAGGGCTGGCAGGACAAATAGCGTTAGCAAGGTAGAAGAAATAATGCCGCCAATAACGACAGTCGCCAGTGGTCGCTGAACCTCAGACCCGATACCCGTATTCAGCGCCATCGGCACAAAACCCAATGATGCCACCAGTGCGGTGGTTATAATTGGCCGTAATCTGGTCACCGCGCCTTCAATAATCGCGTCATCCAGCGTTACACCTTCATGCATCAACTCACGGATAAACGACACCATTACCAACCCATTGAGGATGGCAATACCCGAGAGCGCGATGAAACCCACAGCTGCAGAAATGGAAAAGGGGATATCTCTGAGAAACAGCAGTAGCACACCGCCCGTCAACGCTAGCGGCACACCAGTAAAGATCACGAGTGAATCCTTGATAGAACCCAGTGCAAAATACAGCAGCGCCACAATCATCAACAATGTCAGTGGCACAACCAGCGTCAGTCGCTGACTAGCAGATTGCAGTTTTTCATAGGTGCCGCCGTATTCCACCCAGTAACCTGCCGGCACCTGTACGGTTTCATTGATGGCTTCGCGAATTTCCTCCACAAACGAACCTAGATCTCGGCCACGCACATTAGCGGTGACGACCACCCTACGCTTGCCATTTTCACGGTTGACTTGGTTGAATCCATCAACCAAGTCAATACTAGCCAGCTCGCGCAAGGGAATCGAACCGAAACCAGGAACCTGAATAGGAAGATATCCCAAGCCTTCCATGTCGGTTCGATATTTTTCAGCCAGTCGAACGACGATATCGGCTCGACGATCACCCTCATAGAAACGCCCTGCCACTTCACCCCCTAATGCTATAGACAACTGGGATTGCAGCGTTGACTTATCTAGGCCATACGACGATAACACTGACTCCTTAGGTGTAATCGTCAAAACAGGTAGGCCAGTTACTTGCTCCATCTGAATGTCCGCAGCCCCGTCTATTTCAGACACCACACTTTCAATCTGTTTTCCCACTGCCTCAAGCTGTTTGAAGTCATCACCGAATACTTTAATAGCCAGCTCCGCGCGAACACCGGCCAGCAGCTCGTTAAAGCGCATCTGTATCGGTTGCAGAAATTCATAACGACTACCCGGAACAGTATCGACGATGGCAGATAAATCCTCGACGACTTGCGCCTTGGATTTCCCTGGATCTGGCCACTGATCCCTAGGCTTGAGAATAATGAAGTTGTCCGCAACGCTTGGTGGAACGGCATCGGTTGCCACATCGGCTGTGCCAATTTTGGCGAAAACTCTCTCCACTTCAGGCATCTTCCGGATTTTTTCTTCCAGCGTTCTCTGCATCGAAATTGCCTGACCAAGGGAGGTTCCAGGGATGCGAAGGGCATGCATAGCAATATCCCCTTCATCCAAATTCGGCACGAACTCACTGCCAAGACGACTGGCCATAAACATTGATACGAGCACAACGAATACAGCTAAAGAGACAACCACCATACGTAGAGCTACGGCTTTTTTTACCAGACGTTGGTAGCCATTTCGCAACCCTATCATGGCTCTATTTTCCTTCTCTTCCACTCCATTGCGAAAAAGCAAAGCTACACAGGCAGGCACAAACGTTACTGACAACAACATGGCGCTAGCCAAGGCTATGATCACTGTCAGCGCCATGGGGTGAAACATCTTCCCTTCTACGCCGGACAAGGAAAATATCGGAAGATAGACGGCGGTAATGATAAAGACACCAAACAGTGCAGGCCGCATCACCTCTTTGGTTGCCGTAAAGACAATAACCAGACGCTCTTTCTGACTTGGTGACGACCCCGCCCCCTTCGCTTGGCTCAGTCGGCGCAGGCAATTCTCCACGATGATGATTGCACCATCCACCAGCAAACCAAAATCCAGCGCACCCAGGCTCATCAAATTTGCACTTACTCGCGCATGTACCATGCCAGTAATGGTCATTAACATGGCGATGGGAATCACAGCAGCAGTTAGAAGCGCTGCACGAACATTACCCAGCAAAAGGAACAGGATAACGATGACCAGCAACGCCCCTTCCAATAGGTTTTTTTGTACAGTTTCCAGGGTTTTTTCTACCAGACCGGTGCGGTCGTAGACAGCGGTGGCGGTAATACCTTCCGGTAGGCCAGCCTTGATTTCCTCAAGCTTTTCACCCACTGCGCTAGCGACCGTTCGGCTGTTTTCACCGACCAGCATAAACACCGTACTCATTACCACTTCGCGGCCATTCTGGGTTGCCGCTCCCGAACGTAATTCCAGCCCCTCTTCTACCGTAGCCACATCCTTAAGTCGTAACCGACTGCCATCCTCTGCCGTCACAAGGGTATTGGAAAGAGCCTCAAGTGAGACAACTTGACCCGGCACCCGCAGCAACCATTGAGAGCCGTTCTGCTCTACAAATCCCACACCACGATTTTGATTATTGGCCTCCACAGCCTCTACGATCTGTTGCTGACTGATACCGGCTGCAAGTAACCTACCCGGATCAAGAGCCACCAAAATTTCCCGCTTATAGCCCCCAATGGGGTTCACCTCAACAACACCGGGCACACGCAACAATTGCGGGCGAATGATCCAATCATGCACTGAACGCAGGTCCGTGGGTGTAATGGAATTGCCCTGTGCATCAACGGCACCGGGTTCCGCATCCACCGTAAACATAAAGATCTCACCCAGCCCGGTAGCGATTGGCCCCATCTCTGGTTGCAAACCCATAGGCAGATCTGAACGGGCACCTGATAACCGCTCACTTACTAGTTGTCGAGCAAAGTAGACGTCAGTGTCGTCACTGAAAATTGCTGTTACTTGAGATAAGCCATAACGGGAGACCGAGCGGGTATATTCGAGCCCAGGTAGGCCAGCCAACGTGGTTTCAATCGGATAGGTAACCCGCTGCTCAACTTCCAACGGGGTATATCCCGGCGCCTCAGTATTGATCATCACCTGGACATTTGTGATATCCGGCACCGCGTCAATCGGCAAGCGACTGAAATTCCACAATCCAAGAAAAGACAGAAGAGCGACAACCACCAGCACCAAACGGCGGCGCTGGATGGCGTGTTGAATTATGATTTCTAGCATATCTACAGGCCTTTAGTGATCGTGGGAAGCGCCGGACTTTTCGACATCGGCCTTGAGAAGGAAGCTGTTCTCACTGACATATTCGGTGCCGGGCTTCAAACCACCGAGCACCTCCACCCACTCTTTATCCTGGCGACCCAGCTCCAGCATGCGCACCTCATACTGCTGCCCTACCTTGGCAAACACTACGGTAAAATCCCTGAATCCCTGCAACCCAATACGTTTCACAGCAAGGTCGACCGGATGCTTAGCCACTTCGATTTCAGCAGCCACAAATTGCCCCGGCTTCCAGCCTAAAGGAAGCTTGTCTAGTTTTATTAGCACGTTCTGGGACTGGCCTGAGACAGCCATAGGTTCAATAAAGATCACCTCGCCAGACACCGGCGTCTTGCCACCTGCCTGCTTCAACATGACCCGGTTACCCTCTTTTACCCGCTGGCGGTCAAGAGGATAGACCGCGACTTCTGCCTGGGTTTGCTCGATATCTACTATGACGGCCAAGATACGTTCTCCGGTCGCCTCACCAGCCCCCCCATCCATAAAAGCGATCACACCGGGCATAGGGGCACGCAATGAGTAAGACCGTAGGCTATCGTTACTTTCGATAGTAAAAAGAATATCTCCACGGGAAACCGTATCACCAAGTTTTTTGTGCACACGGACAATCTGTCCTGTAAAACGAGCTCGCAGCTCTCGCTTTCCAGAAGGAGGAAGCTTCAGCTTTCCGTAGGCAGAAATAGTCTCATGCAAGAGAGCGGGACCAGCGACCTCCGTGACAACACCCATGGAGTCAGCGACTTCTTGATCGATGGTTGTGCGGCCTTCAAAACTGTCATACTGCCATTGGTAGTTCTTCCCCTGATATTGCGCGGTTACCGTCACCTTGAATGAATGAGGCTCATATATTTCCATATCTCCGCGCAAAAACGACTCCTGAACAGTAAAACCGATTTCATCACGCACGCCGCCAAGCCGTGTCAGCACAACCTCAAGTTCCACTACTTCCGGATCCACTGCCTTACCATCGTCAGTTATCCAGGCGCGATACTCTGGCGGCACTCCGGTCTCAAAGATAGCCAGCTCCACCACAAAATTTCCTTCGCGAAGCATCAGACCGTTATTGGGTCCCTTATCAGGCTCGGCCTCTTTATTTTCAACAGCACCAGCAGCAATACCAACAGTAGGGAGAATCGCCAATAGACAAACCACTAACAGCAGACCAATATTTTTTATTGCTACTTTCATTAATTTTTCTCCTTACTGTTTGCAGAGAGAGATATTCCGGTGAGACGTTCAATTTCTGTGAGATTAACGTGGGAGCTCAACTGCGCACTGATCAACGCCAATCGAGCATCCAGCAATTCCTGTTTAACGGATTGCCATTCCAGATAAGTAAAACGGCCGACCGAATATGCTTTATTTGCCTCAGCCACCGCCTTCTGTAGCCGAGGAATAATTTCTTCATGCAAGGTGCTGGTCTGATGCCGGCTGTGCTGTAAGGCTTGATACAACTCAAACAGCCTGGCTTTTAAACGCGATTCCTCGCTGATCGCCATGGCTTGATTGACTGATCGTTTAGCCTGCAATTCGCTGACCCTTACTTCATTGCGCCGATTTTTACCCAGAGGAATCGCAACACCGGCCACTACGCCAAAATCATCTGTCGCCTCATAGCGACGGACACCCGCAGAAAAGCGCCAACTTGCAAGCGCATCAGACTTGGCTATCGCCATCTCCGATTCATTCACCCTGGCTCGGGTTAGGAAGATTTTGACTCTAGGGCTGTCTTTGAGTCTGACTTTCAGATCCTCCATGGATACCAGCGTCTGATTTGTCTGAAGCTGTCCGAGGAGCTCAAAGTCCGCTGAATCACTGTTACCCCATTGCGCTGCAAGCTGCTGACGGGCTATCGCCAGCTCATGCTCCAGGTCTTCCACATCAAGTTCACGGCGACGCAATTCCACCTCTGTACGCAGGACATCCACTCGGGATGCCCCCCCTGCCCGACCACGGCGACGTATCTCTTCAAGAGATTGGGCCGCACTGTCTCTTGCCCCTTCGGCTACAGCCAATCGTTCCTGGTAAGACAGCGCAGTGAGAAATGCTTGTGCGGTACGCGCTCCTACATCAAATCGCTGGCGCTCAAGCTCGATGGTAACCAGAGACTGGCGCGCTTCAGCGGCGCCGACCCGACTATCTATCTGTTTACCTTCCAAAGCCCAGCTCAGACTCAAGGTCGCCTGGGCGCTGTCAGCCCCTTCGTAGACACCGCTACCGAGCGCATCTTCTACTTCGAACTGGACTTCGGTAGCGGTTCTTAATTTGGCTTGGTTAATTTGTGCCTGTGACGCGCCAGCACGAAATGACATGGCTTCCAGTTGCGGATGCTGAGTGAGGCTGCGCTCAATAGCTTGCTGTAGAGTCAGCGAGGCTGCCGCCGCATCCTCCACTAAAGCGGTCTGACCTATCAGCAGTAAAATGGGCAGCATCAAGTGCGTAAAACACCGATTGGCAATCGGTTTTTTACGCGTAAAAAAAACAGAAATCCAGCTCATCTGAACTCTCTCAATGAAGGAAAAGGGTTTCGAATAAATGATGGAGCACGTCAACACCGGCCGCGCTGCTTAATGTTGCAGAAATAGCAAGCACTACAACAGTCACCACAGGCAAAGCACGATATTCACTGACGCCTAGCAGGTGATGAACACGCCGTTCAACCGCATGGCGGGCAAAATAGCTATATGCATCATCTGCTTGCCTGTCTTGAGCGTTTACGGCGATTTTCTCCACCTGGAGTAACGCCTGAGCGATAATTGCAGGCTGGGGATAGCGCTGCACAACCCACTCATCAGCCAACTGTTCAATCGCCAGCTCAAACTCGGCCTGCAGGAAACGGCGTACACCGGGGGGATACAGGCACGTCAACAGGGAGAAGGCGAACTTGGCCAACGGATCGCGGCGACAAATATGAGCCTGCTCATGAAGACTAATAACCCGCCGCTCTTTCGCACTGATTCTGGAGGCAAGGCCTCGAGTAATATAGGCCTTGGGACTCCACAAACCGGCCACAAACGCCATTGGCACAGGGGTGTCTAGTTCTGCTAGTCCATCTTTGTCGCGCTCACTGAGCAGTCCGAGAAGTTGCTGACGCTGAACTTCGGACACCCCTTGCCAGCCCCTCCAAGCAAACAAGGCCAGCAGCCCAATAAGGCAAAAAAGCAAGAATACCCCATGCCAGGATGCGGGCGAGAAAAGATAGGCATGATGCCAATGAATAATGTCGGCCAGCCACAGGTTCGCTTGAGGCTTCCACTCAGGGAGGTAGGAAAGCAACGCTGCAGCCACCCCGGCAAACAGCGGAAAAACGGCAAAGGCCCAAAGTAGGTTTCTTCGTATAGCCAATTGATAGTGCGGCAGACGACTGGCAACCAGACGAACCAGCAGACTAGCCATCATCGTTCCTGTGACCATTCCCAAGATCAGGATCGTCAACAAGTGAAGAAACAACGCCGGATAGCCGAATATCATCAGCAACTACTCTTCGAGTCGGCAGCCCGGCGCGCTTCAATCAGCTTTTCCAGGGCCGAAACCTGATCATCCGACAGCTTTTCAGAAAAGGTGCTGAAAGCTGCAATAAGGGTACTGCCAGGATCCGCACTGTAATCTTCGCCAATTTCTTCGATAAGCTTGGCGATAAAAGCTTGGCGATCCATGGCTGCACTATATTGAAAGGCATGCCCTTGTTTTTCACGGGAAAGGAGCCCTTTTTTGAACAATCGATCCAGCGTGCTCTGGATAGTATTCAAGGTACCTCCGCGCTGCTTCTCGAAATGCGCATAGACAGACTTTGCGTCTGCCGTCCGCCCCTTCCAGAAGTATTGCAAGACTTGCTTTTCTAGTTCACCCAGCTGCATGAATCCTAACCACTTAGAGATTATCAATCTGGTAATCAGACTGACACACCTAAAACCGATCGTCAATCGGCTTTTGTATGACTAGCTCCCTCTCCCACCATCACACGGACAAATTTTGTCTTTAGCACCTGTAACCCCCCGCCGATTATTAGTGTCAGATCAGCACTGATCTGACACTAAGCAGGGTGCCAAGACCAGAAGATTGCGATCCTTATGTGCTCTATTTACTTATTCACAATCGCAACCACCCAAGCTTTAAGCTTGGTTAACCTGGATTCCTGTTGCGTCGTTGCATCAGCAGATAGGCTGCGGGCAGTACGAAAAGTGATAACAAAGGTGCTGTTACCATCCCTCCTACCATGGGCGCAGCAATGCGGCTCATGATCTCACTACCTGTGCCTCCCCCCCAGAAAATCGGAAGAAGGCCGGCAATAATAACAGCTACAGTCATCGCCTTAGGTCGAACACGTAATACCGCGCCATCACAGATAGCACCCATCAAGGCAGCTTCACCCTTTTGGCCCTGCTCCTGTCTCTCCTGCCACGCCTGCTTTAGGTACAGCAACATGATTACGCCAAACTCGGCAGCGACACCCGCCAGGGCGATGAAGCCGACACCAGTAGCCACCGACAAGTTGTAGTCCAGCAGATACAAGAACCAGATACCGCCGGTCACCGCAAACGGTAACGTCGCCATAATCAGCAAGGCTTCACCTACACGGCGAAAGGTCAGGAATAACAGTACGAAAATGATCAGCAAGGTCGCCGGCACCACCACTTTCAGTCTCGCATTGGCCCGCTCCAGGAACTCAAACTGACCGGCAAAGGACAAGCTGACCCCCTCTGGCAGCCTGACTCCATCATTCACTGAGACACGTAGATCATCCACTACCGAGGCCAGGTCACGCCCCCGCACATCGATATACACCCACCCAGACAGTCGGCCATTCTCACTTTTTAACATCGGTGGCCCATCGGTAATCTTGATATCCGCCACAGTTCCTAGGGTAATTTGTTTTCCTTCGGGAGTGACTATGGGCAAATCGCGTAAGCGATGCACCGTGTCGCGCCACTCGCGAGGATAACGAAGGCTGATCGGGTAACGCTCCAGCCCTTCCACTGTCTCACCGATGTTTTCACCACCAATCAAACCACTGACCACCGACTGAATATCCGCGATGTTGAGGCCATACTGAGCCGCAATGCCACGCCGAATATCGATATCCACATAACGACCACCAGTCAACCGTTCAGCCAATGCTGAGGAGACACCGGGTACTTGTTTGGCTACCTGTTCGATTTGACGGCTCACCTGGTCAATGATCTCTAGGTCATTACCCGCTACTTTGATGCCAATTGGGCTCTTGATGCCAGTGGCAAGCATGTCGATACGATTGCGTATCGGAGGAATCCAGATATTTGCCAGTCCAGGCACGCGTACAATACGGTCCAGCTCTTCGACAAGCTTCTCCGTTGTCATGCCTTCACGCCATTGGTCCTTGGGCTTGAAACGGATGGTGGTTTCAAACATCGTCAATGGTGCAGGGTCAGTCGCTGTCCGCGCACGCCCCGCCTTGCCGAACACCTGCTCCACCTCAGGCACCGTTTTGATCAACCGATCGGTCTGCTGTAGAAGCTCGGTAGCTTTTTGTGCTGACAAGCCTGGTAAGGCACTTGGCATATACAGCAAATCGCCCTCATCCAGCGGTGGCAAAAATTCACCACCAAGCTGACTTAGCGGCCAAAAGGCGGTAACAAAAACTAAACCGGCAACCAGCAAGGTGGTTTTCGGCCACGCCAAGACTCGCTCTAGTACGGGTTGATAACAACTAATCAAAAAGCGACTGATTGGATTACTTTCCTCGGAAGGTATCTTTCCCCGAATCCAGTACCCCATTAACAGTGGAACCAATGTCACCGATAGGCCGGCTGCCGCCGCCATAGCCCAGGTTTTGGTAAATGCCAGTGGGCCAAATAGCCGCCCTTCCTGTGCTTCCAAGGTAAAGACAGGAATAAACGACAAGGTAATAATTAGCAACGAGAAGAACAGCGCTGGCCCCACTTCGACAGCTGCTTGCTCTATGACTCGCCAATGCGCATTACCAGTCAGAGATTGCCCTGGGTTATCCCGATGCCAAATCTCAATTTTCTTGTGAGCGTTCTCGATTAACACCACTGCTGCATCCACCATAGCGCCGATAGCGATAGCAATGCCGCCAAGCGACATGATATTGGCATTGATGCCCTGGTAACGCATCACAATAAAGGCAGCAAGGATTCCCAGCGGTAGGGAAATGATGGCCACCAGTGACGAACGCAAATGGCCAAGAAACAATACGCACACCAGTGCAACTACAATGAACTCTTCAATCAATTTGTAACTTAGGTTTGTGACTGCTCGATCAATCAGCTCACTTCGATCATAGGTAGTGACGATTTCAACCCCTTCCGGCAAGCTTTCCCGCAGTGTCTCAAGTCGCTCATGCACGGCAGATAGCACAGCGCGGGCGTTCTTGCCCGAACGCAGAATGACGACCCCGCCGACGACTTCCCCTTCTCCGTCCAGCTCGGCAATACCACGCCGCATCTCCGGACCAAGGCGAATCTGCGCTACATCTCCAAGTTGTACTGGCACCCCATCAACCAGTTTTAGTGGGATTTTTCGGAAATCTTCGAGTGATTGAAGGTAGCCACTGGAGCGCACCATGAACTCCGCTTCGCCCAGCGTCAGCACTGCTCCCCCGGTTTCTTGGTTAGCTTGTTCTATCGCCTTGCGTACTTGTTGATGACTAATCCCATGGCTGGCGAGTTTGACCGGGTCAGGGACTACCTGATATTCACGTACCATGCCACCGATGGTTGCCACTTCTGCAACGTCAGGCAGAGTCTGCAGCTCGTATTTTAGAAACCAGTCCTGTATCGAGGTTAGCTGCGATAGATCATGCTGGCCGGTGCGATCGATCAATGCGTACTGATAAATCCAGCCGACACCGGTAGCGTCTGGCCCAAGTGATGGTCGTGCTGTACGCGGCAATTCAGACTGGACCTGACTAAGGTATTCCAACACCCGTGAGCGTGCCCAATACAAGTCGGTACCATCTTCAAACAACACGTAAACATAACTATCACCGAAGAACGAGTAACCACGTACTGTGCGCGCACCTGGCACGGCCAGCATGGTGGTGGCAAGTGGATAGGTAACCTGTTTTTCCACCAGCTGCGGTGCCTGACCTGGGTAACTGGTGCGGATAATCACCTGTACATCGGACAGATCCGGTAAAGCATCTACGGGGGTATTGTTGATAGACCAGATTCCCCACGCACTCATGAACAGCGTCGCCAGCAGCACCAAAAATCGGTTAGCCAACGACCAGCGAATCAGGGTAGCGATCATGGTGCAACCTCCTGTTTGTCGAGAGACACCACAGTCAAGCCATTATCGGTATCTTTGACGCCGACGCGCACACGATCGCCCACTGCTATATCGCTGGCCACCTGTTCGCTGGCAAGACGAAAGCGCATGGTCATGCCAGGCATACCGAGCGTCTTAAAAGGACCGTGTTTAAGCTTGACCTTGCCGTCGGATAGCCCCTCGATAACCCCCTCGGCGTAATGCAACGAATTCACTTGGGTGTCTTTTTGTTCCGCCACCTGCTTTTCTAGGCGCTCCACAATCAACCCTTTGTCTGTATCACGAATGCCAATGCGCACGCGATCACCTACCGATATCCCTTTGCCTACTTGTTCATTCGCCAGGTTAAAACGCATGGTCATGGCAGGCATGGACAAGCTCTTGAAAGGGCCATGGTCCAGCATTATTTTGCTGCCATTCAGTTGCTCGACAACACCTTCGGCATAGTGCAGTGCGTTCATCATTTCCGTCTCATCTGACATAGCCAGCTCCTGAACGGCAATGCCTTGCAGGCTGGCTTCGGAATCGAGCAGGAACTGACCACTGACAACCACCTTCTGCTCTTCCTTCAGCCCTGCCAGGATCAGCGTTTGGTCTCCCAGCTCGCCCCCCGGCAACACTGCCTGCGGACGATATCGACCCTCCCCCTCATCAAGCATCACCAGGCTGCGCTTTCCTGTATGCAATAAGGCTGCGGTTGGTACGGCCAATGCTTTCTGTGTGGCTTCGCCATGAATGCGTACCTGAGCGCTCATGCCCGGACGCAGATCACCCTCGTCATTGGACAAGGTCACTCGCACCGGCACAGTTCGGCTGGACTGATCCACCAGAGGCAGAATGTCGGCAACTTGCCCCTCACGCAGTGCTGGCTTCACTCCTTGAACGGTCACGTCAACAGCGTTACCACTACTGACTTGCCCCAATTGGCGTTCCGGGACTGCTATCTCCACCCACACGGGGTTGAGTGACTGAATCTCCGCCACGGGAGCACCGGCCGACAGCGTCATGCCAGCACGAGCATTGAGACTGCGTATCACGCCATCATGCGGAGCTGTCACCGTCCAGGTTTCCAGCGGTTTACGTTGGCGTTCAATACTTCGGATCAGGGATGCAGGCATGCCCAATGACAACAGGCGCTCCCGCCCGGCGACGATCAGTTCGTTGTTGCCGCTGCCGAGCACGGCCAGCCATTCATGCTGAGCTCCAGTCCAGGCCGGAACTCTCAATTGCATCAGCGGCTGACCACTGGAGATAGTGTCGCCCTCAGCCAGAGGCCAGACCTTGTCTACGAAGGAAGGCGCGGGGCTTTGCAGGCGTGTCAGGGCGCGGTCGTTGTAAGCAATCAACCCCGTGACATCAAGCTGAGATTGTGACTGAGCCACGACCACCGAGGCACTGCGAATTCCCAGATTTTGTACCATGGCTGCATCAATACGGACCGTTGGCTGATCGCTATCATCACCACCATTGGCATAACGGGGCACCAACTCCATATCCATGAAAGGTGAGGGCCCGGGCTCGTCAAAGTGCTGCTGGGGATACATAGGGTCATACCAGTACAGCACTTCCTTTTCATCCGCTTTGCTGTTGGTTTCACCGCTGTCCATCGCCATCGATATACTGCTCTGCGAAGGGGTGACGTAACGGCCCAAATATATTCCGGCTAGCAACAACAGCGAGGCAGCCAAACCGATCAAGGCATTGCGTTTAATGTTCATTATCTTGCTCCTCGCCCACCATGCCGTGGTGGTCGTAGGTAAAATGGAGGGCGGCTGCCTGCTGGTCATACTGCCCGCTGAGATCAATCTCCTTCAGTTTGGCGTCCAGCCATTCGCTACGTGCCCGTACAAGATCGGCCAAACTGCCATCACCGCCGCGCCAAGCGGCCCTAGCCAATCCCACTTTCTCTTTTGCCAGAGGCACCAGTCGCTCCCGTTGCCGGGCAAGCGTGCGTTCCTGGCGTTCATATTCGGCCAGATCGCTCTGCAGCATCGCTTCATGTTCGCGACGTACCGCCTCTGCACGAGATTCCAGTGCTTGCCACTCAGCTTCCGCCGAGGCAATGCGAGGCCCCTGGCGCGACCGGCTGAACAATGGCAGGTCCACATTGACCTGTAGCATCGCCATGTCACTGAATTCTTCACGATTCATATAAGCCAGAGTTAAAGCCCAGTCCGGCTTCTTGGCGGCACGAGCCTCGTCCGCGTTAGCCTGGGCGACAGAAGCCTGACGCGACGCTATCTCAAGTTCAGGGTGCTTATGCAGGCTATTCAGTAACTGTTCAGCATTGATGGCGAAATCAGGTGCTTGGCCAGCCGGTGATTGCCGGCCGGCTTCCCCCAGCCAGCGTATTAAACGAGCCTTAGCCTGGCGTTGCCTGGCCAGAAGAGCATCTCGCCGATCCAGTAATGTCACGGCTTCCTGCCTGGGTGCCACGCTATCAATAGCCTTTCCTTGACCCGATGAAAGCCGGGCACGCACTGCCTTGTCGAACAAACGATTTTCAGCAATGAGTTCTTCCAGCAGGACTAGTTGACGATCCAGAGTGTGGAGCTCAATCCAGGCTTGAGCGGTCTGACGCAGCACGGCCAGACGAGTGGCCTCTTTCGTGGCCTCCGTTAAGCCGATTTGCTGTCTGGCACCTTCTGCCCTTGCTGTGCGTTTGCTGCGATTGGGGAAACGCTGGGTTACACCAATACGCTGCATGGTCATGAAATCACTCGACAGGCTGTAACGATCGGCGCCATCCACAGGTACATTGTCGAGGCCAAGAATCAGGGTGGGATCGGGCAAAGCATCGGCAGGCCCTTCTGCCTGCTGAGCGGCCTCGACGCGGGCCGATTCCGCCCGCAATTCCGGTGATTGACGTAAGGCGAGCTGTAGCGCCTGATTAAAAGTCAGGCCTTCTGCCCCAAACGCCTGGACACTAGCTAGCAGCAGGGAGGGCGCTAGCCAGCCGAGTGCGCGCCGATACCGGCCGGCGCTCAGAAATATCCAATACATGTGTCACTCCAACACGGATCATGGCGCGCAACGCGCCCTCAGTGGGCCCAGACCAGGCCGGACCCCGAAAAGATCAGTGAGAAAGTGCTAGAGGCGGTCGCCAGATGGTAGATAAGGCAAGGGGGAGATAGAGAGGGTTAGAAAAATGAGGGGTAGCCGGATTTGCTGCCTGAAAAGAAACCGCCGGAGCCGTATTCATGATCGAGAGCTGCCCAGCATGGCACTCCTGGCCAGGCTTGCAAACCGGGCCGCTGTGCGTGTTGGATTCACCATCCAGACAACAATCGTTTTGTGGCATGGCGGACATCATGCTGCAACGGTCATCCATGTCTGCCTGCATCATGGTTTGTTCCATGGGGCAAGGCTGCGCCAATTGCACCGCTGCCATCCCCTGCAAGGAGATGCTAAGCAGAAATAGGCAACTAATGAAAAACCGAGCAATAAACATATGGTGTCAGCATAGTCCGAAGCAATGTGCTATTAACAACATAAACCTTGGGGTAGCCCCCATGTCAACGTTTAATATTGAGCTATGTAACTATTGATCGCCAGCTCTGCTCCCTCTGGCATGCTCTTCTGCTACGCCACAGCCTTCAATAGCATTACTTGATAAAGCGTGAAAGTGTCTCTCGATGCCATTCCAGGCGCCTGTTGGCATGCTGGGTACCGAGGCTTATGTCGACAGGTGGCGGCGTGGTTAAGAACTATAAAATCGACACTTTGATCTATTGCGGTTGTACGATGCCTTCGCTGATGCCTGCAAGAACCCCGCAAGCATCAACTTCACGGCCATCGTTGCACCTCGCTCTCAGGGAAACGAGTTGCTTCTCAAGCGATTGCAAAGCCGTTATCTGCGACCGCGCATCAGCAGACTTCCTGTTATAAGCAACCTGTTGGCTTTACACACCTAGAGAGTTAATCACAATGAGTTGGATTAAAGTTGAACGGGCTGAGCAAACCCCGTGGAACTTGATCACGGTCAACAGATCACGGATGAAGTCGCTTAAGGCGCCAGCTATGGCAAAATAGCCCCTACTCGAGGCTCCACGCCGATGGCCTAGGATTGCATGCCCAAAGATCCGGTAGGCAGGTATTTCCGTGCCCAGCTTCTCCTTCATCGTGGTTTTGACGTCGATTTCGATCAGCACCCCGAAGCAGTTATCCGTGAGAGACTGACGCGCTCGTTTGTCAACCGCCTCAAAATCAGCATCTTCTATGGTTCGATCAATAGTGTACGGCACCAGCGATTATTACTTAGGGCCAAGCTTGATAACTCGCAGGCGCAATGCATTCACAATCACGCTGAAAGACGACAGCGACATTGCAGCAGCCGCGAAGATCGGTGAAAGCAGTATCCCGAAGAACGGGTACAAAACCCCCGCCGCAATCGGAACGCCCGCGGAGTTGTACACAAAAGCAAAGAACAGGTTCTGTCGGATATTGCGCATGGTCGCCAGCGACAGACGACGCGCTTCTACAATACCCATCAAGTCGCCGCGCAGCAGCGTAATGCCCGCGCTTTCGATGGCCACATCTGTGCCGGTGCCCATGGCCACCCCCACGTCCGCCGTTGCCAATGCAGGCGCGTCGTTAACGCCATCACCCGCCATCACGACAACACCCCCTTCATCTTTCAGACGCTGGACGATCTTGCCCTTATCTTCCGGCAGTACCTCCGCTTCCACTTCATCGATATGCAATTTGCGAGCAACCGCCTCGGCCGAGGTGTAGTTATCGCCAGTCAGCATGACCACTCGAATGCCGTCTTTTTGCAGCGCGACAATAGCAGCGTGGGTCGTTCTCTTGATGGGATCGGAGATGGCCAACAGCCCAGCGATTTTTCCATCGACGGCGGCAAAAATCACGGTAGCACCATCTTTGCGATGCTCGTCGGCATCGCTGTCAAATCTAGTGGTGTCGACATTCTCCGACTCCATGAGAAGACGATTACCAAGCAGCACCCGCTTGCCGTCGATTTTTCCTGTTACCCCTTTACCGTTGGGAGAATCGAAGTCTTCCGCATCCGGCAGCTTCAGCTCCATGCCCTTGGCTTTGTCCAGAATGGCGTGGGCCAGTGGATGCTCACTGCCTTTCTCGAGTCCGCCCGCAAAACGCATCAAAGCATCGTCATCGTACCCATTCGCTGTAACAATTCGGGTGATTTGTGGCTGCCCCTCTGTCAACGTGCCGGTCTTATCCACTACCACCGTATCTACCTTTTCCATGCGTTCAAGGGCTTCCGCATCGCGGATCAGCACACCACTTTGGGCGCCGCGGCCAACACCTACCATGATCGACATCGGCGTTGCCAGACCCAGTGCGCAAGGGCAGGCAATGATCAGAACACTGACCGCCGCAATCAGCCCGAACGCCATGGGCGGTGTCGGCCCAAGGAATGACCAGGCTATAAAGGCAACAATGGCAATTAGGATCACGGTGGGCACAAACCAGCTCGCCACCTTATCGGCAAGCCCCTGGATCGGTGCGCGGCTGCGTTGGGCGCTGGCCACCATCTGCACGATTTGGGAAAGCATGGTGTCCCGGCCAACCTTGTCGGCCCGCATGATAAAGCTGCCCTGTTGGTTAATACTGCCGCCAATCACTTGGTCGCCAGACTTTTTGCTGACTGCAAGAGGCTCACCGGTCACCATGGACTCATCCACGTTGGAGCTGCCTTCAAGTAACTCACCGTCCAGCGGCACCTTGTCCCCCGGGCGCACTCGCAGGCGATCACCCACCTTGACCTGATCCAGCGACACATCGGACTCGTCGCCCTGGTCATCCAGCTTTCGGGCCGTCGCCGGTGCCAGATCCAGCAGCGCCTTGATCGCGCCCGAGGTTTTCTCCCGGGCCCGCAGTTCAAGCACCTGGCCTAACAGAACCAGCACCACGATGACCGCAGCCGCCTCGAAGTAGACGGCGACAGAACCGTCTTCCTGCCGAAAGGCGTCGGGGAAAATCTGGGGCGCCAGTGTCGCCACCAGGCTGTAGATCAGCGCCACGCCAGTACCAATGGCAATGAGCGTGAACATGTTCAGATTGCGGCTGACGACGGACTTCCAGCCTCTGACAAAGAAAGGCCAGCCACACCAGGCCACTACTGGCGTCGCCAACACCAGTTGAATCCAGTTGGACATTTGTGGGGCAACGATCTGGTCAAGGCCGGTGAGATGTCCGCCCATTTCCAGCACCAATACCGGCAGGGCCAGCACCAGGCCAATCCAAAATCGACGGGTCATGTCTTTGAGCTCTGCCGAGGGCCCGTCATCCAGACTTACCTGCTCGGGCTCCAGGGCCATACCACAGATAGGGCAATCTCCGGGGCCCTGCTGGCGAATTTCCGGATGCATCGGGCAGGTGTACATGGTGCCCGGAGCCACGGGTTCGTCCTGTTTCTGTTCTCCACTGAGGTAGTGTCCCGGGTCGCCGTCAAACTTCGATTTGCACCCCGAAGAACAGAAATACCAGGTTTTCCCGCCATGCTCGCTGCGATGTTCCGCCGAGTGTGGATTCACCGACATGCCGCAAACAGGATCTTTGACCGTGTGCTCAGCCGTCATGGCCGATCCCTCCCTATCGAGTTCTGGTGATTAGTGATGATGAGCATGAGATTCTTTGTGTCCCGCTTCTTCGGCTTCTGTGGCCTTTTTCAGGAACAGTTGCTCGGCCACTGCGATAACAATCATGGTGACAACCGCCACGCCAATAACAAACAGGTCAGTATTCAGTTTGACCCAAACGAAGCCACCAAGAGCGAGCAAATCCAGAACAATTGCCACCGTGGGCACCCACACATTGGCCTTCACATCCTCCCGTAAATAGCGCAGAACGCCCCAATGGATAGCAATGTCCATGATCAGGTAAAAAATGATGCCCAGCGCTGCAATTCGGGACAGGTCGAAGAAGGCCGTGAGGATAAGCCCAAGCACCACGGTATAAACCAGCGTGTGCTTCTGGATGCTACCGGGCATGCCGAAATGACTGTGGGGGACCAGCTTCATTTCAGTCAGCATGGCCAACATGCGTGAGACGGCGAAAATACTGGCCAGAATGCCACCGGCGGTGGCCATCATCGCAATGGCGACGGTAAACCAGACGCCGTAGTCGCCCAATGCGGGACGCGCAGCGGCCGCCAGAGAGTAGTCCTGCGTTTTGATGATTTCCGCCAGGGACAGGTTACTGGCAACGGCGAAACCGACCAGGGTGTAGATCACCACGCAGGCTGCGATGGAAATAATAATCGCTCGCCCCACGTTTCTCTTGGGGTCTATGACTTCCGAGCCGCTGTTGGTGATGGTGGTAAAACCTTTGAAGGCCAGAATGCCAAGGGCCGTTGCCCCCAGGAAATTGCCAAAGGTTCCAGCCTCACCGGGGCTAGAGAAATCAACAGAAACACTGTCGGCAATCCAGATACCCACCAGCCCGAAAACCAGAATGCCTCCGATCTTCAGGATACCTATAAAGGAAGCCACGCCCTGAATCATTCGGTTGCCCAACAGATTGATCAGAAACGCGGCCAGAATTAGTGAGACGCCAAGAATGGGCACCATGCGGCCACTTTCATCGCCATCGAACAGTTGCATGGTGTAAGAACCGAAGGTTCGCGCAAGAAAGCTCTGGGCAATCACCATCGAGAAATACATCAGCAAAGCATTGAAAGCCGTCGGTAACCGATTGCCATAGGCTTTGTGCAGGTACATGCCTATGCCCCCGGCTGACGGGTAGGCATTGGAAATTTTGATGTAGGAATAGGCACTGAAGCTTACGATTACCGCCGCGGCCAGAAACGCCAACGGGAAAAGAACGCCAGTCATCTGCGCCATCTGCCCGGTAAGGGCGAAGATACCGGCGCCAATCATGACACCGGTGCCCAGCATAACAGTTCCCGGAAGTGTAAGACTGCCTTTCTGATAGCGCGTGGTTCTGTCGTGCGTGCTGCTCATACAACCTCCTGTTGTTTTGAACGGCGTTTGATACTCAACAAATAGCCAATGCTGGCTTGGGTAGATCTCACTTGCATCAATGTCGAGAAAAACGGGCCAAAGAAATATCTTTAGCCCCTAAGTACCTGATCAGAGTGCGATGCGCGCTCCAATCACAGCAAACCAATCTGCTGTACTGCCGCCGTCCGCTTCGGCAAAGTCGGCACTATCGCCGTATTTGCGCTCATGCACCACGCCCACATAAGGCGAGAACGCACGGTCGATCAGATCATAGCTCAACCTGAGTCCGGTTTCGGTAGAAACCAGTCCTTTACCAACGCCAATTTCCCGGTCCTCGCTAAACGCAACCGTGGCATCCAGCGTTGCCGCCAGAATCCAGTAGTTGGTGAGAAGCAGCTCGTACTCTGCATCCAGTTCGGCTGACGTATCGCCATCCTTACTGACATACAGGTTTGCATCGATCTCAAACCATTGGGGAGCCAGCCCGGCTACACCGAGAACGGCATATGTACGGTCCGGCCCCTCGGGCGTATCGAAACGTACGCCCGCTTTGGCGTCGAAGAACTTGGAGATGGGGATCTGGCCGACCAGCTGGTTTTCCAGTGTTTCGTAGGCCTGCTCCTCTATCTCGTACTCCCCGGTTGTGAGCAACCGGACTTTGAACTCGTCGGTGCCATAGAAAGCATCCGCATTCCAGACGCCCAGTTCCTCGTCATCGTCGCTGTAGCGGTATTCAAACTCCTCGAATTGAACACCCCAGGTTGTGAGCGGCTGTTTACGAGCGGTGGTGTCGGAGATCATTTCCTGAGCTGTCACCGCCGTTGAGAATCCGATAGAGGCAAAGAAACTGACCGCAACAAGTGATCGAATACAACTCATGCCTCACCTCCTTCTTCAGCAGCCGCGTCTGTTTTGGCCTGCGTCGACTCTGGCCCACCTTCAACAATCACCTTACGGAACATACCAGCGGCCGCGTGGTAAGAGAGGTGGCAGTGGAACGCCCATTGGCCTGGCTCGTCGACTTCGGTTTCCATGTAAACGGTGGTGCCGGGCTGCACACTGACCGTGTGTTTGATCGGATTCCACTGGTCTGCGCCAACATCTAGAATGGACCACATACCGTGCAAGTGCATGGGGTGAGTCATCATGGTTTCGTTGACAAACTTGAAGCGGACCCGCTCACCATATTTCAGGCGGATCGGATCGGCATCTTCGTACTTAACGCCATTGATACTCCAGGTGTACCGCTCCATATTGCCGGTCAAACGAAGCTCTATTTCTCGAGTCGGTTCGCGGTCTTCATACAGTGGATCTTGGGCCTTGAGGTCAGCGTAGGACAGGAACTTGCCGCCATTGGCTGCCGTGGGGACGAGGCCACTTCCCTTCGCATAGAAGGGGTCGCTTGGACCTTCTTTTCCCATCGCCATGGAACCATGGTCCATGCCGGACGTGCCCGAATGATCCATTCCTTTCATATTTGAGTGGTCCATGTTGCTCATGTTTGCGTGATCCATTCCCTCCATCGAAGAATGATCCATTCCGGACATCCCTTCTGAGCTATTCATATCCATGTCGCCATGGTCCATACCGGACATACCGCCCATATCAGCCATAGTCAGGCGGGCCGGTTCACGCAGTTGCGGCACGAACGCTTCCATACCCTCTTCTGGGGCCAGTGTCGCTCTGGCATAGCCCGAACGCCCCATGGATTCGGCGAAGATGGTGTAGGCCTGCTCACCTTTCGGGCGGACGATCACATCGTAGGTTTCCGCCACACCGATCCGGAACTCGTCCACACTAACCGGCTGAACGTTGTTGCCATCAGCCTGCACAACGGTCATGTCCAGACCGGGGATCCGGATATCAAAGTAAGTCATCGCCGAGGAGTTGATGAAACGCAGCCGAATGCGTTCGCCCGGCTCAAAAAGCCCAGTCCAGTTCTGATCCGGCCCTTTACCGTTGATCAGCCCTGTAAAACCCTGCAAGTCCTCGACATCCGCTTTCATCATCCGCATGCCACCCCAGGCCATACGGTCCCGAACGGTGTTCATCAGGCCGTTCTCGGACACGTCAGAGAAAAACTCTCCGACAGTCTGCTGCTCGCGGTTGTAGTAGTCCGGCATCATCTTCAGGTTACGCATGATGCGATCACCGGAGTGCGGGTGCTTATCGGTTAGCTGAACTACGTATTCGCGATCGTAGCGGAACGGTTCACGTCCCTCAGGTTCGATAACGATGGAACCGTAGGCGCCATCCGGCTCCTGAAAACCGGAGTGGCTGTGAAACCAATAAGTACCAGCCTGCTGGATGGGAAATTCGTAGGTGAAGGTTTCACCCGGCTTGATGCCTGGAAAGCTGATACCAGGCACACCGTCCTGATCAAAAGGAAGGATCAGGCCGTGCCAGTGAATGGAAGTCATCTCATCCAGGTTGTTGGTCACGTTGATCTTGACGTTTTCGCCTTCCTTGAAGCGCATCACCGGCCCGGGAGATGCACCGTTATAACCGATGCCGTCTTTCACGAAATCGCCGGTGTCAATTTCGACCCGATCAACCGTGAGATTATATTCGCCAGCCATGACCGATGCAGACATCAGCAGGCTTAACAACACTGAACCTAAGCGGCTGTTCATACTTTTTGCTCCAAATCGCTCTTCACTAAGAACCCTCAAAATAAATACCTACAAGCCCACTGGATCAACGCCCCATTAGTGAACTCAGTTACTGGACCTTGACGTCACCGTACATCCCTGCCTGGTAATGACCCGGCACGTTGCAGGCGAACTCGATATTGCTGTTATCGGAAAACTTCCAAATAACTTCCTGCCTCTGGCCCGGTTCCAGCAGGACGCTGTTAGGGTCGTCGTGTTTCATGGACTGGCCGTTCCCCATGTCCATTTCCATCATGTCGTGGTTGAGCTTTCCGCCCTGGATGACGCCATGTTCGACCATCATCATCATTTCCTCCTGATGCCCCTCATGCATCTCAGGTGTGCCGATGTTGAACTCGTGAACGAGGTTCCCCTTGTTCTCCACCACGAACCGCACCGTTTCCCCGGGGCTTACGATGATTGATCCCGGTTCATAGTAATTGTCGTACATTTCGACTGTTATGGTTCGGCTGGCCTCTGAGGCTTTGCCGGGCTCACCACTCGCAGCGCCGTGATCATGTCCTCCACCATGGGTTCCAGCGGCAAAGGTGGTCGCCGACAATAAGATAGTTGCGGCAGCAACGAGGAATTTTGATACGGTCATATATCTTCTCCTTTGAACAGCTTTGGCCCTGAGGGCCGGGTTGTCTCACTCAAAACTTGAGCAATATCCAGAAGCGGTTGCTACCATCGCTCAGCAACCTGAATCCAGGCTGAAAATCGGAATTATTTTTTGTTCTGGCACAATTCAGCTTGGGCAGCGACACTGACGGACTCTGATGCTCAATTTAGAAAGGCAGTTCAGGAATGAGATTACTTCTGGTGGAAGATGACTACCTGCTGACAAATGGGCTAAGCGCCCAACTGGAAAAGGCCGGTTTCAGCGTGGATACCGCCCGTACAGCGCGGGAAGCCCGGCACCTCGGGCAGCAGGAAAGTTACCGCGCCGGTATTCTTGACCTGGGCCTGCCCGACGGCAACGGCCTGGACGTACTGAAACAGTGGCGGACGCATAAGGTCAGTTTCCCGGTGTTGATCCTGACCGCCAGGGGAGACTGGCAGGACAAGGTCAATGGCTTGAAGGCCGGCGCCGATGATTACCTCGCGAAGCCTTTCCAGACCGAAGAGCTGATTGCCCGACTTCACGCCATCGTCCGGCGAAGCGAAGGCAGAATAATGGATACCCTGACAGCGGGCCGGTTCGAGCTGGACGAAAATCGCCAGACGTTAAGGGCCGGTGACGAGACCGAACATAGCCTGACCGGTACGGAGTTCCGTTTGCTCCGATGTCTGATGAGTCGTCCCGGGCAGGTTTTCTCGAAAGAACAGCTTCTCGACCAGCTATACAGCATCGACGACATACCCAGCGAGAACGTGATCGAAGCGTATGTGCGGCGGCTCAGGAAGCTGGTGGGACCGGACACCATCAAGACCCGACGTGGTCAAGGGTACCTGTTCGATGCCGATAGCCGCTAGACCTCGCTCAGTCAGGGGGATGCTCCTGATTCTGCTACTTCCGGCCGGTATTGGTCTGATGGCACTGGCTTGGATCATCCATGGGGCCTTGCTGGAGAGGATGACCATGGACTTAGTAGAACGCCGCTTGAAAGATGAGGTAGCTTTTCTGGAACACCAGATCCGCCAATCCGGTGGCCAGATTGATACACTCCAGACCGGCGACTATTTTCAGGAAGTGCTCCTCCACGCCTTCGCCATCGCCATCGCTTCTCCGTCTGGGCAGTCCATCTCACCGGAGACCTGGACTCCGATTCTGAGGCCGTTGCTCACCTCCGGGCAGGAGGGAGCCGTGAGAGCCAGGGATGCTGAGGTACCATCTGCGCCTTCCCAAATGCTTGGGTATCGCCGTGCCTTCACGGTCGACGGAAACCCCTTCGTGATCATTGTTGCCGAGGATATGGAGGCGCTTCATCGGAGCCAGGCCAAACTCCATATCTGGACTGCCGTCGTCTCGGTTTTACTGGTCATTCTGATGATCGGGAGCATATGGCTGGGAATCACTCTGGCCCTGCGGTCAATAGCGGGCCTTCAGATGAACCTGAAAAAACTTCAGTCAGGCGAGCTCTCCCGTATTAACGCAGACGGCCCGGAGGAGTTCCGGCCCCTCGTCCGGCAACTCAATCGACTGCTGGATTCACTGGATGACCGGCTGGAACGCTCCCGTGACGCACTTGCCAACCTTTCCCACAGCGTGAAAACCCCCATAGCGGCTGTCAGACAGATCCTGGAAGACACCAGTCGCCCGCTCGATGAGAAGCTGAGATGGGAAATGGCGGCGCGCCTCGACGACATAGATGCTCAGCTTGAGGCCGAAATGCGGCGAAGCCGGTTTGCGGGTCCACAGGTCGGCCAAAGTGTATGTCCGATCAAACAGGCCCGGGATCTGCTGTGGATGCTTGGCCGCCTCTACCCCGATAAATCTTTTGAATTGTCAACGGATCTGCCTGAAAACCATCGCTGGCCTGTCGAGGAGCATGATCTGAACGAAATCCTTGGCAACTTGCTGGATAACGCAGGCAAATGGTCATCCCGCTGGGTGGAGCTCACGCTGAGTGAAGATCAAGAGCAGTTAAAAATTATCATCAGCGACGACGGAGCGGGCGTATCAGAAACAGCCCACTCACAATTGGGCAAGCGAGGATTGAGGCTGGACGAGCAAACACCCGGTCATGGATTGGGGCTGGCTATTGTCCACGCAATAGTTGAGCGTTATCAGGGACAGGTTCATTACACGTCCAGTAAGGTAGGAGGCCTTACTGCAGTTGTTGTAATCCCTGGTTCTGATCGATTCGGCGACCGGTCAGACAACTGACACCTTCACCCTCCATTCTCTATGCTTCAAGTCAAATTCATCAATAGTTGGGATGATGATTTGGAGTCTCGTCCAGCCTGTTCAATCTCGACCGCTCTATAATGAGCTTTCCCTGAAGGATACTGAATCTACACCCACTAACACTACTTGCTCTACTTGCAACCCAAAACAGCAAACCGATGCTTTTGATCATGAATTTTATACCCCCCCCCCTTTCACTGCATGCCAGAGCCCGCCTTGTGCGGGCTTTTTCATGCCGTTTTGGAGTTTCTATGGATATTCGAGCGAGCTGGGCCTGTACCACGTACAGGGCTACGTTAATCCTGAGGAGATTATCAGTACGGCGGCCACCATTTTGTATGGCTGAAAGGTGTCTAGCAAACCGGTGGCGATTCACACACCTGAACTGACTTCCCACTTAGTAATTTCATTTCTGTTACCTAGTCTACGTCTCGATTCCAGATTTTTTCACCTACATATCACCCCCATGAAGCCAGGAAGGAATGACCTTCCTGACCCATCGCATGGAGGTTTCATGATCATTCAATGTCCCAGCTGCCAATCTATCCGGATAGCGGCACTCCACAACGGACGCAGAGTGTGCGGCTCTGTCGGCACAGCTGCAGGTGCCGCTAGTGGGGTAGCTGCAGCCACCAGTGGTGCCCGTGTGGGCATGACACTGGGCTATGTCGCGGGCCCTGGAGGATCTCTGCTCGGCGGCATCGCCGGAGCCGTGATTGGCGGTCTGATTGGAGGTGTTGCCGGCGGAGAGGCCGGTGCAGCTCTCGGTGACAAGCTAGACCAAACCTTTCTCGACAATCTGCAATGCCTGGATTGCGGCCACGCCTTTCGACTCGACACCGATTAACCCGTATTTCGCATTTCCCCCTTTCACTGCATACCAGAGCCCGCCTTGTGCGGGCTTTTTTATGCCGCTTTGGAGTTTTTATGGATATTCCCACTTTCGTAAAGAACGAGCAGGGCCTGTACCACGTACAGGGCTGCGTGAAGCCCGAGGAGATTGTCAGTACGGCGGCCACCATACTGCTGGATGACCTGACGAGCCGGGAGGCGCTCACTGCGCCCACCGATGTCGCCCAGTTCCTACAGCTGGCGCTGGCCCAGGAGAAGAACGAAGTCTTCTCCGCCATCTTCCTCAACAACAAACACAAGGTGCTCAGTTTCGAGACCCTGTTCACCGGCACCATTGATGGCGCGGCGGTGTATCCCCGCGTGGTCGTACAGCACGCCTTAGCGTGCAATGCCGCCGCCGTGATCTTTGCCCACAACCACCCCTCCGGCTGCTGTGAGCCCTCACGGGCAGATCAGCAAATCACCAAGCGCCTGTCTGATGCCCTCGCACTGATTGATGTGCGGGTGCTCGACCACTTTGTGGTGTCCCGTTCCGAGTGGGTCAGCCTGGCCGAACGCGGCATGGTTTAACCCCTTCCTTTCTCATCACCCTCTCATTATTCATTGGAGATTCACCATGGCACATCTTGTCGAAAACATGGCCTATGTGGGCCGCACACCCTGGCACGGGCTGGGCAACCAGCTGGCCAGCCAACAACCGCTGGAAGTCTGGATGCGCGAAGCCGGCATGGATTGGGAGATCCGTGAGACCCCGGTGCGCTTTATCAGTAGCGAGGCAGGCACTCTCGGGCAGATTTCTTCCTTCCCGGATCAGAAGGTGCTGTTCCGCTCCGACAATCAGGCACCGCTGTCGGTAGTGAGTAACCGCTTCAAGGTGGTTCAGCCCCGTGAGGTACTGGAGTTCTACCGCGATCTCACCGAGCAATCCGGCTTTGAGCTGGAGACGGCGGGCGTCCTGAAAGGGGGCCGCAAGCTGTGGGCGCTGGCTCGCACTGGGCAAACAGGCTCCTTGGCAGGCAATGACCAAACCAACGGCTACGTGCTGCTGGCCACGGCCTGTGACGGCACCCTGGCGACCACGGCGCAGTTCACCAGTATTCGGGTGGTGTGTAACAACACCCTCGCGGTAGCGCTGAATGGCAACACGCATGCGGTGAAGGTCCGCCACAGCACCACCTTCGATCCGCAAGCGGTCAAGAAGCAGCTGGGGATTTCCGTCTCTGCCTGGGATGACTTCATGTATCGCCTGAAGGCCCTTAGCGAGCGGCGCATCACCCGCAAGACCGCCGAGAAGGTCATGCAGACCATCTTCACGGATACCGGCTATCAGCCACCCGGCATGCCGGTGAAGGCCAACGAACAGGCCATGAAGAAAGCCATGGCCCTGTATGACGGTGCCGGTCGCGGATCAGAGTTGGCGTCTGCCAAGAACACGGCCTACGGCCTGCTCAATGCCGTCACCGAGTTCGTGGACCATGAACGCCGCGCTCGCAGTACCGACAACCGGCTGGACTCTGCCTGGTTCGGCAAGGGTGCCCAGATCAAGCAACGGGCTCTTGAGCAAACCTCACTGCTCGTCGCCTGATACCCGTCCTCCCCGTGACCCACTTCCCTCTATTCCCGTTTAAATAAACTGGAGAACACTATGAACCTGAAATGGCTCTACCGCCTGTTGGCGGTATGGGACTGTCGCCCTATGCCTGCTGAATTGTCAGCGGTGTGGGGCGCGTTCCTGCATGAAGGCCTGATGTGCCACCCCGGCGATCCTGGCCGGCCCCGCCGGATACTGGAAGCCTGGGACAGTGGCTGCATCGAGCTGATCATCGCGTCCTGTGAATACCTGGACCCGCTCTGGCAAACGGTCTCCCACATCTGGTATCAGCCCCGTGGCCGACCTGGCATTTTCGAGTACGAAGTGGTCAGTGAGTTAGGCGAGTGGCTCGGTGAGCAACTGCTCACTACCGGCCACCTCCCCAGCGACAAGGAGGCTGAACGTTATATCGAAGCGCTGGTGAATGACTTCTTCGAGATTGGTGCGGAAGCCTCCTCCTCTTCAAGTCGCGCCGCATGATGCCATTTAGGCATCACCCGCAATTACCTATTTCCCCTTACCTTTAGCCCCGGCCACTACGCCGGGGCTTTTCTTTGTCTGGAGCATTCTCATGGCACAACCGAAAAGCACCACAACTGGCCAGCGCCCTGCGCTGCGCTTGGTCTCTACCAAAAGTATGAACCGCGGAGACTGGCTGAAAATCCGCAAGCAAGGCATTGGCGCCAGTGATGCCGCAGCGGCAGTGGGCATCAGCCCGTACCAGTCTCCATTGGAACTGTGGATGATCAAGACCGGGCGGGATGGCCTCCTTCCCGCCCCTGATCCCGATGACATTCAATCACCCATGTACTGGGGCTCCCTGCTGGAACCGAAGGTGGCCGAAGCCTATGCCAAGATCAGCGGCAACAAGGTTCGACGCGTGAATGCCGTATTGCAGCACCCGGATGATGACAAGCCCTGGATGCTGGCCAACCTGGATTACGCCGTGGTTGGTAATGACGACGTTCAGATACTGGAATGTAAGACCACCGGCCAGCACGGCGCTAAGCTATGGACGGACGGTGTTCCGGAGTACATCCAGTGCCAGGTACAGCATCAATTGGCAGTTACCGGCAAGCAGGCTGCCGATGTGGCCGTGCTGATTTGCGGTCAGGAGCTACAGATTCACCGTATCGAGCGGGATGAGGCACTGATTGCTCACCTGTACGAGCTGGAGCGGGAGTTCTGGCAGTTGGTGGAAGCGGACACCCCACCGGACCCGGATGGCTCCGACTCTGCCGGTCTGGCCCTGCAGGCGCTCTATGCTCGCGATGAGGGCGAGACCATCAACCTGGCCGATAACCCTGCCATGGAAGGCGACTTCAACGAGCTGCTGGATCTAAGGGATACCCTGGGCCGATTGACCGAGCGGGAATCCACCCTCAAACAGCGCATTCAGCAATCCATGGGACTGGCCAGCAAGGCTACCTTCACGGAGGGCTCCGTGACCTGGAAGCGCAGCAAGGACTCCACCAGCCTGGACACCAAAGCCCTGCTGCAGGACCAGCCGGATCTGCTCAAGCAATACCCCAAGCACAAAGCCGGGAGCCGTCGCTTCCTGGTTCGTCCCAATGCTTAACCTCTACGACTCACGGCATAACAGCCGGGCTTGGCCCGGCTGCGCCTATGCCTGTTATCCATCAGGAGAATCTCATGATTAAAGGACTCGCGATTACCCCACCCGTGATTGGCCGCATCAGCATCGGTCGCGTAATGGAGAAGAACGGCAAACGTCTGCCGGAGAAAGACGACCAATTCACCATCACCACCCAGATCCAGACCCGAGATGGCTGGCTACCGCACCCGCTGGATGAGGCCCTGCGCCAGGAGGTACAGGGTAAGAAGCTACGAAGCATTCCCGTTACCCTGCCCTTCAATGATCCGGACCTGAATCTGCGGGCCGAATACACCTTCTTCGAGCGCAAGAGCGGCAGACCGCTGTGCGCCGGAAACGGGGAGACTTGCCGGCGCCATACCGAGAACGGCCTGGAATCCCTACCCTGCCCATCGCCGGATATGTGCGACTACGGCAGCCATGGGCTGTGCAAGCCCTATGGTCGTCTCTATGTCTGTATCGGAGATGACGATGAACTGGGCTGCTTCGTTTTCCGCACCACCGGCTACAACAGTATCCGCACCCTAGCTGCTCGGCTGCGCTACTTCCACGCCATCAGCGGCGGCAATCTGGCCACCCTGCCCCTGGAGCTTAAGCTGCGCGGGAAGAGCACCACGCAAAGCCACCGAGCACCAATCTACTATGTGGATCTGACGCTGCGCGCAGATCAATCCATGAAAGAGGCTGTCACTCATGCCAGGGAAGAGGCCCAGGTTCAGGTACATCTGGGAATCAATCAGGCAGAGTTGGACAAGGTTGCTCAGGCCGGGCTGATGAATGCGCAGTTCGAATACTCAGAGGATGAGGGTTTGCAGGTTACGGAGGAGTTTTATCGCAGTGAGGCCAACCAGGACCCCAGTGCGTCGAAGCAATCATCCGGCCTGAAAGAAGCCCTTTCGGTAAAAGTGAGCGGGGGCGAATAACCCCGCCTCAACTACCGATAGCGCTGCACCGCCGCTTCCAGCTCAGCCTCTATCTCGTCACGGAATGATGCTGGGCAAGCACTGCGACCTTGGCACCAAAGCCGAGAATCCACCATTTCAGTTCTTCCGTATGCTCAACATCTACCGTCATTTTAATATCCCCTCGTCATACTGAGCCAGTTTTTGACTCTGATTCAGAGGGGCTAGATTGATAACCAAGGCACTGCGGACCGTATCCCACTCATCTTCTGAAAAGTTCCTATTCAACAAATTTCCCAGCAGCTCCTCTTGTCGAGGTTGACCAAAAGCCAAACGGTAGAGCGACAAAATTTTGATAGCTTCATCCAACCGGGCCTCTTCTCGGCTCATAGGCATCATTGGAACCAGTCGCTCAATTTGCGTGGCCCCTGAAGGAATATGCCAATACGGCGTCAGATCACTAGTCCGGTTTTTTGAGACATGGTCAATTGCTGAAAACAGGTGTTCCCAATAATCTCCGCTATCACTTGCCTGATCCAGGTCTAAGCCGTGATATTCCTCATATTCAGTAGCCCGGCGACGAACCACCAATGACTTATAACGGTTGACCCGTCCTTCCCTTTGCTCAATATCAATCGGATTTGACGGCAGGTTCCAATGAACCACTCGGCTGCAATACCAGTGAAAATCCAGGCCTTCCTGACCGATCGACGTAGAATTCAACATGAACGGTTTGAATGGCGAATTAAAACCGTCTCGGATGTGCTCAACGCGAACCTGCTGCTTGTCATCGGTAGCGCTCTGAATGCCCAACGGAACAGCAAAATGGCATCGCAGTGAGGCGTTCAGAGTGGTGAAATGACGCTGACCACCGGCGTGGCCCAAGTACTGAAAAGTCACGGATGAAGTCTGAAAGCCCATCACGCCTGCAAACCGTTCTGCTGCCTCGATAGCGGACAGACCGCTGCCCTTCAACAGGTGCCCATATTCATCGATCATGGCCTGAAAACCACCGCAAGCACCGTAGTTCAGGATTTTGCGAGACTTCCAGATACTGCTGAGTTGAGAGGCGTTCTTTAGTCGTCTTCCTGATTGCTTTTCGAGGACGGCAATAGACTCCGGCTTGTTGAAGAGGGTGAGCACACCGAAAGCGACGCCAACGGCAGCCTTTAATTGCTCCGATGGCCCTATATCCCAGAGCCCTGAGAACATGCGAAGCGCACATACTCCAGGCCCTGAGACCGAAAGCAGAGCTAGATAATCAGCCAGATCGTTGGGCATTTTACCCAGCATCTTATGCCCACTCAGAAGCTGCTTCAGGCTGTCCGCAATCTCATCTAGATGTTTCCGCCGACCTACATCCTTTGAGCTTTCCTTCTCTTTCTCCAGCCAATCTTGCCAGTGTTTCAGTTCACCGCTGTAACCACTGACATGATCCAGCAACATACCGGCATACGCATACCAATTATGATCCTCATGGCCCTCAGACTCATATTGGTGCAAACTTTTCAGTCTATCCCCAAATTGCACAATCCGCTGGGCCAGAAGCTCTTCCAGCGCCCTATCACTGCGAGCTAATGTCTCAGCCGCCAACACCCGCGAAGGATAAATCAGTGACCACCCTGTTAGCGCGTTCTTACCCTCAAGGCGAATGAGTGGAACACTCCGTTTCTTATCCTCGACAAAATATTTTGAGCGACCGCCCTTTCTTTTCTGGAGACGTCTCTCCATTTCGTAGGATAGCAATCCACTCAATGCCCGCGGAACCATTGCCCAGGACGAGAACAGCAGAGTTTTGGTGAAGTTCCGATTGGCTTCAAATGCGCCCCGTAAGGGGTAATGGGGAGAGCTTGGGGGAATCCACAACAATTCCTCTACCCTGTCATCGAAGATCCGCTTTACGAGCCCGCGGACTTTTGCGTTCGGTGCCTCTTCTAAGAGGTTCAGTCGAAAATTAGCAATACGTTCCCGGGGCAACCAACTCACAGTGGATTTTCCGAGAGCGGACCGGACCTTGGAGTTCTTTAGATTCCGCTCCAGTCTGTCTCTAAACGAATAGCCACCAAGAAAAGACAACGCCCAGGGAGCCGATTTATAGAACTCCATGAGTTGATGACCGTGCCTTGCCTGGGACACCTCATCGACGGTGTCCGCCAGCCCGGTCATTGACGCAAAGGATTTGATATCGCTTTGGCTGAAGTACTCAGCGCAATCCAAGCGTTCCGATCTAAATACCGAATCAACGTTTTCACCAATCTGTCCCCGCTCGGTACGGGCGATGAAATCCGAAAGGGCTAGTTCAACTCTTTGCTTTTCAGCATCCGAGAGATCCTCTACTGAAAACGAATCATCCCGGAGACGCAGTATCGTCGCTAAAAGATCCTTTCTGGCAAGCTCATACTCGGAAAGCCGTTGCTGATCCGAATTCATCAAAAAGGTCAGCAGGTGGCGTAGCTCTTCTTGATGAGATGCTTCAACTTCATCATCTTCTATGCGACTCAGCGCTTTAAAGGGCGTCGCAGACAACAGCAGGATTTTTCCAGGATTATCGCGCTTGAACACCTCTTGTGCGATAAGGGCGTTTTCTGAATCCTCGGACATGTCCAGGAGGGAATCAAAACGCTGAAATTCATCCAGAATGAATAGATCTGCGTGAATGTGTCGAGCACAGGTTTTCGCCAGCTTGGTCCGCAGTTCCGAGCGCAACTGGTAAAACGAAGCTGAACTGACGTCTACTGTAGCTCCGGCTATACCACTAAAAAGCTCGTTCCAGGTTCCCCCTGAGTCATCCGTTAGACATCCAGACAACCGACGACCAATGGCCTCCAACACATTAATGTAAGAACAACCGGCAAGACCAAGCCAGTCTGCAAGATCCTCCGAAAGCGAGGCCTCAGCTTCAAGATCACTTAGAAATTCATCAACAAGATCTTGGTCCAGCTCGAACGAGCTTTTAAACCTGCGTTTCTGTTCATCCCATGTGCTGTGTTTGACTTTGCTACGCATCAGTCGGTCCAATACCGACGACCATGGCCTCAAAGCGTCGTGGCTCATCAAACACCGAAAGAGGATCTGCCGCTCCCAAACGTTACCATCACTGTTTGTGAGCGAGAACGAGGTGGAGGGAGTCAGTGAACAGACCTCAAGCAACTGGCCATTGGCTCCGTGCCTTTCTTTGGCTGCCAACTCCACCAAACGACCGAACGACGGCTCTCTGACATATTTCTTGGCAAGATTGTCGCTGAACACCGCCAGCTTTTTACGATTTTCGTTTGCCAGAGCCAGGTTGGAACAAATGTAGGTCACGCGAAAAGGTTGCAGGGGCTGTTCGGAATCGTCAGATTCCAGGTTGTGATTTATCTGCCGGCGAAGCATCTGAGCGATGACACCCTTCGCGACAATGGTTTTGCCCAAACCGACTTCGTCAGCAACAAGAACCCGCTCGCTGTGTCCCGCTGAAAAGAAATTTTCAATCACACGTTCTACCGAAGCCTGCTGAAAGTCCTTCAGTCCGGCCAGTGTTTTGTCGATTTGCTCAAAAACCTCACGCATAAAAACCGCCAGTCCTAGCGCTTTTTGGGGGCGAAATGGTGCCACAGTTGATCAAACCGTTCCGGAATGGGCACAGACGTCCCTTCAAGCCGATCGATCATCTTTTGAATTCTCTCAAGCACCTCCGTGTCCCGAGCAGCGGCAAGCATCAACTGCTCAAAAATCGGGGAGTCACCGAACAAGGTGGCCAAGGCTCCCGCCTGACCACTGGCGCCATCAAAGCTAAACCAATCGTTTTTGTCCGGATGTCTTTGCAGGAGAAGACGAATGTAATTCAGAAATTTATCTTCCGTATCCACCAGATGCTCGATAATCCGCCTGTCTCTTATACACATCTGACGCTGCCGACGATCTACTCTGTGTAGAT
>OJIS01000042.1_pt1 | contig 59126 bp, 46 predicted proteins | sample 1595671 | NCBI WGS metagenome assembly OJIS01 (sample SAMN05416814, study PRJEB24817) | seawater metagenome | isolation source: Sea water | place: Canada:Atlantic | collected 2013-07 | reverse complement strand
GATCTGCAGATGGATTGCTGACGGACGCGGGTTCGATTCCCGCCGGCTCCACCAATCTGAAAAAGCGCAAGCCTTTGATAGTTATCACCTTTAACTATTCAGGGCTTGCGCTTTTTTATTGCCTTCCGAATAAGAATCGCCCCGTTATTCCATTTTGTTCTTTAATTGCCTGTATCACTAAGTGGTATATTTTTCCTGCATTACAGGGACGATATATGCCGATATACAAGATCAAAGCCTTCAGCAAATGGGCAAAGTCTGAAGGCATGAGCGACGAGAACATCGCACAGGCTGTGCAAGAAATGAACAACGGCTTATTTGAGGCCAATCTGGGAGGCAACCTTTACAAGAAAAGGGTTGCCACTGGCGGCGGCGGGAAACGTGGAGGATTCCGCACCTTGCTGGCTTTCAAGTGAGACGAAAAAGCCTTTTTCCTGTATGGATTCAAAAAGAATGCGCGAAGCAACATATCAGACAAAGAGGCAGTCGCTCTGAAAGCAATGGCCAGGGAGCTATTGGGCTACTCCCCTGGCAAGCTAAAAGACGCTGTAGATGCAGGGGAACTCGTAGAGGTGAAAGGCAATGGATAAATCAATACTGGAAACCATTCACGAAAGCGCCAAAGGCCTGGAAAAAGCAGGCGTGATGAGCAAACAGACAATGCGGGAATTCGACGCACTCTGCCTGCCTGAAGTTAAACAATATACGCCGGAGCAAATCAAAATGATCCGTGCACAGACTAAAGCCAGCCAGGCTGTATTTGCCGCATTCCTAAACATCAGTGCGTCCACGATTCGGCAGTGGGAACAGGGAGATAAAGCACCTAACGGTGCTTCACTGAAGTTGCTTAGCATTGTTGAAAAGAAGGGGCTTGAGGCGCTCAGGTAATCAGCGGGGAGGCAGAGCTCCATCCGTCGTCCCAACTTCCAACCCGGAGGACACAATGAATCTGGAAATATCCTACCGGTATCGCGATGCCGCCAACAACAAAAACCTCGAATCCGTTGTCATTTCTGTCCCGGATCGAATAACTCCGAAGAATGTTGAGGACGCATTGCGGCAGTATTTTTCTGCTGACCAGATTTGGTCCGATATCCTACATTTCCGGCCAGAGGACCTAGGGTGGCCGACGGCCTATTTCGAAGACCATGATATTAACAAAGATGACCTCGACCTACATGAACTCGAAATAATAACTATAACAAAAGAGTCTGCCACCACCGCCATCCCTCTCAACCTATAACTAACTGCTAGCCAGCGACAGCCATGGACTGAAACTCCCGCAACAATCGTGCCGGCATTACCTTCCGTAATTTCCAAGTAATACTCATCGGCCGACTCCCCTCATGGGATAGATATTCCACCGCTCCCAAAAAATGATATGGCTGCGAGTAACCTCCCACCTTAGCTTCGCTCCGCACAAAAAGAAGCGGCATATAGCCCTTTTCTTTATGTTGAATATAACGCCTCCCGGTAGGCGACTCCGCTGACGTTGTACTCTGCGACTGCCAATGGAATAGCTCATTACTAATTGCGTAGTCCTCATACAGAGTAGAGGGGCTATAATGCTTTTCGTTTTTCTGGATAGTTGCCAAAAACAAGTCCAGCTTTTTCTCCGGCACATGACGCACGCCTTCACGCATTGGCGGCCGACGCTCCCAGCCCCAAACGCCACATAGCACCAAGACTTCGTCTCGCGTGTAATTCGCATGAGCGACAAGCGGAATATCATTCTGTATGGGTGACTGGTAAAGAATATCAGTTTGGCGCAAACGCCATTCGATTAATGCCCTAGCTTCCGACAAGATATCAGGGTTTCGATTTAGCAAAACCCAAACATCTGAAGCGGTATCCACCCCCTCGGCCATCCTCAGCAAAGGAAGCACCAGAACCAGCACTAACGGCTCTTCTCCCTCCCCGTCTTGCAGCCACTGTCGCCAGCGAGCCAATCGAACTCTATCATTAGCATGAACAATACGACGCAACCAGGCAGCAAAGATATTATCTGTCGGAGGAGAGCTTGGGCGATATACCCCTGCTCGCTCGCACAATCCTGTCCAAGTATCTCGCCGGTAGATATCTTCCGGGTCTAGCCGATAATGGCTTATAAACCTCTCAAACGTCACCGACTCACCAACATCACTTTCAAATTCAGCAATATTACGCACCAAACCACGCAAACCTGACAACAGCGAAGCACGAATATTAGCCAGAATCCTCTCTTGCGCCACCCGTTCTAGCTGAATAGAACATCCTGCTGGAAGATGAGGAAAATCATTGTTTATTTCATCCTCGATGCTGGCTTCAGGCCTTGCCGACAGTGCTTTCAAACGAAAATCAAAACGAAATTTCCGATGCATTTTCCCCACGAAGTCCAATACAGTCAGATAATCCTTTTCATCTGTAAGGCGAAGACCTCGTCCGAGTTGCTGCAAGAACACCGTTAAACTTTCCGTCGGCCGTAAGAAAAGAACCGTATCAATTTCTGGGATATCAACCCCTTCGTTGTAGAGATCAACAACAAATATGAAATTTATCTCTCTTTGACGTAATCGTTTCTTTGCACCGTCGCGAACCTCATTCGGTGATTGAGCTGACAGGACCAAGGAAGGGATACCCGCTTCCGTAAAGAAACCTGCCATAAACTCTGCATGCTGCACACTCACACAGAACCCCAGCCCGCGCACTTGCCGCATATCAGCCAAGCGCTTATGGCATTGATCAACAATATGTTGAGCTCTGACATGATTGCCCGTCACCAGATCATTCAACTCGGACACCCGGTATCCGCCTCGCTCCCAGGTTAGATTGGAGAAGTCCATATCTGCGGTGTCTGTCAGGCCAAAATAATGAAATGGCACTACTAAGCGGCGATTTATCGCGTCTGGAAGGCGAATTTCACTGACAATTCTGTCATCAAAATACCTTAAGACACTCTCCCCATCAGAGCGCTCAGGAGTAGCCGTCAAGCCAAGCAGAATTTTAGGTTTGAGGAGATCAAGAATACCCTGATAGCTCTGAGAAGAAGACCTATGGGTTTCATCGATGAGGACGTAATCAAAGGTATCTTCACTCCATTGTTGCGGCAATTTACGACGGTGCAATGTTTGTACGGTCGCAAAAATGTGGTGGATATGATCTGGCTCATTGTTGCCATCCATCAGAGCCCCAAAGTTTTGATCACGTAGTACCGCACGAAAGGTATGCAATGTTTGCTCAAGAATCTCCTTACGATGCGCCACTATTAACAGAGAGGGGTAATGGCCATCATTAAGATGAACTAAACGACGATAATCAAATGCTGCAATCATCGTTTTACCAGTCCCAGTCGCTGCAACCACCAACTGTCTATGCGGTGGATTATGCATTCCCCGGTCATTTTCCAACGCATCGAGGGTTTCTTGCTGGAATTGATAAGGCCGCAGATCGAACACGGGCTGGGTTCCTGATTTCGCGCCTTTTTCGGACTCCCGGCTCAAGGCCTTGCGTAGCCGACTCTCATCGAACTTTTCAAACTCAGGGTCTTGCCAGTAGGTTTCGAAGGTTGCCAGAATTTTTTCCCAGATTGGCTTGTCTGCGTATTGGGTAACCTTGACTGTCCACTCTAGACCTTCTGTTAGCGCTGGCCGAGAGAGATTTGCTGAGCCTATATACGCCGTACTAAAACCAGTGCTGCGCTCAAATAGATAAGCCTTCGCATGTAATCGAGTGCGATGAACATCGTAGGAAACTTTCACTTCCGTCTGCGGCAATGCAGCAAGCGTCTTCACTGCATTCAAATCTGTAGCCCCCATATAGCTTGTCGTTAGGACCCGCAGACGAGTACCTGGCCGCTGAGTAAAGGCTTCAAGAGAATCCAGTAACAAACTGATTCCGCCCCACTTAATAAAGGAACAGAGAATGTCGACCCTATCCGCTGTCGCTAGCTCCTGTTTAAGCTGTGACAAGAGACTAGGGTCGATCCGGGTCCCCGTGAGAAGACTGGTCTCTGATAGAGGCGTATCAGGACGAACGATAGAGCTATTTCCATCCGCGACAGACAATAGACGTTCTAGCTTGTCAGGCAAGGCGGCCCCTCCCCTCAAGCTTTTATCCTTTTCCGCCAGCAATTCGATGATCTCATTTGCTAGGAGGCGCTGGTTTTCCAAACGGTGCTGCGATGGCAAACGCCGCAAAACTGAAGCAATAAGGTCGCCAAGATGTTCCGCAAGGATGGTATGACTATCAGCAGAATCGAGCGCTTCACTTTGCACTCGTGTGGCAAGCTCCGTTAGCTCTTGCGCAAGCGAGTTATCAATGATTTTTTCATAGAGGCCTTTTTTCATGGAATGATGTTAGCGGGGCAAGGCCCCTCTGCACAGAGGGAAAGTGTGAGAAGCAACACTTCGCACTTCATGTTTACGCCACCCAAACGTTCTCATCACCAGGTCAAAGCACCCTATTTGGGACGTCCATGAATCACCCGCCATTCCAGGCTTGTAAGTCTCCCATCATCCATTCCAGACCAGGACCACGTTCTCATTCGCTCGCCAGAGGACGTCTTTTCAACAAATTCTCTAGACCCAAGGGCTAAGCTGCCTGCCGCAGATCAGCCCCTATCTGAGGCCATGGGACACCCATCCGCCGATGCCGGCAGTATTAACCGCTTTAATTCCGACTACCCTCAGCCTTAAGCTAGCGGGTAGGTTGGCAATCTCTGGAGAGCGCTTCAGTTTCTGCCATGTGCGCAGCAAGCGGTGAACGCTTGCCCACCCAATCACTGACAAACAACCTGTCTGTTCATCGACGCTTAGGAGCGCCTGATCCCTATGATTCTGGCCACTGCTGCTATCGCTTTTGGTTTGTTGCTGCTGGTGTGGAGCGCCAACCGCTTTGTGGAAGGCTCCGCCTCCACGGCTTCCCATTTCGGTATGCCGCCGCTGTTGATCGGTATGGTGGTCGTCGGTTTCGGCACCTCCGCGCCGGAGATGGTGGTGTCGGCGTTGGCGGCGTCGCAGGGTAATCCGGGCATCGCACTGGGTAACGCCTATGGCTCGAACATCACCAATATTGCTCTGATCCTGGGGATTACCGCCCTGATCAACCCTATCGCCGTGCATTCGCAGGTGCTACGCAAGGAGCTGCCCATCCTTGCACTGGTAACCGGCCTGGCCGCGTGGCAGCTGCTGGACGGCGAAATCACACGGACTGATGCGCTGGTGCTGCTCGGTGTATTCGGCGCCCTGATGACCTGGACGATCTGGCAGGGCATGCGCAAGAAAGAGGATGCGCTGGCAAGCGAGATCGAGCAGGAACTTGAGGGACGCGCCCTGCCTCTGCGGCGGGCCATCTTCTGGCTGGTGGCCGGGCTGTTGCTGCTGATTGTCAGCTCCCGCGTGCTGGTATGGGGCGCGGTAGAGATTGCCCAGGGGTTTGGCGTCAGCGATCTGATTATCGGCCTGACCATCATCGCGGTGGGCACGTCGCTACCGGAGCTGGCATCGTCGATCATTGCTGCCAGAAAGGGCGAACACGATATCGCTCTGGGCAACATCCTGGGGTCCAACCTGTTCAATACCCTTGCCGTAGTAGGTATCGCCGGCACGATCCATCCATTGGCGGTGGGACCCGAGGTGTTCAATCGGGACATGCTGGTCATGGCGGCGCTGACCCTGTCGCTATTCGTGATCGGTTACGGGTTCCGGGGGCAAGGGCGCATCAACCGCATTGAGGGCACCCTGCTGCTGGCTGCTTACGTTGGCTATACCCTTTACTTGCTCAGTACGGTATTCGGGCAAGCGTAATAGCCACATGCGGCTTGCCGATGGCGAGCCGAACCAGCGACCGTAAATCGGACACACGGCGACTTTCACCTGCCAATAACGGGCCACACCGTTATTGGCTTTGATTCCAGTTACCCCTGCCCTTAAGCTGACCTGAAAGCCACCATGCAGGGATAACAATAATGAAGCTCACCACCCTTACTCCGCCCCTGCAGGCTCTCCACGATTCCTCTGATGATATCCTGCTGGTATCGCTGATCAGTAGTGACGGTATGCCGGTGGTGCATATTGGTGAGGGGCTGGATTATGACGAGCAGAGTGCGCTGTTCTTCGAGATGAAAAAAGCCTGTGACCGGGTACTCGACGGGTTACGGCTGGGTCATAGCGAAGAAATCTTCATCCGCTGCCGGGAAGGATGCATCTGTATCTGGCCCGTGGGCGATATGGTGTTTGCCTGTATGGCACGGCCATCGGTGAACTCTCAGCACATGCAGATGCTCGCCTGGAAAACCGTATCGGCACTGGGAGGACTGGTTTAGTCCTTCACTCACCCTGCCTTCACGCCCAGATCACAAAATGCTTCCTGCCCAGCAGGTACGCGGCCTCCAACCTCCTGAATTCTCTTCAGCGCAACAAAAAAACACAGCCATTGCATAGAGAGACACACCCGTACTAATTAGGGTCAGAGCACGACTTTTGGAGGGATCTTCATGCAGAGAAAAACAGGTATTGGCGCCCTGCTGGCGGCGCTACTGGGTGGCAGTGTGCTCAGCCCGGTGTGGGCGGATGATTCACCGTCTTTTGCGACGCAAACGCAGAATGAGGTCATCGACAATCAGTACATCGTGACACTGGCCCCGGACATTATTCAGCGCCTTGGTGTTACGGATCTGACCACGGCGATTCGCACCCTGCTGGCCACGGTGGGTGGCGGCGAAGTGCTTTATACCTACCAGCATGCGCTCACTGGCATGACAGTGCGGCTAACCGATCTGCAGGCCACCTTACTGGGGCAGCTGCCCGGTGTGATCGGCCTGGAACCGGACCGTCGGGTGCAGGCCATCGCTACCCAGGCAAATGCCACCTGGGGTCTGGACCGGGTGGATCAGCCGGCCCTGCCGCTGGATGGCAGCTACCAGTACCCCAACAGCGCCGGCAACGATGTCACCGTCTATGTGATCGACACCGGTCTGCGCGCCAGCCATAACGAATTCAGCGGACGGGTCAGCCCCGGCCGTAACTTCGTCAGCAGTGGCGGTGGTTTCCTGTTTGGCGGTGGCAGCGTCGACCCGGCCAATACCAACGACTGTAATGGCCACGGCACCCATGTGGCTGGCACGGCCACTGGCACCGTTTACGGTGTGGCCAAGCAGGCACAAATTGCTCCCGTGCGAGTCCTCGACTGTAACGGTAGCGGCAGCAACTCCGGCGTGATTGCCGGGGTGGACTGGGTGGCGGGCAATCACCGCAAACCCGCCGTGGCGAATATGTCTTTGGGTGGCGGCAGCTCCAGCGCCCTGGATACGGCCGTGCGCAATGCGGTCTCCGCAGGGGTGAGCATGGTGGTGGCCGCCGGCAACGATAACACCAACGCCTGTAACGGCTCCCCCAACCGGGTCGCAGAGGCCCTGACCGTCGGGGCCACCACCCGCACCGACCAGCGCTCGTCGTTCTCCAATTTCGGCGCCTGTGTGGACCTGTTTGCTCCGGGTAGCGACATTACTTCTGCCTGGTTTCAATCCGACACCCAGACCGCACGCCTGAACGGCACCTCCATGGCAGCCCCTCATGCTGCCGGTGCAGCGGCCGTGTATCTGGGAACGAATCCCAGCGCCAGCCCTGAGCAGGTGTTCGCGGCACTGGTCGATGGCAGCGCCACCGGCATGATCAGCAATGCCGGCAGCCAGTCACCCAACCGCCTGTTGCAGGTAGGTGAAGACGATGGCGGCACAGTGATAGATCGTTTGCCCACGGCCGCCTTTACGGCCCAGTGCAGCGGCACCGTCTGCCAGTTCGATGCCAGCGGCAGCAGCGATGATATTGGCGTGGCTGCATGGGACTGGACCCTGGGCGACGGCAATGTGGCCAGCGGCGAACAGATCAGCCATGACTACGGCAGCGCCGGCAGCTTTACCGTGACCTTGACCGTCACCGACACTGCCAACCAAACCGCCAGCATCGACAAGAGCGTGACCAGCGAAGACACCAGCAACCCTTGCCCAAGCTGCACACGCTATGAAGGCAATCTGGGGAATGGCAGCTCCGTAACCTTGCCTTCCGGTGGCTTCAGCTACGGTGGTGGTAATGTGGAGGCCTACCTGTACAGCCCTGCCGGTGGCGCCTTCTCACTGGCCCTGGAGCAACGTAGCTGCTTCCTCTTTTTCGGCTGTAGCTGGTCCCAGGTGGGCAGCGCCCAGCCGCAGAACGGCGTGGCGACCCTGAACGGCTCGGTGGGCAGCGGTACCTACCGCTGGCGCGTCACGGCGCAAAGCGGCTCCGGCGCTTATACGCTGTTGGCGAACCCGCGCTAAACACGCCTTGCCCTTAAACGAAAAAACCACCGCGTGCGGTGGTTTTTTCGTTCTACCGGTAAGCGTCAGCAGGATCAGGCCACGGCAGCATCCTGTTGCTCATCATGATTCTGCTCACTCTCATACAGGTCTTCCAGACGGTCACCCTGAGTCATCAGGTATTCGAAGGCAGCCAGCGATGCCTTGGAACCTTCACCCATGGCAATGACGATCTGCTTGTAGGGCACAGTGGTGACATCGCCACAGGCATAGATACCCTCTTGTGACGTCTGGCACTTCTCGTTGATGACGATCTCGCCGAAGCGGGAGCGCTCCACCACGCCATCCATAAAGTCGCTGTTAGGCACCAGACCGATCTGCACGAACACCCCTTCCAGCGGCAGCTCGTGTACGGCTTCGGTGGCACGGTCCTGATACTCGATGGCGCTCACCTTGCCATTGCTGGCCTTGATCTCACGGGTGGCCGCGTTGCGGTGAATGGTGACGTTGGCCTTCTGTTCTGCCTTGTCCACCAGCACCTTATCCGCCTTCAGCTCGGGCATGAATTCAAACACGGTGACAGATTTGACGATGCCGGCCAGGTCCAGTGCCGCTTCGATGCCGGAGTTACCGCCACCGATCACCGCCACGTCCTTGCCCTTGAAGAAGGGACCATCGCAGTGCGGACAGTAGGCCACACCGTTACCGATGTTCTCTTTCTCGCCGGGCACACCCAACTCTCGCCATTTGGCACCGGTGGCCACGATCAGGGTCTTGGTATCGATTTCCTCACCGGAGGACAGCACCACGGTCTTAATCTCGCCGTTGCGTACCTCGGCCACTTTCAGATGTTCCTTCACGGTCACATCGTAGTCATTCATGTGAGCGTGCAGGGCGCCGGACAATTCCGGGCCGGTGGTTTTCTTCACCGAGATCAGGTTCTCGATATCCATGGTGTCTTTCACCTGACCCCCGATACGATCGGCAATCAGGGTGACCTTCAGGCCCTTGCGGGCGCTGTAGATGGCCGACGCCACGCCGGCGGGGCCACCACCGATCACGGTCACGTCCTGCAACGGCAGTTTTTCTTCGCCGCCTGCCTGGGCGATGGCCGGGTCGAAAGCCAGCAACTTGTCGATCAGCTCGGCGGCGGTGACCTTGCCGTTGGCGAACAGCTCACCGTTCAGGTACACGCTGGGCACGCCCTGAATGTCGCGCTCGTTGACTGTGTCCTGGAACAGACCGCCGTCGATCATTTCACTCTTGATGCGCGGATTGAGCAGGGCGAACTGGTTGAGCGCCTGCACCACGTCCGGGCAGTTGTGACAGCTCAGGCTGATGAATACCTCGAAGTGCAGGTCGTCTTTCACGTTGGCGACCATACGTTGCAGGCTGTCATCCAGCTTGATGTCGGTCCCTGATGCGTGGAGAAACGCCAGCACCAGGGAATTGAATTCGTGGCCGGCCGGGATACCGGAAAAACGGATACCGGTGTCCTCGCCGTCCGCCTCCAGCAGGAAGGAAATGGGGCTGCGCAGAGCATCACCCAGGTCCCGTTCCTCGAAGGCCAGATTGTCACTGACACCGGCGATATCGGAGAGAAACGTCACCAGTTCATCGCGCTTTTCGTGCGCACCGGTCTGCAGCACGAAGGTGATCTTTTTCTGCATGTTGGCTGCATAGCCTTTCAGGGCCTGCAGGATGTCATTCGTGAGCATGAGTCTTCCCTTAACGTGAGTTCAGTAATCAGTGACTTAAAAACATACCCTCTCCCTGCCCCTCTCCCGCAAGCGGGAGAGGGGACCTTCCATTGAAGGCAGGTGTTAACGGGGAGCGGGATAGGCCGGTTTAGATCTTGCCGACCAGGTCCAGGGAAGGCGCCAGGGTTTGTTCGCCTTCTTTCCACTTGGCCGGGCACACTTCGCCGGGATTGTTGCGGACGTACTGGGCCGCTTTGACCTTGCGCATCAGATCGTCGGCGTCGCGGCCGATGCCTTCGGCGGTGATTTCCATGGCCTGGATAACGCCATCCGGATCGATCAGGAAGGTAGCGCGATCTGCCAGGCCCTGACCTTCACGCATCACACCAAAGTTGTTGGTGATGGTGCCGGTCTGGTCGCCAACCATGTAGTAGTTGATCTTGCCGATGGTGTCGGAGGTGTCGTGCCAAGCCTTGTGAGTGAAGTGGGTATCGGTGGATACGGAAAACACTTCCACGCCCAGCTTCTGCAGCTCTTCATACTTGTCAGCCACGTCGCCCAGCTCGGTGGGACAGACGAAAGTAAAGTCGGCCGGATAGAAGAAGAAAATGGCCCACTTGCCTTTCACGTCGGCTTCGGAGATATCGACAAATTCGCCCTGCTTGAAGGCGGTGGCGTTGAACGGTTGGATCTCGCTGTTGATCAGTGCCATGTGGTTAAGACTCCCTCGATTGGTCGTTGATTCGTTTCGGCGAGGGATAGAATGGGGAATCCACACTGATAGTTAAATTTGAAACTTCTTATCATGGCGATAGAAAATTTCTAACGGACTGCAACCGCGGTTCAGAACAGCGACAACTGGGAATCGTCCGGCTTGCGACTACGGCGGGAGCGACGCCGACGGCTACCGTGACGCTGATTAACGGCCCGGCTTTCATCCCGAAAGCCGGCTTGCTGGCGTGCCTGGGCCAGGCGCTGACGAGCCTCGCGCACCGCTGTGTCGAAACACACCAGCGGCGCCGGATAATCCTGCCCTATCACCACCCCGGCATCCCGTTCCTGGCGCGGGCCCATCTGCCAGGGCTGGTGGATCCAGGTGGCTGATACCCGCTTAAGCTCGGGCACCCAGCGGCGGATAAAGCTGCCATCCGGGTCCAGCTTGCGGGCCTGCAAGGTTGGGTTGTACATGCGCAGGGCATTGATACCGGTGACACCGGCCTGCATCTGCACCTGGGGGAAATGAATGCCCGGTTCGTAATCCACGAACAGGCGCGCCAGATGCAGCGCCGGTTCGCGCCAATGCAGCCAGAGCGGGTAACAGGCCATGGAAACCAACATGGCGCGCATGCGGAAGTTGATCCAGCCATGGTGATGCAGATAACGCATGGCCGCATCCACCAGCGGCCAGCCGGTATGGCCGCTCTGCCAGGCCGCCAACCACTGCGGGTTACCCGGTTCATCGCGCAGGTTGCGCAACAGCGGGTGCACGCTGCAGGTCTCCATGGACACCTGGTCTTCCAGTTTCTGGATAAAGTGGCAGTGCCACCAGAGTCGCGATTCGAAGGCGGACAAGCCGGCCCGCAGGGCCGGGTCATCTTCCTGCTCCAACGCCTCCCAGGTCTCCTGCACCACCCGGCGCAGGCTCAGGCAGCCCCAGGCCAGATAAGGGCTGATACGCGCCCCGCAGTGTTCGGCTTTCTGCGGCGCACTGATGCCGCCGCGATAACCCCGTGCCCGCCGCTCCAGAAAACTTTGCCAGACCGGTTCCGCCGTATCGGTGCCGCCATGCTGACGCCCCGGGCAGTCGGACCGGTCTGCACCACGGGCGGTATGCAGGTGCGGCCAGGGATCGGCGGGGGCCGCCGCCTGAATAGTGGACGGCAGCGTGGCCAGGGGCCGGGTCATAAAATCCTGCCAGTGTGTCCCCCAGTGATCCCGGTCCAGGCAGGGACGCTGGACGCCGAAGGGGGCTTCCTCATGCCAGGGCACCCGACGCTCCCCGCACCACTGCTTCACGGCCCGGTCGCGGGCATAGGTCCAGGCGCCGCCGTATTCCTCATGACTGTGCAGCACCATGGCACCAAAGCGCTGTTGCAGGTTCGCCAGCACGGTCACGGCCTCCCCTTCCACCACCCACAGCGGCAACCCCAGCCGGGCCAGTTGGCCGCGTAAATCCCGCAGGCTTTCCGCCACGAAACGCCACTGGCGCAGGCTGGTGTCCGGCTGCTGCCAGTAACCAGGCTCCAGGATATACAGGGGCAGCACCGGGCCCTCCCGGCAGGCGCGGGCCAGCGGGCCGTGATCATGTGCCCGCAGGTCACGCTTGAACCAGACCACTTGCAGCGTCATGCCAGTTTCAGATCCGCAGCAGGAAGCGGCAGCATGGCCGCCGGGTAATCCGGCAGCGGATCATCCTGCCCGAAGGTGAAATGCAGCGACAGACACTGGCGGGCAGACAGTGCGCGCAAGGCGGGCAACCAATAGTGCAGGTGCTCGCCCTCGGGATCGTAGTGCTGGCACTGGCGAGTAGGGCTGAAGCGACGGCCGCCGCGGGCATCGTGCCCCACGCCGGCGATGTAGGCCCAGTTGCCCCAGTTGGAGGCCACATCATCGTCCACCAGGTAGTGCTCAAACCAGCGGGCACCCCGGCGCCAGTCCAGCCCCATGTCGTGCACCCAGAAGCTGGCCAGGTTCTGCCGGCCCCGATTGGAGGCATAGCCGGTGGCCATCAGTTCGCGCAGGTTGGCATCAATAAAGGGCAGACCGGTGTTGGCCTGACACCAACGCTGCCAGTATTCACGGGCCAGTGACGTTGCCGGTCGCCGCGGCGCCTGGTCATTGAGCCCGGCATAGTGAAACACCCGGGCCCCGTGTTCTCGCAGCGACCAGTGGTAAAACTCCCGCCATAGCAATTCCACCCGCAGCCATTCACTGCCCGGGTTGGCGCCATGACCGGCTTCGTAGTCGAGAATGCGCTGCCAGACCCGCCTTACAGAGAGATTCCCCCAGGCCAGGAAGGCGCTCAAACGGCTGGAATAATGCTCCCCGATCAGCCGGTTCCGGGTCTGCTTGTAGTGGTCCGCGCTGCGGGTCTCAAACAGGTAATGCTCCAGCCATTGCAGGCCCGCCTGCTCTCCACCGTGCAGAGAAAAGTAGTCCTGGGAATTACGCTGCCAGTGCTGGCTGCGTTTCGCCAAAAGCTCACGGGCAAGCTCGGCGAAGGGAGGCGTGGGCAATGACTGGGCGGCGGTAAGGGACGGCGGCGGACCGTCCGGCTGGGACACCGGCACGCCATCGCGACTATCCACCTTGCGCCGAAAACGGCTGAAGGTGGCCGGGAAAGATCCCTCCCAGGGCAAGGCCCCGGCGGCAAGCAGGGTCTGGGTCTCTTCTTCGATAACCCGGATACCGGCCTGTCGCAACGCGGCAATCATGGCGGCCTCTTCCGGGGCCTGGGCCGCCGCCGTTATCACCTGTAAAGGCTGCCGGGCGTGCCAGTGGCTCAGCAGCGTTACCGGCTCCGCCCGCAGGCACTGCAGGGCCAGACCGCGTTGTGCCAACTGCGCCTGCAAGTCGTTAAGACTTTCCAGTAAAAAGGCAGACTTGGCCGGGCCCAGCCGGTCCATGCCATCCACATCCGCTTGCAGCCAGTGGTCGGGCAACAGATACAGCCCCAGCACCGGCTGCGACAGACTGGCCGCCCGCTGCAGCAGCGGCTGGTCCGCCACGCGCAGGTCTTGCCGGAACCAGACCACGGTAATCATTGCGGTCTCCCCTGGCGGCGACAGCGTTCACTGCAGTACACCACCTGCTCCCAGTGCCGCGCCCATTTGCGGCGCCAGCTGAAGGGCCGCTGACACACCGGGCAGGTCTTCTGCGGCAGCGCCGCCTTGTTGCCTTTCCAGCCGCTGCTCACAGGGCCTCCGGGTCCGCCAGCAATTGTTCCGCCCGAGTCAGCATGGCGTTGACCTTGGCCGGGTCCATGCGATCCAGGTTGCGATAGATCATGCGCATGCGGTGGTTGTTCTGGAACTGGCCGCGATGCCGATGAATGAAATGCCAGTAGAGGCTGTTGAACGGACAGCTGTCATCGTCACTGGCGGTTTTGACGTTGTACTGGCAGTGCTTGCAGTAGTCCGACATGCGATTGATATAACTGCCGGACGCCGCATAGGGCTTGCTGCCCAGGTAGCCGCCATCGGCATGCATCACCATGCCCAGGGTGTTGGGCAGCTCCACCCAGTCGTAGGCATCCGCATAGACCTCCAGGTACCACTGGCAGATGGCTTCCGGCAGCACGCCCAGCAGCAGGGCAAAATTGCCGGTGACCATCAACCGCTGGATGTGATGGGCATAGGCGTGGTCCAGGGTATTGCGCAAGGCCTCGGACATGCAGTGCATGCGGGTGTGGCCGCTCCAGTAATAACCGGGCAGCGGACGCTGATTGTTAAGCCGGTTTTCGCCGGCGTAATCCGGCATCAGCAGCCAATAGATGCCCCGCACATATTCCCGCCAGCCCAGGATCTGGCGAATGAAGCCCTCCACCGCATTGAGCGGCGCCTGACCCTCCCAGTAAGCCTGCTCGGCGGCCTGACAGACCATCAGCGGATCCAGCAAACCAATATTCAGATAGGGCGACAGCAGGCTGTGGAACAGGGTGTCTTCCCCGGTGACCATGGCATCCTGGAAATCACCGAAGTGCGGCAACCGCTGTTCGATAAAATGTGCCAGTGCCTGCTGTGCCTGGGCGGCGGTGGTGCCCCAGCGAAAATCTGTCAGGTTGCCGATGTGATCGGGGAAGTGCTGCTCCACCAGCGCCAGCACCTGCTCGTCGATGGCATCGCGAGGGAAAGAAAGGTCCACGGGCAAGGGCACGTCACCCTTGTAGGCCTTGCGGTTGCTGGCATCAAAATTCCACTGACCGCCCACCGGCGCATCCCCTTCCATGAGCAGGCCGGTGTGGCGACGCATTTCCCGGTAGAAGAACTCCATGCGCAGCTGTTTCTTGCCGCTGGCCCAGCGCTGGAAGAAGGCCGGGGAACAGAGGAACCGACTGTCTTCCAGACAGGTGACGGGGCAGGATAACTGTCTGGGCCACTGCTCATCGATCTGCTGCTGCAGACGGTATTCGCCACAGTGGGTAACCACCAGCTCCTCGGCCTGCTCACAGAGCGGGCCCAGCACCTCAGGCAGGCTGCCATGGTCATGCTCACCATAGGCAAAGTAATCCAGGTGCCAGCCGGCCTCGCGCAGGTCTGCGGCGAAGTGGCGCATGGCGCTGAAGATAAAGGCAATCTTCTGCTTGTGGTGGCCCACGTAGGTAGCCTCGGCGGGCACCTCAGCCATCACCAGCCGGTCGCGCGTTTTATCCAGCGCCTGCAACGTGGGCAGGGACAGGCTGAGCTGGTCACCCAGAATGATTCCGACTTTCACGACCTCTCCCGCAACATCTTAAAGCTCAAGAATGCCGTCAGGGGAGTGGCCACCGGGTGAAGGAACCCGGCCCGGATGATCCTGTCCCACCCAGTACGGAACCGACAGGGAGGAAGCCCATGGTGCGAATCCTATTGATGGCGGCCAGTCTGCTGGTCGGCACCGTACATGCCGAGGGTTATGACTATATCCGTGGTGATGATGTCTACGAGGAGGACTACAACTACGGCGTAGATTATGACGGCCTGAGCAGTGTGCCGCAGACCCGGCTTCGCAGCAGCGGCAGCGGCGATGATGCCGGCGGACGACTCAAGCAACAGGCCCGGGACCTGCAGAAAGAAACCACGCAACCCTCCATGACCCGGGAACTGGACAAGTGGAAGGCGGATGACATCCTGACGCCACCCACCGTGGACGAGGAATCATAAATGTCCGCTGGAGCCTTGTTCACAAGGCTCCAGCAAGTTTCCCGATCTCAGACGTCCCGGTTCACCAGCCGCAGTTGCCGTCCCTGGAGTAGCGAGGATTCCACTAGTTGCTCGAACAGCATGGTCAGTGGTTGCGGGCGACCGATGGCGTAGCCCTGGACAAAGTCCACACCGGCCTCCTCCAGCACCGGAATCATGGCAATGTCCTCCACGTACTCCGCCACGGTTTTCACACCCAGCCGGTGGGCCACTCCGCTGATGGATTCGACAATGGTGCGGTCCACGCTGGAATAGAGCAGGTTGCGCACGAAGCTGCCATCGATCTTGATGAAGTCCACCTGGAAATGCTTGAGATAATTGAACGAGCTGAAGCCACTGCCAAAGTCATCCAGCGCCACCTTGCTGCCCTTCTGGCGAATCCGAGCCAGCAATTCGCTGGCACTGGACAGCTGATTGACCACGGTGGTTTCGGTGATCTCGAAGGTAAGCCGCTCGGGCGCTACGGTAGTGTGATCAAGCAGCTCCTCCAGAAAAGGAATAAAGGTGGGGTCATCCAGGGAGGTGGCTGACAGATTGATCGCCAGATGCAGGTTGGGCAGGGCTGCCAATTCTTCGCTGAGCGTAACCAGCACCTGAGTGAGCACCCAGCGATCGATGTGCGGCATCATCTGGTAGCGTTCCGCCGCGGGGATAAAGGCACCGGGGTTGAGAATGTCGCCGTTGCGGTCGCGCAGGCGCAACAGGATTTCGTAATGGGAGGCCTCCGTTTCCCCGCCGATGGGGCGGATTTCCTGGGCATAGAGCAGAAAGCGATTCGACTCCAGAGACTCGCGCAGACCCGCGGCCATCTGCAGCTCCAGGTGCCGGCGAGAGGCTTCGCTGTCATCCGGGGTGTACACCGAAACCCGGTTACGCCCCCGATGTTTGGCGGCGTAGCAGGCCACGTCTGCCCGACTCATGGCCTCTTCCACGCTGATCAGATTGCCATCCAGCTGCACCAGACCGACGCTGGCACCGATATCGTAGAGGGAATCCTTCCAGGCAAAACGGATGTCTCCCAGGGCCGCGATCAGTCGTTCGGCAATCTGCACGGCCTTGTCTGACGGGCAGCTACGTAGCAACAGGCCAAATTCGTCGCCGCCCAGCCGGGCCACCACATCCCCGTCGCGAATCTGACGGCCTATGACCCGGGCGCATTCGCGCAACAGGGCATCGCCGGCCACATGGCCGGCGGTATCGTTGACTACCTTGAAACGATCCAGATCGATAAAGCACAACACGCTATGCTCGGCGATGCCTTCATCCAGTGTCTGCTGCAGGGTGTTTTCAAATTCGCGCCGGTTGGTCAGGCCGGTCAGCGCATCATGGGTGGCGTGATAGCGCAGCTTCTTCTGCATGGCCCGGCGGGCGCTCACATCACGAAACACCATCACCGCCCCTCTCACGTCACCGTCGGCGGTTTTCACCGGGGCAGCGGAATCCTGGATTTCATAGCGACTGCCATCACGGCTCAGCAGAAAACAGTCCTCGCGCAAAAAGCACATGTCGCCACCGCGCAGGGCCACGGCAATGGGATTGGTGAGCGTTGGCCGACCCTCTTCATCACTGAGCTGCAACACCGTATCCACCGGCGCACCCTCGGCATCCCTTTCCCGCCAGCCAGTTAACGATTCTGCCACCGGATTCATAAAGGTAATCCGCCCGCCTTGATCCGTGGCGATAACCCCGTCGGCAATGGAGTTCAGCGTTACCCGCAGGCTTTCCTTCTCGTGGGCGAGTGAGTGCTGCATGGTCCGTTCGGCGGTCACATCCCAGTTGGTTCCCACCATCAGGGGCACTTTATCGGGGCCGACCCGGGTGGTCTCGGCACGGGCGCGGATATAGCGCTCTTCGCCAGCCGGGGTGAGGATGCGGAATTCCCCGTCCAGCTCGCCGGGAGCGTCCATCACCTGTTGCAGCCTGGGGCGCAGCTGGGCCAGGTCGTCCGGGTGAATGCGGTCGTACCAGATTTTCAGGGTGCCATCGCCCTCCTGCCCGGGTTGGACCCCGTACATCTCGTAGATGCGCTCATCCCAGTTCAGCTGGCCGGTGACGGTGTTGTACTGCCAGATCCCCACGCCTCCGGCAGACAGGGCCAGTTGCAGCTGGTGACGGCTTTCCGCCAGGGCATGCTCGGCGTCCTTCGCGGCCTGGATATCCTCGCACTGAACAATCAGATAGCGAACGTTACCCTCTTCACTGACACCGGCAATGGACAGACGCACCCAGACCAACTCGCCGGCTTTGGTGACATAGCGCTTTTCCAGCCGAAGGCTATCCACGCGGCCTGCCAGTAACGCCCCTAGCTGCTGAAGATCCTCCTGCAGGTCATCCGGGTAGATCATCTGCTGGAAGGAACTCGCCAGTAGCTCTTCTGCCTGGTAGCCGCTCAGACGACACAGAGCCCGATTCACCGCCAGCCAGCGCCCGTCCGGGCCCATCAGCGCCATGGCAATCGGCGAACACTCCATGGTCAGCCTGAAACGTTTTTCCCGCTCCGCCAGGGCCGCTCGCCCGGCTCGTTCACGGCGGAAAAGAATAACCGCCAGGGCCACTACCCCCACGACTGCCCCAATCAGCAAAGCCTGCATGGTTCACGTCCATTGTTGATTATTATGATTCCTGACCACCTGTTCACTTTTTGAACTGCCCAGCCCTTACTTGCCAGCGCCACCTGACAAAACCGGAACTTTCACCGACAATTGGGTGACTATCAGAGGGCCTCCCGCCCCAACATTCGCCCGCGGCTTGCCAATCGCTTTCCGCAAAAGGAGTATCGCCGACCCGGCTGTGCAGACCATGACGCTCCGATACCGTGCCCTACAATGCCTCGCCCTGCTGTTTGTGGCCTTTGCCCTGTCCCAGCTCTGGTATCTGGGTCAAGTGCTGCGCCTGCAGCACCAGAATCCGGAGGCCAGCGCCTATATGCAGCGGGCCAAGGCTCAGGGCCAGGTGCAGCAGTACTGGCGGGACTACGATCAGATCAGCGATTACCTGAAGCGCGCAGTACTGATTTCCGAGGACGCCAAGTTCACCAATCACAGCGGTTTTGACTGGCAGGGCATCCGTTACGCGCTGCGGCGCAACATGGAAGCGGGCAAGCCGGTGGCCGGTGGCTCCACCATCACCCAGCAACTGGCCAAGAACCTGTATCTTTCCGGCGCCCGCAGTTATACCCGCAAGGTTCAGGAAGCCATGATTGCGTTGATGCTGGAAATCGGCCTGAGCAAACGCCGCATTCTGGAGCTGTATCTGAATGTGGCCCAGTGGGGCCACCAGATTTACGGTGCCGAAGCCGCCGCCCGCCACTATTTCAAGGTCAGCGCCGCCGAACTCAGCATCGTCCAGGCGGCGCAACTGGCGGCCATGCTGCCGCGCCCCAATTACTATGATTTCAAGGGCCCGACCGATTATGTACAACAACGGGCCAACTGGATTCAGGAGCAAATGGCACTGGTGCGCATCCCCGATCCCGGGAACCTGCCGCTGCCATCCCCGTCTGAACCTGACCCTCTCCAAGGAAACACGCAATGAAGCAGTTTGTAGTACTTTGCCTGACCGGTCTGGCCCTGATGGGCTGTAGCGACAATGACAGCAGCACTCCGCCGATCTCGTCACCGGCCACCAGTGACACCAGTAACCCGCTGGTAGGCGCCTGGCAAAACGGCGAACAGACACTGGTACTGGAAGAAAACGGCGATTTCTACCTGCCCGCCGATAACCAGCGCCAGGGCCTGACCTGGGAAAACGAGGATGACACCTTCACCTTCCGCTATCTGGATAACAGCCGGCTGGCAGTGGAAACCCAGAGTGCCAGTGGCGCACAACAGCAGGACACACTCAGCCTCAACCCCTCCCCCCCCCCTACCGGGGAAGAAGAGCAAACCGACAGCCCCCTGTTCACCGGCGACTATCAACGAGCCAACGACGCCGTCGGCCATCTCAGCGGCAAGGTGGAACTCCCCGAAGATAGCGAACTGCCCGACAAGGCGGTGCTGACCGTATCCCTGCTCACCAGCAACGACGAGGCGGTGATCCGCCGCCTGATCCCCCTGACCAGCGATGCTCTCAGCCAGCCCTTCCGGCTGTATTACCCGGCCAGCGCAGTGAATGCAGATAGCGACTATCAGGTGCGCAGCCAGATCCTTGCCGACGGCGGCCTGTTCTTCGAGTCCGACCCCACGCCGCTGGTCGTCACCCGGGGCCAGTTTGCCGATATCACCCTGCCCCTCAGTGCGGTAATGACCGCCAGCGAAACCCTGCGCGGCGCCCTGGTATACCAGTACGGCACCACCAGCCTAATCCTCTGCAACAGCGATCGCCGCCTGCAACTGGCCGGCCCCCAGCGCGACGACCTGATCGACGCCTATGAAGCCGCCCGCGAGTATCCGCTGCAGCCACGCGTGGCCACCATCAGCGGCCTGCTGCGCAAGGTGCCTGGCGAACAGGAAGGCAGCACCCAGAGTGGCATCATCGTGGAAAGCTTTTCCCTGGAAAGCGGCTATGACGACTGCCGCCTGCCCAGCGCAGAGCTGACCAATACCCGCTGGCAGCTCAGTGCGCTCGGTGACAAGACGCTTGATGCGAGCAGTAAACAACAGCCCTACCTGACCCTGGACAGTGAAGGCAACGTGCATGGCAATGCCGGTTGCAACGGCCTCAACGGCAGCTATCAACTCAATAACTACAGCCTCTCCTTCGGCGCCATCGCAACTACCCGTAAGGCGTGCCCGGACATGACAGGAGAACAGGCCTTTTTGCAGGCGTTGAAAGCGACCAATGGTTTCCGCATCGACGGTGAGTTGCTGACCCTGTTCGATGACAACAATCAGTCGCTGGCCGGTTTCCAGGCCATCGCGCTGTAACCGCCCGCTGAGTCCTGGAGGGAAAGACCATGCGCATCCATTACCTGTCCCATGTGCCGTTCGAACAACTGGGGGCCATGGAAGCCTGGTTTCGGGAGCGCGACGCCACCATCAGCCAGTCGCTGCTGTTTCAGGGTGACCCACTCCCTGACACCGGCGAGTTTGATGTACTGGTGGTCATGGGCGGCCCCATGGGGGCCGATGATGATGACAGCCATGCCTGGATGACCCCGGAAAAGGCGCTGATACGCGACAGCATCGCCGCCGGCAAAAAAGTACTGGGTATCTGTCTTGGCGCCCAACTGATTGCCCGGGTGCTGGGCGCCCCGGTAACCGCCAACCCGGACCGGGAAATCGGCTGGTTTCCGGTCTACCCCACCAGTGCCGGCAAATCCGACAGCATCGGCAAACTGTTTGCCGGCGCCCCGCCGGTGCTGCACTGGCACGGCGACACCTTTGCCATTGCTGACGGCGCCGTACATCTGCTGGAAAGCAAAGGCTGCCCCAATCAGGCATTTCGTTACGGGGATAATGTGCTGGGCTTACAGTTTCACCTGGAGCTGCAGGCCGACAATGCCGCCGCCCTGTGCGATGCCTGCCCGGAGGATCTGGCAGACGGCCCCTGGGTAGAACCCCGCGACAGCATGCTTGCCGACAAACAACGGTTTGAGGATGCCCGGCAGTTACTGGGGCGAGTGTTGAGCACCTTTCTGCGCTAGAGCATTAATTGATAATTGAGAATGGATAATTGATAACGGCGCGAATGAGCCGTTGGGGTTTCTCAAAGCAAAGAGGCCGCGCCCATCGTATGGGCGCGGCCTCGTGCGTTTCTGAGCATGGATTGCTGTCTCGCGACAGTTATCAATTATCCATTCTCAATTATCAATTACCTCTCTGCCGCTATTAACTGTTCACTACCTTCCTGCACCCTGCCCACAGCCGACAGGATCGCCTGCAAGGCAGCCGCGGTCGTATCAGCCGCAGTAGCCACGGCACTCTGCACCGTCTCCCCCACCTGAACCCGCACACAGGCCATGGCGTTGGCTTCGGTGTTATCGCCCAATGAGTACTCATCGAAGGACACCACCTTCACCTCGCCACCGATACGACGGTTGAGCGCGTCCACCAATGCAGACATGGCACCGTCGCCGCGGCCGGACAACAGGGTCACCGGCTGGCTGGCATCTCCGATGCTGATCTGGGCCTGCACCTGATCGTTGCTGCGGTTAAGGTCATAGGAGCGCAACATCCAGCCCAAAGGCACATTGAGATAATCGCTGTTGAAGCGACGGTGCACCCGCTCGCTGGTGATCTCGCCACCATCCTCTTCCGCATCGCGCTGCACCACTCCGGCCAGCTCCTGCTGCAACCAGCGCGGCAGATCGATACCAAAATCCCGCTCCAGCACGTGGGCCACCCCGCCCTTGCCGGACTGGGAGTTGATGCGCACCACTTCCTCGTAGCGACGTCCCACATCCGCCGGATCGATGGGCAGATAGGCCACCTGCCAGATATCCCCTTCCTGATAGCGGGCCAGGCACTTGCGGATGGCATCCTGATGGCTGCCGGAAAAGGCGCTGAACACCAGATCACCGGCATAGGGGTGGCGCGGATGCGTCTGGATATCGGTAATCTCCTCCACCAGAGCAATAATCTCCTTCATGCGCGAGAAGTCGATTTGCGGGTCGATGCCCTGGCTGTACAGGTTCATGCCGGCGGTAACCAGATCCATGTTGCCGGTACGCTCGCCGTTGCCCAGCAAGGTACCTTCTACACGGTCCGCTCCCGCCATCACCGCCATTTCTGCCGCCGCCACACCGCAACCTCGATCATCATGGGTGTGCACACTGATAATCACATGTTCGCGGTACTGAATGCTGTCATGGACCAGCTCCACCTGATCGGCAAACACATTGGGCGTGCTCACCTCCACGGTGGCCGGCAGGTTGATGATCACCCGCTGGCCCTGGTCCGGGCGCCACACCGCGTTCACCGCATCGATCACCTCAATGGCGAAATCCGTTTCCGTGGCACTGAAGGTTTCCGGGGAATACTGGAAGCTCCAGTGGGTCTCCGGCTGCGTCGCGGCACAGGCTTTTACCCAGCCGGCAGCACGCTCGGCAATCGCTTTACAGCCGGCCTTGTCCACGCTGAACACCTGCTCGCGGAAGGTGGGCGAAGTGGCATTGTAGATATGCACGATGGCGTTCTTCGCCCCCTTGAGGGATTCAAAGGTACGGGCGATCAACTCTTCCCGGGCCTGGGTCAGGACTTGTATGTGCACGTCATCCGGCACCAGGTCTTCTTCGATCAGGACACGGCAGAAATCGAAATCGATCTGGCTGGCAGACGGGAAGCCCACTTCGATTTCCTTGAAGCCCAACTCCACCAGCATTTGAAAAAAACGACGCTTCTGGGCCACGGACATGGGTTTGATCAGCGCCTGGTTACCATCACGCAGATCCACCGCCGCCCACAGCGGGGCTTTCTCGATACGCTGACTCGGCCAGCGACGATCAGGTTTGTCGATAACGGGGAAAGGCTGGTATTTGCGGTGATCAAAGCTCATGTCGTTTCCTCAAACCAAAAAGGGGCATCGGCTGCCCCCCGAAGGAGAATTCCCGACCGAATCCAGGGGGTGAGCCGGATGGGGTCAACAACTCGCTGTCTGTGATCTCGGGTCTCGATCAGCGCGCCGATAGGCACGGATGGCAACGAAGAGTGGCGGCCCGCTTTTGACGGTTCGCATCATCGCCCCACGAGAGATACTTTACGGCAGCAAACCGGCAATGTGCTTGCTTTTTTCATCATAAAACGGCCATATAAGCAATAAAATTGCTCAATAACGGTAAAAAGGGCTTAAATCATCATGAGAAAGCAGGAACTGGCAAAACTGGACCGCACTGACCTGCGTATCCTGGAAGCCCTGCAGCATAACGGCGGGCTTACCAACCAGCAGCTGGCGGAAACCGTGGGCCTATCCCCCTCCCCCTGTTCCCGGCGGGTACAGAAGCTGGAAGCCGCCGGCATCATTCTCAAACGGGAGACCGTGCTGGACGCCCGCAAGCTGGGCCTGGACCTGACCGTGATCATCCAGATCAGCATGGACCGCCACACCCCCGAGCGTTTCGCTAACTTCGAGGAGAAGGTGGCCAGCTATCCGGAAGTGCAGCAGTGCTACCTGGTCACCGGCCAGGAAGCCGACTATCTACTGAAAGTGGTGGTGCCGGATATTGATGGCTACCAGCATTTCCTGCTCAACAAGATCACCCGCATCGAAGGGGTCAGCGGGGTGCATTCCAGCTTTGTCATGCGTCGGGTGGTGGATACGGCGGCGTTGCCGTTGAATTATGTGGAGACGTAGCTCTCGCACTAGCAAACTCTGGTTCCCTTGTAGGAGCACCTCTTGAGGTGCTAACAAGACGTGATCCAAAGAACCAGCATGAAACAGCAGCACGTCCAGAATGCATTGCCATCGGCATACCGCCTCCTTCGCCAAGGCTCGGATTCGCACCTCAAGAGGTGCTCCTACCGTTGCTTCGTGGCCAGGGCCTTGTCATGCGTCAAGCGACGTTCCTACAGATGGCCCGGCCCTAACTGCTATGCTGGCACTATCAAATGCGTAGAGTTGCGAGACCATGAAAAAACTATTGATCGTCGCCCACGCCCCGTCGCCGAACACCCTGAAACTGCGCGACGCCGCCGCCCGGGGTGCCGGCCATGAAGATATCGAGAACGTGTCCGTCACGGTGAAGCCGCCTCTGGAAGCGGGACCCGAGGATGTGCTGGCCTGCGACGCCATTCTGCTCGGCACCACGGAAAACCTGGGCTACATGAGCGGAGCCCTGAAGGATTTTTTCGACCGCAGCTATTACCCGGTGCTGGAAGAAAAACAGGGACTCCCCTGCGCTCTCTACATCCGCGCCGGCCAGGACGGCACCGGCACCCGTCGAGCCGTGGAAAGCATTGCTACAGGGCTGCGCTGGAACTGGGTACAGGACCCAATGGTACTGCGCGGCGAGTGGCAGGATGCCTTCGAGCAGCAGGTAGAAGAGCTGGGGATGTATCTGGCGGCGGGGCTGGATGCGGGGATTTTTTGAGTTGAAAGTTAAAAGTTGAGAAGCGCAGGCAAGATCATTGGTGACTCAAAGACCCGGCCCGTGCCCAAAGCAAGCGAAAAGCCGCCCCGTCCTTGTCGGCCAGCCCCGGAATTACGGGCACGGAGGATAAACTCCCTGCCACGCAAATCCGCGTTTCAACTTTAAACTTTCAACTTGTAACTGCTTTTTACCCCTTGCTCTTGTTCACCATGGCCGCCAACACCGCCTTGGCCTCGTCGCCCTGTAGCATTTCACCAAACAGGGCCAGATCTTCCTCGAGTACATCCTGCAGCGGCTTGCTGATCGCCTGACGCATCAACCGTTTGCTCTCGCGCAGAGCCTTGGGGGGTTTCTTTGCCAGGGTGTCGGCCCAACCGCGGGCTGTGGATTGCAGTTCGTCACGACCCACCACCTTGGCGATCAGGCCAGCCTCGAAAGCTTCCTGTGCCAGCATCGGCTCACCCAGCAACAACATGCGGGCGGCGCGCTGATAGCCCAGCCAGTCCGGCAGCAGCTTGGCGGAACCAGCTTCCGGTACCGCACCGAGATCGGCAAAAGGAGTGATGAACTTGGCATCATCTGAGGCTACTACCATATCCATGTGCAGCAGCATGGTGGTGCCCACGCCCACTGCATTGCCCTGAACAGCAGCGACCACTACTTTCGGGAAAGCATAAATGGCCTTGATGAAATTCGCCGCCTCACCCACTTCACCGGGCTTGGCATTGAGGAAGTCCACCAGATCGTTGCCGGCACTGAAAGATTTTCCTTCTGCAGCAAACAGTACCACGCGAATCTCATCGCTCTGTTCCGCTGTATTGAGCAGGGCGATCATATCCCGGTACATGGCGCCGGTGAGGGCGTTCAGTTTATCCGGGCGGTTCAGGGTAATTTCCAACACTGATTCGGTGTGTTTCACCAGAATCAGATCACTTTCCAATGTCGGCAAGGTCACGACAGCTCTCCCAATCATTATTTGTCGGGCAAGGCTAGCCGCCCGCTCCGCCCATGCCAAGGACGAATACCGACAAAGGGTATTGACCAGCCGGTCAAAGCACCTTAAAAAAGCGCACCTCTCCTGAGATCGTCACCGTGAAACTGATCACTTTCGATCCTTTCCGCACTTTGGGCCTGCCCGGCGTGCGTTATATCAAGCCGGAACACATGAACCAGCACCGCGAGACCCTGTCGGAAGCGGACTGGTTACTGTTTCCCGGCTTCTGGCAGATCAACAGTCTGCACTATGTACTCAAGCGCCCCATTTTTCCCAGCCTGAGCAGTTACCACTTGGGCCACGACAAGGTGGAAATGACCCGTGCCCTGCAGACCGCCTGTCCGGAACATGTGCCGGAAACGCTAATCGTGGCTTCCGACAAGTACGGCATTGGCCAGGTGCTGGATCAATGGCGGTTTCCGTTTGTGGCCAAATCAGTGCGCTCCAGCCAGGGTATGGGCGTCTACCTGATCGAGAACCGCCAGCAGTTTCTGGATTATGCGGAGCGCGAAGCCGTGCTCTATATACAGAAGCTACTGCCCATTGTGCGCGACCTGCGCGTGGTGGTGGTGGGCGAGGAAGTGGTGGCCAGCTACTGGCGGGAAGGAGTGGGCTTTCTGAACAACGTGAGCCAGGGCGGGCGCGTGCGTACCGATCTGTCGGTACCGGACAATGCCATCTCCCTGGTAGAGGGGCTGGCCCGTTATCTGGGCATCAACCATGCCGGCTTTGATGTGGCCATGGTAGATGGCCACCCCTACATCCTGGAATTCAATCGCCTGTTCGGCAACACCGGCATCCCCGACCTCAATCAGCGGGTTCAACAGGCCATGAGCCGCTACCTGCTGGGCGAGCCATCGTCGCCGCCCTCTTCGGACAGCAAGGTATCCGCCTGAGTGCGCAGCAGGTTCTGGTAACGGTGAGCCAACTGCTCAACCGGCTGTAGCCGTACCTTGTGATCGCCAGCGGTAACCACCTGGGCCTTTTCCGGCTGGTACAGGGCTTTCACATCCAGCTCGGTGGCGGCCAATTGTGCTTCCGGCACATTCAGCCGACCCGGCACCCCTGCCACACAGAGAGACCAGGCTTCCTGCTGGTCCCTATCGGTGGTGACCAGCGCCTTGAATTCCAGTGGTGGCTTGCCCTGCTGCTTGCGTAACGGCGCCAGCAGGCGCACTACACGGAGGAACAGCAGGCCCGCGCACAGCGCGGAAAACGCACAGCGGGACGCCGGCTCCTGGTAGAAAAACAGCCCGGCCTGATCACCTACCCTTTGGCCTACCCGACCACCATAGATACCCGCCACCTTGTCGAGAATCTGCTGATAATCCGCCAGCACCTCGGCCATGGCCGCCTGGGTATAACGCTGACGAATGTGTTCGAAATTGACGATGCTCAGGCGCAGCTGGGCCAGTGGCTCAGCGCCTTCCGGCAGGGGCTCGGCCAGCGCCTGCGTCGATGCAGGCGTGGCCAGCGGTGATGCTGCAGGGGGCTCCACTGGCGTCGGTTCTTCAGGCTCCAGCGGAGGCGGCAGCAACCGTTGCTGAATCAGGGCAACAGCCACGCGCAGCAGCAACAGGCACAATACGGCCAGCACAAAGCCGGCCTCCAGCCGCTGGCGCGGCAGGGCACTGGTATCACCCAGCAGGGTCAAAGTGCCGGCCAGCTCCCCGTCCGGCAACGCCACCGGCACCGAGACCACCAAATCCGAGCGTGACACTCCGGACAGCCCCACCTGAATATCCGCCGCATCCAGAAAGCGCACCCCGGCCACCGGGGCCAGCTGCACGGTTTCCCGACCGATCAGGTTGATGCTGATGGAGTCATCGCTGGCCAGGGCCTCGGCAGCCCGGCGGGCAGTCTGTTCGGCCAGCGCCTGCAGCTGTACCTTACGCTCCTGCTCAAGCCGCGCGGAGAAGTGCTCAAGAAAATAGACACCGACCACCAGCATGGCCAGCAGCATCAGGATCAACTCACGCAGCAGGCTGCGTTGTTGCCGAATCCATGGCCGCCATTGTTCCCACAGGGACATAGAGTTGCATTCCGTAGTATTGAGCTTGCGCGCAGTATAGCGCGACAGGAAGAGATGGCGTTGACCGAATCGGCGCACCTTAGCAGCGATGATGCCCCTACAGGCTATTGGCGATGTAAAACATCGCTAATCCCCAAGGCACTGCCGCTTGCGGTACCATTTCTGCTACCCTTACGCGGTTTTCGCGGGAGCCACTGCTTCCGCCTTCCGCTTGTCTGACTTGCCCCCGGGAGCCCATGCGTGCGCGAGATCATTCTGATTCAGGTATCCGGCAGTGACCGTCCCGGTCTGACCGCCGCTTTCACCCGGATTCTGGCCCGTTACCGGCTCAATATCCTGGATATCGGCCAGGCCGTAATCCACGACACCCTGTCGCTGGGCATCCTGGTGGAAACTCCGCCGGACGCGGAGTCCTCCGCGGTGCTCAAGGATCTGTTGTTCGAGGCCCACAAGCTGAACATCAATGTGCGCTTCCGCCCCATCGACGAAGACCGCTACGAAGAATGGGTATCCGGCCAGGGCAAGGACCGCCACATCATCACCCTGCTGGCGCGCAAGATCACCGCCGAACAACTCTCCGACGTGACCGCCACTGTGGCAGACAACGGCCTGAACATTGACAGCATCGCCCGCCTGTCCGGTCGGGTGCATCTGGAAGGGGAAGCTCTCAACGAAGACAGTCGCGCCTGCATCGAGATTTCCGTGCGCGGTGAGCCGAAAGATGGCGAAGCCATGCGCGCCGCCTTCCTCAGCATCGCCAACGAACGCAATCTGGACATCGCCTTCCAGCGCGACAGCGCCTTCCGCCGTAATCGGCGCCTGGTGGTGTTCGATATGGATTCCACCCTGATCCGCTCGGAAGTGATCGACGAGTTGGCCATGGAAGCCGGGGTGGGCGAAGAGGTGGCAGAAATCACCGAGCGGGCCATGCGCGGCGAGCTGGATTTCAATGAAAGTTTCCGGGCCCGGGTGGCCCTGCTCAAAGGGCTGGATGAAGGTGCCCTGGAGCGGGTGCGCGAACGCATCCAGCTCACCGAAGGCGCACAACGGCTGATCAGCACCCTGCGCGCCCTGGGCTATCGCACGGCAATTCTATCCGGCGGTTTCACCTGGTTTGGCCAGTGGCTCCAACAATTGCTGGGCATCGACTATGTGTATGCCAATGAGCTGGAAATCGAGAACGGCCAGGTCACTGGCCGGGTAGTCGGCCAGATCGTCAACGGCCAGCGCAAGGCTGATCTGCTCAAGCAGATCGCCACCCAGGAAGGCATCAGCCTGGAACAGGTTATTGCCGTGGGCGACGGCGCCAACGACCTGCCCATGCTCGGCGAAGCCGGCCTGGGCATCGCCTTCCGCGCCAAACCCTTGGTAAAACAGAACGCCGAACAGGCCATCTCCACTCTGGGCCTGGACGGGATTCTTTATTTGATCGGGGTAAGGGATAAGGATCAGGCGGAGCTGCTTAAAGGCAGTTAACAGTTAATAGTGAATAGTTAACAGCGACGCGGTTTTGCCTTGTCTGACTTTAAACGCAAGAGGCCGCGCCCAGACGATGGGCGCGGCCTCTTGCGTTTCAGAATCAACAACACTCAGATCGCGAACTGTTAACTATTCACTATTCACTGATTTACGCCGACTCCGGGATCTGCAACGTATCCATCGGCGCCTGCAAGTAGAAGCCTTGCAGGTAATCGATCCCGCCGAGACTCCACAGGGCCTGCATCTGGGCGGCGGATTCCACGAAGCCCACCACTGTCTTGCGGTTGCCTTCTTTCACCTGTTTGACGATCTCGGTGAGCCGCTGGCGGCCTTCGGCCTTGGCCACGTCCTGGGTGAAGGAGCCTTCGAATTTCACCATGGTGGCGGGAATGTGCTGGAACAGTTTGAACGGGTCCAGGCCACCGCCGAAGCGGCTGATGGAGATACCGCAGCCGGCACTCTTCATCTTTTCGGCAAACACGCCGGCCTGCTTCAGGTAAGTGGTGGCATCGCCTTCGGTGAGCTGGAAAGTCAGGCGGGAGCCATCCATCTTGGCCGCACGCATGGCCTTGAGCAGCCAATCCGCCAGGGACGCATCGGCCAGCGAGCCGCCATTGATATTGAAAACCAGTTTCACCGGCTCGCTCATGGTCGCCGCCGTACGCATGGCGTTAAGCACCACCCAGCGATCAATCTTGCCCACCAGCCCCTGCTCTGCAGCCACCGGAATGAACTCGCCGGCTTCCATGACTTCCCCCTGCTTCTGGGGCAGGTTCACGAACACCTCGAAAACATGCTCGCTGTCGTCCTCCAAATTCATCAGCGGCTGGTAGCGCAGGTTGAAACTACCCTGCTCCAGCGCCTGACGCAGTAGCATGACGATGGCCTCGGAAGAACCGGCGGCCACCTCGTCCATGGGGTCGTGGACCTTGATGCTGTTGCCTTTGCCACTGTTTTCCCGCTGGGCCTGATTACAGCATTTCAGGGCCGTGGTGAGGGTACCCTGACCACTGCGGGCATCCTCACGAACAAAGGCTACGCCCACACTGGCGGTAACCTGGATCGTCTTGGCCGCCACTTCCGGCATCAGCCCTTCAATACCGGCCCGCAGGCGCTCAGCCAACTCCTCCGCCTCGTCGGTGTCAGCCACCGGTAGCAGCACTGCAAAATCCTCACCATCCACCCGGGCCAGCTTGGCATCGCCAACCTGACCACCGAGCCAGTCGGCCACCGCTCGCAAAATCTCATCGGCGCCATCAATTCCCAGGGAGGACTGATGTTGCTCGAAATCATCCAGACGCAGATACAGCACGGTAGCCAACTGCCCTTCGCGCGCCGCTTCGGCCACCGCATCATCAAGCTGATCCATAAACCATTTGCGGGCGAACAGTCCGGTGACCTGATCTTTCTGGCTCATCTCATGGAGCCGTTCCTGCATTTCGTTCTCATCGACCCCGCCGGCGCGGATCACAATCTGGGTACAGGCTTCGCCGTCGTAGGTGCTGGACGAGAAGGTAAAGGAAGCATCGAATTCATTGCCCTCGGTGTGAACGCCCTTGCACTCCAGTTCCTGGGTCTGACTCTCATCCTGAGCGCGGCTACGCAGCAGCTGCTTAAGCTTGTCGTGGTCGGCCGCCGACACCATGTCCATGATTGGCACGCCAGCCAGATCATCGGCACTTTCATAGCCGAACAGCTCCACATAATTGTCGTTGGCGTGAATATGCATGCCATCGAGTACATAAGCGATGGCATCACGGCTCTGATCCATCAACAGCGCCAGGCGTTTTTCCGCATCGTGGCGAACAATCTCGGAATGCTGCAGCTCCTTGCGCAGGCGCAGATTTTCCACCACCCGGTCCACCATCAGAGTGAGCATGTCCCGGTCGTCATTGGGAACCACACCACTGGCACCTTGCAGCAATGCGGCTTTTACCGTCTCGGCAGAAAAGGTGTTTTCCAGCAGAATCACCGGCACAGCCTTGCCCAGACGCTTGAGGTGAGCCATGGCCGATTCGAAGCTGCCATCGCCAAATGAGGGCCGGCACAACATCAGCTCCCAGGCACCGCCCTTGAGGGCACGCAGCAAGTCATCTTCGCCTAGCGCGAGTTGCGCCCGGGTCGCCCGGCCGGCATTGCGCAGCATATTCATCAGCTGCTCAGCCTCATCCTGTGAATCGTGGGCGATCAGTAGACGGAGATTATCCAGGGCATAGCTCATGGGGTGACGACTCATACTGTTTTCGTACGGCCTACCATTGTGCCTGACAACCCTGTCTTGGCAACTTTCCAGCAGAAAAAGATAGAACTGACCGACCTTTCCGGGGAGAGATCGCGACAGATACCGTGTTTTCTGTTTATGAAAAGCAACCCGGCCAATGGCAAAAGACCATCACACAGCATCCTCGCTGTGAACATAGCAAACGGGTCAGACGCGCATTAGCACGCCCTTGAATGATTATAGACTGGACCAGATCGAATCCAGATCACCTTCATCGTCATCGCTCACCGGCCTGACGGGAGCAGCAGGGGTCGCCATATCCCGGAACGGGTACTGGCTGAATCCGGATGCCCCCTGGGTACGGCGCAGCAACTGTACGCGACGAGGTTCGCCGGCCTCAACCAGCTCCACCTTAACGCCTTCGTTGAACCCCACGGTGGGCAGCAACAGGGTGGCCGGCTGACCAACACCGGTCAATTCCGGCAGCAGAATAGCCCGCATGAAATCACTGTCCTCGCCCTGCTTGCGCAGAGCACGCGCCGCCACTGGCCGACCTCCCGGGGCCAACAACTCCACCCCGAAACGGGCACCGTGATTGGGTAACTGAGTGACCCAGCGCACCACCGCCAGCATCCACTGGCTATCCGGGTGATCACGCAGGGCCAACAACTCGCCGGTGCGCATCAGGCTTGGCGTATTGCCCTGCCAGGACAGACAATAGCCACCGGGGCTGGCATTGACCTTCTGGCAATGATAGCTCTCCGGCAGTGTAGCCTCGCTGCGAAGCGAGGTGTCCGGTTTACCGATATCAATGGTTTCATTGGGAAATTCAGACTGGTAGGCCGTGGCCCAAGGGTCTTCGTTGTGCTGCTTTTGCCGGGTGCTCACCTTGATATTACGCAGGAAGGGATTGTTCTCTTCCCCGTCCCCCATCACCGACAGACTGCCGCGCTCGGTGAGGGTTTCAAACGGCACCTTGCCGGACAGAAAATAATGTACGCCTACCAACCCGAAGCACAGCTCGATCTCGCCGCTTTCCGCCATGCGTTTAAAGGCCCGCTCGGTGAGCGCACCCCACACCTGCTGCAGATGGCTCATCATGCTGTCATCGAGTCCCTTGGGCACGACCAGATCGCTGTTCTCCGGCTCCTCTTTCCAGGCACTGATAGCCTGCACTAACCGGGTGGAATCAATATAGCGCCAGCTATCCGTGGCCTGGGAGGCGTGGGTGCGATAAATCGGCGGGCGATCCGCCTGCAGATCAAACACGAACAGGTCTTCATCATCACTGGCGGTCTTGATCTCGATCAGATCCCCCCAGGTGAACGCGGCCTTGAACAGGGCTGCCAGTTCCTGCTGGCGCAATTGGTTGGGCTTGGCGGTCGCCAGTAACAGACAACGGGCATAGGCAGACTGGATACTGGAATTGCCCTTCTCGTCTTCCACCGGTGAAGCCGCAATGCCGTGCAGTTCCGCCAGCAGATAAAGCTGATGCAACTCCAGCCAGAGATGGCGAGGGCTGGGGAAATACAACTGGTAGCAACGCAACAGCGTATCGCCAAGGGCACTGATGGCACGATGAATCGATGTAGTGACTGCGCGCCGAACCGCCTTGTCCTTGAGCTTGCGCATGCCTCTCACGGCCACCAGTTTGTAGCCATTGGCCAGGTGCCCCTGCAGGGCCTGGGCCAGGCTGGCCACGCGACGCGCCTTGTCCGGCAATACCAGAGACTGGTTCAGGTAGTGTTTCTGCAGGGAGTCGCTGACATGCAGAATGGAAGGACGCACCACTTCCAGCAACTGAAAGCGCTGTTTGGAGTCGATGTGCAGCCGATTCAGCTCCTGAATGAACTGATAGAGCTGACGGGCAGTTTCTCCCATGTTCATAACCGGGAGAGCGTCAACCCATTGTTGCAGCTTCTTTGGCTGATCAGCGCCAAGTGTCAGGTGCGGCAAATCCTGCTCGGGCAGTTTCAAGCGCACCGTTTGGGCTGGTTGCTCCATGAAGATAATCCTTATCTCGGTGGCACCCAGATGGGGAACCCTGAACAATTTCTCCAGGAAACCTGGCAACGACTCCGCAAGGCCCGACATATGCAAGAAATTGTTAAAGGAGCCCTCTAGTTATTAAGTAGTAGTTCTTGTTTTCTATGTGTCCTTCGTCACACGACTTTACGATACCGTTACAGACCTGTAAATATTGTGTTCGCGCCGACCAGCGGATGCCCTAGCCCGCCAATACGGTCTTTGCCGGCTCCCCGGGCTCTTCCCGGGACAGTCTGGGGACCAGAAAACCCGGCAAGCGGCTGCGCAACTCCTTATGCAATTGCATCGCCACCGAATCCGGCACCGCAAAGTGCGCCGCCCCTTGCACCGCATCCAGCTGGTGCAGGTAATAAGGCATCACCCCGGCCTCATGGAGGCGATCCGACAGCGCCTCCAGCGCATCAACAGAATCGTTCACCCCAGCCAGCAACACACTCTGATTCAGCAGAGTGATCCCTTCCCGTCGCCACTGCCTGCAGCGGCTCACCAGCTCATCGCTGATTTCCCGGGGGTGATTGGCGTGCAGCACCAGAACGCTCTGCCAGCGTGAATCCGCCAGCAGCGCCAGCAGAGGCTCATCCAGCCGCTCAGGGATGACCACCGGCGTGCGGCTATGAATGCGTAGCCGACGCAAATGGGGAATCTCCGCCAGCGCCGTCAGCAGTTCCTGCAGGCGGCGATTGTTCAGGGTCAACGGATCACCGCCGCTGAGAATCACCTCGCCAATATCCGGACGCGATGCCAGCCACTCCAGCGCCTGATCCCAGCGCTTGCCGCTCAGGTGACTCTGGTAGGGAAAATGCCGTCGGAAACAGTAACGACAATGTACCGCGCAGGCACCGGTAACCACCAGCAGTGCGCGACCGTGATACTTGTGCAACAGCCCGGGCACCGGAGTGTGGGAGGCTTCCTCCAGCGGGTCGCTGCTGTAGCCCTCCTCTTCCCGCAGCTCCGCCGGCACACTGAGCACCTGGCGCAACAGCGGGTCATGTGGGTTACCCGGCTCCATCAGGCGGACATAGCCACGGGGCACCCGCAGAGGGAAATCCTTCGCCGCTGCAAGGCTTTCAGGCAGGGATTCAGCACCCAGCCCCAACAGGCTAAGCAGCTCTGCCGGGTCGGTAATCAGGTCCGCCTGCTGGCGCTGCCAGCCCGGTAACTCCCAACCGTCCCTTTCCTGCGTTATGATGGGGGTCTGCTGATGTTTCATTTTCGTCTCTGCTGGAGTTCATTTTTTCGTCCGGCAAGGCGGAAGGAGTGCGGCATAGTCTTTCATATGTAAGCGACTGACAACGCAGCTGGGCGGAAAAAGGGGCCCAGCCCTTCGGGTTGTGCCTGCAAGCGCACCACTCGTTGTTACAAGTCGTTCATTTGAATAAAACCAAACATCTCTCCTTGTGCCTAGATTGGTGCGCTTGCAGGCACAACAGAGACGCAAATGAAACATTAGCAGACCCCGCACCCTCTGCGACGCCATACATCAACCTTTGGAACAACATTTATGGCCAACTATTCTACCAGTGAATTCAAGTCCGGCTTGAAAGTGATGCTCGATGGCGACCCTTGCGCCATCATCGAGAACGAATTCGTCAAGCCCGGCAAGGGCCAGGCGTTCAGCCGTGTCCGCCTGCGCAACCTGCGCAGCGGCAAGGTCTGGGACCGCACCTTCAAGTCCGGTGACTCCCTGGAAGGTGCCGACGTGATGGACGTGTCCATGCAGTACATCTTCAACGACGGCGAATTCTGGCACTTCATGGACCAGACCAGCTTCGAGCAGAAGCAAGCCGATGAAGCTGCCGTGGGCGATGCCAAAAAGTGGCTGAAAGAAGAAGACATCTGCGAGGTCACTCTCTACAACGGTGAGCCCCTGTCTGTCAGCCCGCCGAACTTCGTGGAACTGCAGATCGTGGAAACCGACCCGGGCCTGAAAGGCGACACCGCCGGCACCGGCGGCAAGCCCGCCACCCTGACCACCGGCGCGGTTGTGCGTGTGCCGCTGTTCGTGCAGGAAGGCGAGATCGTCAAGGTGGACACCCGCACCGGCGATTACGTGGGTCGCATCAAGAGCTAGTCGTGACCGACTGGCAACCCACTGCCTCGCTGGAGGCCATCAAAGCGCGCGCCGAGCTGCTGAGCACGGTGCGCGCTTTTTTTGCCGCCCGCAACGTACTGGAAGTGGACACCCCACAGCTGGCCCGCTACGGCGTCAGCGACCCACATATCCAGTGCATCCCGGTACCCGGTTACGGCTACCTGCAAAGCTCACCGGAATACCACATGAAGCGCCTGCTGGCAGCGGGTAGCGGGCCCATCTACCAAATCTGCAAAGCCTACCGCCATGGCGAAGCCGGCGGCCGCCACAATCCCGAATTCACCATGCTGGAGTGGTACCGGCCCGGGTTTGAACTGGATGAACTGATTCAAGAATGCCTGACCCTGTTCGCCGACCTGTTCACCGACGTGCGATCACAAACCTACCGTTTCCGCGATCTGTTCCACGACGTCACCGGCCTGGACCCGCTCACTACCGAAGACCCGGCACTGATCGCCCACGCCGAATCCCGGGGCGCCCCGAAAGGTCTGAACAAGACCGCCGCCGTGGACTACCTGATGGCCACCCAGGTAGAAGCCGCTCTGCCCGCTGAGCAACTGTCCGTGGTCACCGACTTCCCCGGCTGGGCCGCCGCCCTGGCGCAAACCGGCGAGGACAGGGACGGCGCCATCGTCGCGCGCCGCTTCGAAATCTATTACCGGGGGCTGGAGCTGGCCAATGGCTATCAGGAACTCACCGACGCTACCGAACAGCAGCAGCGGTTTGAGAAAGACAATGCACTGCGGCGAGAACAGGATATGAACACCATGGAGGAAGACGCCTATCTACTGGCAGCAATGGCATCATCTCTCCCCGAATGCAGTGGCGTCGCCATAGGGGTTGAGCGCCTTCTCATGGCCGGGCAGCGTCTCAACAATATCGACCAGGCAATAATGTTTCCCTTCAACAGGGCCTGATTTTCCCGGGAGACGTCAACCGCTCCCACCTCTACTCGTTACAGGGAAAGAACTCACTGAAATCCTGATTCTCCAGCAGCTCGTATATTAAAAACATGATCTATCGCAACGCCCCAAACTCAGCTTTGCGTATGGTCTGCTGCCACTTGTATATGACTCTGAGCGCGTTCACGCTGCAGATAATCAAATCTATATTTCTGGCCATGACGGAGTGGAGGCACACACCAATTCTTCCCTGGTGATCCATGTCATAGCAAAGCCAGAAAAACAGACACTGACCGCACAAGGAACACTATGGACAGGCTAAGACGGTGGAAAAACCAGCTACTGGGCGATGTCGGCACCGTCTTCTATCTATCGCTGCTGTTAATTGCCGGTTTTCTGGCAGCAGCCATGGTCGACCCCGAAGCGGTGCAGAGACAAGCCCAGAAAATCCTTGATGCAACAGCCAATAATTTTGGCTGGTTATACTTGATGGCAACCAGCGGCTTTGTTCTGTTCGCTCTGGGGCTGGCCTTCTCTCGTTTCGGCAGTATTCGTCTCGGCCCGGATGACGAGCCGCCGGAGTTCAGTTTCAAAAGCTGGCTGGCCATGATCTTTTCCGGAGGGATGGGCGTAGGCCTGGTGTTCTGGGGCGTAGCGGAGCCCATGATGCATTTCAACTCGCCCCCCCTCGGGATCGGCACACCACGAACTGCAGAAGCTGCACAGACGGGTATGCGCTATGCTTTTTTCCACTGGGGCCTGCATCAATGGGCCAATTTTACGGTGGTCGGGCTGGCTATTGCCTATGTGCGCTTCCGTCACAACAGCCACGGACTGATCAGTGAAACCTTTAGGCCCCTGCTCGGTGACAGAGTAGATCACGGCTGGGGCAAGGCAATCGACACTCTGGCGGTCGTCTCTACGCTTTTTGGTGTGGCCACCACACTCGGTCTGGGTGCGCTGCAAATCAATAGCGGGCTAGCCAGGCTCTCCGGCGTACCCTACGGGGCAACGCCGCAATTACTGATCATGGCCGGGCTCGGCGTGTTGTTTATTCTCTCTGCCATGACGCCCCTGAAGTGGGGAATCCGCTATCTCAGCAGTGCCAACATGGCGCTGGCAGCGGGGCTCTTACTGTTTGTTCTGATACTCGGACCCACCCCGTTCATCTTCAGCGAATTCACTCAAACCGTAGGTGAATACCTGGGTAACATTGTACAAATGAGCCTGGTAACCACCCCTTATTCCAGTGAACACTGGGTGCAGCAGTGGACCATCTTTTACTGGGCCTGGGGCCTCAGCTGGGCGCCTTTCGTGGGCAGCTTTATCGCCCGTATTTCCCGGGGCCGATCAATTCGCGAATTTGTCCTTGGTGTCATGATCGTGCCAGTGATTTTGAGCATGCTCTGGTTCTCCACCTTTGGCGGATCCGCTATCCACTACGAATTGTTCGGGAATGCCGGTATCGCTGACGCAGTTGCACAGGAAGTGCCGGCCGGCCTTTACGTGCTGCTGGAGCAACTGCCGGGTGGATTCTATGCGGCGATTGGCGCCATCATTCTGGTGGCCATGTTTGTGGTCACGTCGGCAGACTCCGCCACCTTCGTGCTGGGCATGTTTACCTCCAAAGGTATCCTCAACCCTACCCGCTTTGTACGCATCCTGTGGGGCCTGCTGCAGCTGCTGATGGCGTCGGCGTTATTACTTAGTGGCGGCCTGCTGGGTCTTCGCACCGTCTCCATTGTTGCCGCGTTCCCGTTTATGCTGCTGATGGTCCTGATGGCGTATTCTCTTTATAAGGACCTGGCCCTGGAATCGCGCCGCCGCGAAGAGAGAGACAAGCTCCTGAATGAACGGATTGAACGGCTACTACTGCGAGAATCCGAACGGGAAGCGGAACGATTGGCGGCAGAAGAAACCCATCCCACCGCGCCGGAGACGCTACCCTCTGAACCGGAAGAAGCCGATACAGTGCAGTCGAAAGATGCTGCAGCGGGCGATCAACCCGGCTGAACGCTGGCGAGGACATCCCCAACCTGCAAACACAAAAAAAGGCCGCACCCAAATCATGGAAGCGGCCTTTTTCTTTCCTGATCAACACCCCGCTACCGCGAGCTATTGACTACTCACTGCTAACTATTCTCCGCCCTCACGCCATTGCCGGCTGAGCCACCGAATTGGCCCGTGCCACCGTTTCGGCAATCAGATCGCCAATACGATCAATCGCTGACGGCGGGAAGTCGTGGCCCATGCCGGGAATGATGACCAGCTTGGCGCCGCGAATGTGGCGGGCAGAGGCCTTGCCGCCAGCAGGTCGGATCAACGGGTCGGCACCGCCGTGGACCACGGTGGTCGGGCAGCGGATCTGTTTGAGGTGTTTGGTGAGGGTACCGGTGGCCAGGACGGCGAGGAACTGGTTGCGGATGCCACGCGGGTTGATGCCACGGGCCCAGCACTCCCGGTACATGGCTTCCAGTTCGTCGCGGCCCTGGGGCAGAGTACCCGCCAGTTTGCTCATCATTTCCAGGCCGAAGGCCACGAACTGGTCTTCGGTTTCCACCTTCACTCTCGGGGCCACCAGGGTCTTGAGGGCCGCCGGTTTTGGCAATGGCAGGTAGGGACTGTTGTTGCTGGACATGATAGAGGAGAGCGATAACACCCGGTCCGGATGGGTGGCAGCCATTAACTGGCTGATCATGCCGCCCATGGAGGCGCCAACAAAATGGGCACGTTCGATGTTAAGGGCATCCAGCAGGCCAACGGTATCGGCCACCATGTCGTGCAGGGTATAGGCGCTGTCCACGGACAAGCCCAGGGTATAACGCAGCAAGGCGACCAGCGGCCCCTGCTTGAACGGTTTGCGAATGCGGGCGGATTTGCCCACATCCCGGTTGTCGAAGCGGATCACCCGGTAACCACGATCCACCAGTGCATCCAGCAAAGGCTCCGGCCAGAACACCATCTGCGCGGACAACCCCATGACAAAGACAATGGGCTCCCCGTTTTCCGGGCCACGACTCTCATAAAAAAGCTCGATACCGTTACTGCTCACCGTGCCTGACTGCATATGTGATCCCTTCATTGTTCTACTGCGAGCTGATCAACATAGAAAAGCCCCGGGCAAACCACAAGCTCCGACGCCGCGATTGGCCCGATGAGCCGACCAGTTCACATCGAGCTATACCGTAATCGCTCGCCACAACATATCGAACAGCACCCCGTGCTGATCCGCCATGCGCCCGGGACGGCCGCGCAGCAGATGCATCTGGGAAATGCGCAGCAGTACGCCGTAGAAGAAATCCAGCAGGATCGGGGTGGCCACCTGACCATTGAGGATACCCTGCTCCTGCCCTTCACCCAGCACGCTCAGGAACAGCTCGGTAAGCCGCTGCTGCCCCGGCGTGGTATCGCTGCCCCAGCGGCCCGGATACACCGAGTTGATCATCATCCGCCCCATCTGCGGGTTGCGATCGAAGAAGTCCAGCACCACCCAGAACACCTTGCTGAGCCGGTCGCGGAACGTATCGATGCCGGCCAGGTGATCCAGCATGCGCTCCGCCAACTGCTCCAGGCCGTGATGCAGACAGGCGCTGAGCAGCGCTTCTTTGCTGCCGTAGTAGCGATACAGGGTCTGCAGGCTGCACTGAGCCGCTTTGGCAATTTGCTGCAGCGTGACCTGATGGAATTCCGAGTCCGCAAACACCTGCACCGCCGCCCATTCGATGCGCTGGCGCACCGCCGGGTCCTGGCGGGATTCGGGAAGTACTGCCGTACCGTTTCTCACACGCTCATTTCCTTGCACTGTAATTCTTATTACACCTCTGTCGGACAGAGCTCATTGCGACATTGACTCCCTGCCAAGAGGCTTCTAGTCTCGACACACTTTGTCACCATTCAATGTCACATTTCGTGTAATCAAAATTACACCGTGACCGGCAACCCCTGCAAGGAGTCTGGAATGCCTGTTCGCAAAATGAAGCTGGCTGGCCGTAGTGGCCGCGTGGCCGTGGTGGATGGTCTGCGTACCCCGTTCGCCCGTATCGCCACCCACTACAAAGACATGAACGCCATCGAGCTGGGCGCCATGGCCGTAAAAGAACTGATGGCCCGCAACAACCTGGACCAGCGCGACATCGAACAACTGGTGTTCGGCATGACGGTGATGATCCCGGAAGCGCCCTTTATTGCCCGGGAGATTGCTCTGGCACTGGGCATGAACACGGTAGACGCCCACTCCATCACCCGTGCTTGCGCCACCAGCTTCCAGACCGCCGCCAGCGTGGCGGACAATATCGTCGCCGGTTACAGCGATATCGCCATCGCCGGTGGTACCGACTCCACCAGCTCTGCCCGGGTACCCCTGTCCTCGGAGCTGAGCGCCGTGCTGCGCGATGTGAGCTTCGCCAAGAGCATGACCGACCGCATCAAGCTGCTCAGCCAGCTGAAGGCGAAAGATTTGCTGCCCCAGGCGCCGTCCATCACCGAATACTCGGTGGGCGAGACCATGGGCGAAAGCACCGAGAAGATGGTGAAGAAATGGGGCATCAGCCGCCAGGAGCAGGACGACCTGGCCCATGCCTCCCACAGCAACGCCGCCCGCGCCTGGGCCGAAGGTCGTCTGGACAAGCAGGTGATGACCGCCTTCCTGCCTCCCAAGGCCACCCCGCTGAAGGACGACAATCTGGTGCGCAAGAATTCCGAGCGCGCCGGCTACAGCAAGTTGAAGCCCGTGTTCGACAAGGTGTCCGGTAGCGTCACCGCGGCCAACAGCAGCCCGCTCACCGATGGTGCTGGCGCCCTGCTGATGATGAGCGAGAAAAAAGCCAAGGCGCTGGGTTACGAGCCACTGGGCTATATCCGCTCCTACGCCTTTGCTGCCCGCAGCCCGCAGGATGATTTGCTGATGGGCCCGGTGCTGGCCGCCCCCATGGCCATGGCCCGCGCCGGCCTCACCCTGAACGACCTGACCCTGGTGGACATGCACGAGGCCTTCGCCGGCCAGGTGGCCTGTAACCTGAAAGGTCTGGCCGATGACGACTATGTGCGCAGCCAGACCGGCCTCGCCGCTATGGGCGAGGTAGATCGCAGCATTCTCAACGTGAACGGCGGCTCCATCGCCTACGGCCACCCCTTCGGTGCCACCGGCGCCCGCGTCATCAGCCAGGCACTGTATGAACTGCAGCGTCGCGGTGGCGGCCTGGCCCTGACCACCGCCTGCGCCGCCGGCGGTATCGGTGCCGCCATGGTGCTGGAAGCGGAATAAGCAGCGGAACAAGGAGATCCCCATGAGCAAAACGCAACGTGCTTTTACTCTCAAACCGCTGGATAACGGTGTGGCAGTACTGGAAATCAATGTCCCCAATGATGCCCAGAACACCCTGAAAGCGGAGTTTGCCGACGACTTCAACAGCGCCTTTGCTGCCATCGAGAAAGCCAAACCCAAAGCCCTGGTGCTGTACTCCACCAAAGCAGGCTCATTCATGGCCGGCGCCGATATCAAGCTGTTTGAAAGCGCAAAGACCGCGAAAGAAGTCAGCGATCTGTCCACCCAGTGCCAACAGACTTTCCAGAAACTGGAAGACCTGGATATCCCGGTGGTTGCCGCCATCAAGGGCGCCTGCCTGGGCGGCGGCATGGAACTGGCACTGGCCTGCTCCTACCGCATCGCCGCCAGCAGCAGCGACACCGTGCTGGGTCTGCCGGAAGTGATGCTGGGCCTGCTGCCTGCCGGCGGCGGTACCCAGCGCCTGCCTCGCCAGGTCGGTATCGCCACCGCCCTGGACCTGATGCTCACCGGCCGTCAGTTGAAAGCCAAGCCGGCGAAGAAAATCGGTCTGGTGGATGAAGTGGTGGAAGGCGTGGCCGTCTACGACCGTGCCGTGGCCCGCGCTCTGGAACTGGCCGACGCCAAGGAAGAAAGCAGCGTCAATCTTGCCAGCTACTTCAGTAAGGACGGCCTCACCAAGGCGGCGCTGGAACAGAACAGCCTGGGCCGCAAGGTGGTCTTCGATCAGGCGCGCAAGCAGACCGCGAAAAAGACCCACGGTCTGTACCCGGCACCACCGGCCATCATTGATGCGGTGGAAGCCGGCTTCGAGGAAGGTATCGAACAGGGTTACGCCACCGAAGCCCGTCTGTTCGGCGAGCTGGCCATGTCGCCCCAGTCGAAACAGTTGCGCGGCATTTTCCACGCCACCAATACCCTGAAGAAAGAAACCTTTGTGGCTGACGGCGTGAAAGCCCGGAACATCGAGAAAGTCGGTGTCCTCGGCGCCGGCCTGATGGGGGCCGGCATCGCGCTGACCACCATCAACAAGGCCAAGCTGCCGGTGCGCCTCAAGGACCGGGACGATAACGGCCTGGCCCATGGCGTGAAATACGTCAGCGAGTTCTACAACAAGCGCGCGAAAAAGGGGGCCATGAGCGCCGCCGATGCCGGCGCAGAACAGGGTCGCATTTCCTACACCGCCGATTACAGCGGCTTCAAGGGGCTCGACCTGGTGGTGGAAGCGGTGTTCGAAGACCTGGGTCTTAAGCACAAGATGCTCAAGGACGTGGAAGCCAACGGCAACAAGCACACCGTGTTTGCCTCCAACACCTCTTCCATTCCCATCACCGACATCGCCAGTGCCGCCGAGCGCCCGGAAAACGTGATCGGCCTGCATTACTTTTCCCCGGTGGAAAAGATGCCGCTGCTGGAAATCATCACCACGGACAAGACCGCCCCGGAAGTGACCTCCGGCTGTGTGGCCTTCGGCAAGGCCCAGGGCAAGACCGTGATCGTGGTGAAGGATGGCCCGGGTTTCTACACCACCCGCATCCTCGCGCCCTACCTGAACGAGGCTACCCGCCTGCTCACCGAAGGGGTGGATGTGAAAGCCGTGGACAAGGCGCTGGTGCGCTTCGGCTTCCCGGTGGGCCCCATCACCCTGCTCGACGAAGTGGGTGTGGATGTGGGCACCAAGGTGGGGCCGGTACTGGAAAAGGCCTTTGGTGACCGCATGGCGTCACCGGATGCCGCCGGCCTGATGATCGAAAACGATTATCTGGGCCGCAAGAGTGGCCGCGGCTTTTATATCTATGAAGGCGTGGCCAAGGGCGAAAAGCCGGTGAATACCGCTCTCTATGAGCTGATGAATGTCACCAGCGAGAAAGATGCGGATGACGAGGAAATCGTCAGCCGTTGCGCCTGGCTGATGATCAACGAAGCCGCCTACTGCCTGCAGGACGGCATTATCAGCGACCCCATGCACGGTGATATCGGCGCCATCTTCGGTCTGGGCTTTCCGCCCTTCCGCGGCGGCCCGTTCCGTTACATGGACAGCCTGGGCCTCACCAATTCGGTGCGCACCCTGGAGCGTCTGGCCGAACAGTTTGGCGAGCGCTTCACACCCGCTCCGTTATTGGTAGAGATGGCCAAAAAGAAACAACGCTTTTACGAGTAAGCGTCCGGCGCCTGTTTACTAGCGCCTGTAAACGTTCGCCCTGCCCCGCAGGGCCTAACAACCTCAAAGGAACCACAGCATGTTTCAACAAGTGATGAACTGGATGCGGGACAACAAGATTCTCCCGCAGATCTCCGACACCGAACGGCAAGCGCTGGAAGCTGGCGATGTGTGGATTGATGGTCAATTCTTCGGCGGCAAGGTGGACTTTGAAAACATCCTCGCCGAAAACTATGACCAGCTCCCCGCCCACGAACAGGCGTTCCTGGACGGCCCGGTTGAAGAGCTGCTGAAGATGGCCGACAGCTATGAGCTGTCGCGCACCCGCAAGCTGCCGGATGACATCTTCAAGTTCATGTCAGACAACGGCTTCTTCGCCATGCAGATCGCCAAGGAATACGGCGGCATGCCCATGTCCACCCAGGCCAAGTCCTGCATCATGGCTAAGGTCAGCTCCCACTCCGGCCTGCTCAGCGCCATGGTGGTAATCCCCAACTCCCTGGGCGCCGCCGAACTGCTGGGCCACTACGGCACCGACGAGCAGAAGAACTACTACCTGCCGAAGCTGGCCAAGGGCGAGTTCATTCCCTGCTTCGGTCTCACCGAACCCACCGCTGGCTCCGACGCTGCCTCCATCAAGGCGGAAGGCGTGGTGTTCAAGGACGACGATGGCGAAGTGAAGTTCAAACTCAACTTCCGCAAGCGCTACATCACCCTGGCACCGGTCTCCAATCTGATTTCCCTGGCAGTGCGCCTGCACGATCCGGAGAACCTGCTGGGCAAGGGTGAAGAGCCGGGCATCACCGTGGTACTGATCGAGAAAGGCACCCCGGGAACCGAAGGCCTGCACATTGGCGACCACCACCAGCCCATCGGTGAACACTTCCCCAATGGCCCCATTGTTGGCCGTGATGTGATCATCGCCGCCGACAAGGTTCTCGGTGGCGTGGAATACACCGGCATGGGCTGGAAGATGTTGATGGAAGCCCTGGCCGGCGGCCGTATGGTCTCGCTGCCTGCTACCGGCATCTGCGGTGTGCGTCACGGCGCCATGATTTCCGGCGCCTACTCCATGGTGCGCCAGCAGTTCGGCATCCCCATTGGTCGCATGGAAGGCGTGGAGCACAAGATCGGCAAGGCCGCCGGCATGACCTACGCCTTTGACGCTGCCCGCGTGTTCGGCTGCTCCGCCGTGGATCACGGCATTCAGCCGCCGGTAATGTCCGCTGTAATGAAAGCCTACTCCACCGAAATGGGCCGTGAGATCGGCACCGATGCCATGGACGTGACTGCCGGTTACGGCGTTATGCAGGGCCCCAACAACACCATGGGCCGCCTGTACAACTCCGCCCCGGTGAGTGTCACCGTGGAAGGCGCCAACATCATGACCCGTACCCTGATGATCTTTGGTCAAGGTGCCACCCGCTGCCACCCCTACGCCTACAAGGTAGTACAGGCGGTGGAAAACGAGGACGTGACCAGCTTCCGCAAAAACCTCACCGGCTGGATGGTGCAGTTCCTGCTCGGCATGGTGATGACCCTGGTACGCGGCGTTACCCGTGGCTGGTTCACCGTGAAGGTGCCGGATGTGGAGCCGAAGACCAAGAGCATCTACCGTCGTCTGGGCTGGGCGGCCACCCGCTTTGGTCTGCTTACCAACCTGGCCATGTTCTTCGTGGGCGGCAAACTGAAAGCCCGTGGCAACCTGACCGGTCGCTATGCGGATGCGGTTGCCTGGTTGTACATCACCACCTCTGCCCTGCGTCGTTTTGAAGCAGAAGGCCGCAAGGCAGAAGACCTGGCACTGGTTCAGTATGCCGGCGAATACGGCCTGACCCAGATCCAGAAAGCCTTCGAAGGCATCTATGAAAACTTCGGCGGCCCGGTGGGTGTGATCCTGAAAACCGTGGGCCGTATCTGGCTGGGTCTGAACCCGCTGGCCAAACTGCCCGATGACCAGCTGACCCACAAAGCCGCGCTGACACTGCAAAGCTACGGCGAGCAGTACAAGCGCCTGGTGGGCGGCAACTACATGCCGGAAGAAAGCGATCAGGGTCTGGGCCGTCTGCTCAAGGCATTCCGCCTGACCACCGAAGCCGAGCCGGTTCGTGCCAAGATCCGCGCTGCCCAGAAAGCCCGCAAACTGGGCCGTGGCAAGGTGGATGAAATTGCCGCCGAGGCTGCCCAGCAAGGTGTGATCAGCGATGCGGAACTGGCGCTGCTGAATGAGGCTACCGCAGCCTGCATGCTGGCCATCGAGGTGGACGTGTTCACCAAGGACGAGTACTACGGCGCCGGCGGTATTCCTGCCATGAGCGCCACCGGTGACGGTGGTGTGGAACAGCCGCCGGAGTATGAGCTGGCCAAGGCGGTCGGCGAATAACTCCCCTGACACCGAACGCCCTCCCGGGCGTTCGGTTTTCTTTTTTCAGTTTCCATTCCTTTGTTCTGTGATATCGCAGTGCAAAGGAATTGATACTCTGCCTCTGCGACAGGATCCCCCCATGAATCCATTGCTCGACGGCCTGAAGGTCCTTGACCTGTCCCGTCTTTTACCCGGCCCTTTCTGTTCCCTCTCCCTCGCCCAGCTTGGCGCCGACGTGATCAAGATTGAGGAACCGGATGGCGGCGACTATGCCCGTGAACTGTCCCCGGAGCTGTTCGATATCGTTAACCGGGGCAAACAGTCCCTGACCCTGGACCTGCGCCAGGCAGAAGATGTGGCACGCTTCAAGCAATTGGTGGAAACCGCCGATGTGGTACTGGAATCGTTTCGCCCCGGCGTCATGGACAAGCTGGGCTGTGGCTACGACACCCTCAAGGCCATTAACCCGAAACTGGTCTATGCCTCCCTCACTGGCTATGGCCAGACCGGCCCTTATGCGGATCGCCCGGGCCATGATCTGAACTATCTGGGGTATGCTGGCGTGCTGGACCAGACCGGCCTGGCCGGCAAGCGCCCGGCCATGTCCAACGTGCAGATCGCTGACCTGGCCGGCGGCGCCCAGAATTGCACAATCGGCATTCTCGCCGCCGTCATGGGGGCACGACAGAGTGGTGAAGGCTGCTGGGTAGACGTGGCCATGCTGGATGGCGCCCTGGCCCTGCAGAGCATGGCGCTGGCCACCCATCACCAGCACGGCAGCAGCCAGCCCCGCGGCAAGGACATGCTCACCGGCGCCCTGGCCAACTACAACGTCTACCGCTGTCGCGACGGCAAGTACCTGGCGGTGGGTTCCCTGGAACCGAAGTTCTTCATGGCATTCCTCAAGGAAATTACGCCAGCCTTTCTTTGGAAGAAGAAAAAGAAAAAAACCGGCAACGCTTCCAGCTCAACCGCCGACAAACCCAAGCCCGCCGGTAGCGGCAACGATGCACTGACCCGCCTGGCCGCCGACCCGAAAAAACTGCGACGCCTGATGATACCGGTGCGCTGGGCCATCCAATTGATCCTGCTGACCCGCACCCGCGATCAATGGGACGCCCGGTTGGCCCACAAGGATACCTGCGTCTCCGGCATCCTCACCCTGGAAGAAGCCCTGACCAATGAACAGGTTCAGGCAAGAGGCCTGGTAACCGACAGCCAGAAAGGACCGGTATTGCGCTCCCCCATCCGTTTTGTGGGTGCACAGACCCGGGATGGAGACAGCCCGTCACTGGGCGAGCACAACCCTTTGTTTACGGACCAGGATAAGCGCCGAGCCTGAAGCCGGCGCTTTCTGACCCGATCAACCCTGCTACTGCCAGGCCGCAAGTCATACAGTAGTGAATAAAAGAACAATCAATACGGAAGACACATGAGCATTCAGGCAAAAATCATCAAGGCGGTGACCCGCCGTACGATCAAGCGTCACGGCCTCAACGAACAGCAACTGGTCCGTCACCTGCGCAAGGTGTTCAATGACACCCCGGTTCTCACCCTGCTGCCCCGAAAAGTGACACTCAACCAGATCCGCGAACCGCAGTTCGAAGGTGACCACCTGAGTGTCAGCAACCCGTCCACCACGGTGCTGTATCTGCATGGCGGCGCCTATATTGGCGGGGTCACAAAGACCTATCACAACCTGGCCGGGCGCCTGGCAAAACAGCTACATGGCGAAGTCTATCTGCCCCTTTATCCATTCGCGCCCGAGCACCCTTTTCCGGCAGCCGTGAACCGGGTGATGGAAGCCTACGAATACCTGTTGGCCAAGGGTAAGAATCCCAGCGATATCGTGATTGCCGGCGACTCCGCCGGCGGCGGCCTGACCCTGGCCACCCTGCTGCATATCCGTGACAAGGGCCTTCCCCAGCCACGCTGCGCAGTACTGTTTTCGCCGGCCAGCAATGCCTTCCCGGATGACAAGGTAATGGCCGCGCTGGACCCCAGCGACGCCATGCTGTCGGCGGACATTATCCGCACCGTGATTGATGTCTATCTACCCAATCAGGAAGATCGCAAGCACCCCTACGCGTCGCCCTGTCTGGGTGACTACAGCGGTGTCTGTCCGCTGCTGATTACCGCCAGCACCGACGAAGTGCTTTACCCGGATGGCAAGCAAGTCCGCAAGGCAGCAGAACAGGCCGGTGTCCGGGTGAAATGGATTGAGCGCCCCGGCCTGTTCCATGTCTGGCCGATCATGGTGCCCTTCCTGCCGGAGGCAAATCGGGATCTGAAAAGTGTGGTCGAGTTTATCCGCACCGCCTGACTGTTTTGGTCATTGCTGCCAGCGCAGCAGCGGCGTTAACTGAATGGTTCACAATGACAGTGAGACGGTAATGACAGAACTGCCCCGCATCCATCCGGACGACTATTGTGACGAGGATCTGCCCCGGCTTGCCCAGCCCTGGTGGCAGACTCTGCCGGGTAACTTCCATGCGCTGCCGGATCATTTTCTCGCGGATAATGATACCCGCTGGCGAATCGACTACACCGCCAGCATCGACACCCTGACGCGCACCGGCCTGGCCAGCATGGCCGGCGCTGCGGCCCTGCCTGCAACGCTGAATATCACGCGACAGAAGGAAGAACGGGCACTGGCGGATTTTTATCGGCCCTTTCTCCAGGAGAAGGATCCCAATACGTTCTTTACCCGGCCCACACAGACGGCCAACATCGAACGTATTCCGGTAGCCTCCTATCACTTTCAGCCGGAGGATGGCGACGCCCATACCCTGCGTTTTCGTTCACCCTTCGAGCCCAAGAACCCGGCGCTGCGTGACCGCTACCTGGGCCATCGCCGCAACCGCACCGCCTGGGCCCAGCACTGGCGTCATCATGGCGAGCCACGCCCGACCCTGATCATGATCCACGGCTTTGTCGCCGACCCTTACTGGCTCAACACCCGCTGGCTGGCATTACCCTGGTTCTACAAGCAGGGCTTTGATGTGCTGCTTTATACCCTGCCCTTCCACGGGCGGCGCAAAGGCCGTTTCGCGCCCTTCAGTGGCGCGGAATTTTTCAGCCAGGGCATGGCGCTGCTCAACGAAACCTTTGCTCACGCCATCCATGACCTGCGTCTGTTCATGGACTATTTACGCGAACAGGGCACGCCGGCCATGGGCGCCACTGGCATTTCCCTGGGCGGTTATACCACCGGGTTACTGGCCGCCCTGGAAGATGACCTGGCCTTCGCCATTCCCAATGTGCCGCTGGTCAGCATCATCGATCTGATGCAGAGCTGGTTCCCGATCAACCTGCAAGTGGGCTTGCTGAAGAAGGTCTACGGCACCGACCTGCAGGGTCTACGGGAAGTCACCGCCCTGCATTCGCCCCTCACCTGGCCCTGCAAGGTACCCCAGGCCGGGCGCATGATCATCGGCGGTGCCGGCGACCGCTTTGCGCCACCCAAGCATAGTCATCTGCTGCACCAGCACTGGGGTAATTGCGATCTGCACTGGTTCCCGGGCAATCATCTGCTGCATCTGGATCAGGGGCTGTATCTGAAAGCCATGCGCAATTTCATGAAGGCAGCGCTGGAAGAGAAAGCAACGGCGGCGAGAGGCTGAAGCCACCTTCCCCGTTGGAGCCATGCTTGCCCCCGAGGGGATCTGCGACATACGAATGAGGTTGTGGGGGCTTCGGAGGTGGTAGATTTGGATAGACCTGTCGAGCGCGGAGATTCCTGATCGCCCTGCGGGCGATTTCCGCGCAAGCGCGGTTCGCCATGCAAGCATAGCTCCTACGGCGACCTCGTAGAGAACACGGTTCCCAGGGAGGTTTTTAGCCCTTTCCTAATTCAATTAAGAGTAGCTCGTAGCTCTTATGCCTTGTCGGTCTTGAACAACGCCGCCGTGCCTGCACCGCAGGACACCACGGTTTTCATCATGCTCTCCACGCCGATTTCCGGGTGCAGCTCCACCAGATTCTGGTCTACATGATAGATAAACCCGCTGGTGGGATTGGGGCCGGTGGGAACGAAGAGGGTGACATGGCCATCCGCATGGCGGGAGGTCACCAGCGCAGTCACCGACACATCAGTGTCTCTGCCATACAGCCACACCCTTGCCACCTCACCACGGCTGAACGGGCTGTCGCTGTTGCTGCCCATTAGCTGGCCGATCACTTCTTTCACCGTCTTGTAACCCGGCAACCGGGTCATCACGTTCTCTTCCCACTGATGCCACAGCCAGCTGCCCACTCGCGTGGCCACCAGGGTGCCGACCAGAAAACACAGCACCAGGACCGCCAGCACCGACAACCAGTCGGCCACGAATTTGGGTAGCTCAAAGGCGCGGATAAATACCGTGGTAAACGGTGCGATCATTTCCGTCACCGTCTGGTAAATCCAGCGGAAGAAAAACACGATGATGGAAATGGGCAACAGAATGGTCAGGCCACCCAGCAGGGACTTGCGGATAAAGAACCAGATACGGCGATTGGCGCTCATGGGCTATAAGCCTTCGATTATCATGTTGTTAGCAGTGATGAACAGACAACACCGATCGGCAAGGGTTCGCTCAACGCCTCTCGCCCTGCTCATACCAGATGCGACTGATGAACAGGCAGCGCTCACCGGCTGGGGTGTCTACCACCACCTCATCATCCACCTGTTTCTTCAGCAAAGCCCGTGCCAGTGGCGCATCGATGCTGATGTAATGTCTCTTGGCATCGGTTTCGTCCGGCCCCACCAGACGGTAGGTTTCGGTGTCACCGTCCTCGTTCTCCAGCTCCACCCAGGCACCGAAGAACACCTTGCTCTGATCTTCCGGCAAACGCTCCACGACGGTCATGTCATCCAGACGCTTGCTCAGAAAACGTACCCGCCCGTCGATCTCGCGCAACTGCTTCTTGCCGTAGATATATTCGGCATTCTCGGACCGGTCCCCCTGGGCAGCGGCCTCCTGCACTGACTGGGTCACTGCCGGGCGCTTTTCCTTCCACAGGTATTGCAGCTCATCGTTGAGCTTCTTGTAGCCTTCGGCGGTGATGTACTTGGAAGCAGGAATGCCTTTTGGTCGCCAGCGGCCCATGATGGTTACACCTCGAAGATACGATCGATCTCGCGCAGTCCCTTGAACTCCAGCGTATTACCGGTGGGGTCCTGCACGAAAAACGTGCCCTGCTCGGCGGGCTGCCCCACAAAACGCTCGCGGGGCTTGAGCAGGAACGGCCAGTCATTGTCGTAAATACGCTCCACCAGGGTTTCCCAGCGGGCGAAATCCAGCACCACGCCAAAGTGCGGCATGGGCACCGGATGGCCATCCACCTCACTGTAGCCCTGGATCGGAGTCAGATCCTCACCTTTGTGCAGGGAAAGCTGATGGCCATGCAGATCAATATCCACCCAGTTAGGGGCATCCCGCCCCCGGCGGCCACCCAACACCCGGCAGTAAAAGTCTGCCGCTTCTTCCAGGTCATTCACCATAAAGGCCAGGTGAAAGGCCGGCTGTTTTTCCATCGTCTACCGCTCTTGCTAAACTCTCGTCATTCCGCCCGATGCAGGATACTGCTACACCTGCCTCGGGCGCCCCATGTTACTAGAGGACTCCGCCCCATGTCTGTCACCCGCGCCCCCTGGCCCGCCACCCGTCTGCGCCGCATGCGCCGCGACGACTTCTCCCGCCGGTTGATGCGCGAAAACACCCTCACCGTGGACGATCTGATCTATCCGGTGTTTGTGCTGGAAGGCAAAAATCAGACCGAGACGGTGGCCTCCATGCCCGGCGTGGAACGCATGAGTGTGGATCTGCTGGTCAGGGAAGCCGAGGAACTGGCCAGGCTGGGGGTCCCCGCCATGGCCCTTTTCCCGGTGACCCCCGCCGATGTGAAAACCCTGGACGGCAAGGAAGCCTGGAACCCGGACGGCCTGGCCCAGCGGGCGGTACGCGCCATCAAGGCAGCGGTGCCGGAAATGGGTGTGATCACCGATGGCGCCCTGGATCCGTTCACCACCCATGGCCAGGACGGCATCATCGACGACAATGGCTACGTGCTCAACGATGACACCGTGGACGCCTTGGTCAAACAGGCCCTGTCCCAGGCGGAAGCCGGCGCCGACGTGATCGCCCCCTCGGACATGATGGACGGCCGCATCGGCGCCATCCGCGACGCTCTGGAAGCGAACGGCCATATCCACACCCGCATCATGGCCTACTCCGCCAAGTACGCCAGCGCCTACTACGGACCGTTCCGTGACGCCGTGGGCTCCGCCGGCAACCTGGGCAAGGCGGACAAGACCACCTACCAGATGGACCCGGCCAACAGTGACGAGGCCCTGCATGAAATCGCCCTGGACCTGGCCGAAGGCGCCGACATGGTGATGGTAAAACCCGGCATGCCCTACCTGGACGTGGTGCGCCGGGTAAAAGACGAATTCAAGGTGCCGGTGTACGCTTATCAAGTAAGCGGTGAATACGCCATGCACATGGCCGCCTTCCAGAATGGCTGGCTGGACCAGGACAAGGTAATGATGGAATCCCTGCTGGCCTTTAAACGTGCCGGCGCCGACGGCATCCTCACCTACTTTGCCAAGGCGGCTGCGCAGAAACTGAAAGGCTGATCTGAGAGACCCCGTCCAGCGCATTCGCTCCATTGAGCGCAATACCCCACAGCATGCGCTGGACAGGGGCGCCGGCCCGCATCTTATAATGCATATACACCAATACATTAGCGGAGCGCTCCAATGGGCCAAGACAAGACCGACACCCTCGCCCCCCTGGAAGTGGGTCGCCATTGCGCCGCCCTGCATTCCCGGGTGCTGTCACGTCTGGTCACCCGCCTCTACAACAACAAGCTGGCAGATACCGGCCTGCGCATTACCCAGTTTTCCATCCTCAATGCCATAAAGGCACAACCGCCGGAATCCATTTTTCAGTTATCCGAATGGCTGGGCATGGAGCGTACCTCCCTGCAGCGCACCGTGGACAAACTGATCGAGAAAGGGCTGGTGGAATCCGAGCCCACCGGCAACAAACGCTCACTGGGTCTGTCGCTCACTGCCGATGGCGAGGCTCTCTACCAGCGGGCACTGATACGCTGGCAGGAAGCCCAGAACGCTTTCGAGTCACTGGTCGGCAAAGAGGAGTGGGACAATATGGCCAGTCAACTTCATCGCTTCAGCACCCGGGTCAAGCAAGAGCTTTAAGCGGCGCTTGAGAAGGCTGGGGCGAATCCGAAAACGCTTTAACGGTATCGATCACCGCCGCATCCCTGAGCACTTTGCGATGACCCAATCCTTGCGTTTGATGCAGCATAGCCTCGGGAATGGCTTGTTGCAGACGCAGCCCCTCCGCAAAAGGAATCTCCCTGTCACCGGTATCATGGATCAGCAATACCGGGCCACGAATCTGCTTGCCCAACCGCGCTATATTCAGTGCATCGAAACCAATCCCCACCCGGGCGGCCATTTTCTGTAGAAGCTGGAGCCGTGCCCGCTCACCCAGATGCAGAAACGAAGCGAAATTATTGACCATGCCGCGAAATTCCGCCGGTCCGGCAATCAGCACCAGCCTCTCGATACGGTTTTCCTGCGCGGCTACATGGGCCAGAGCCCCGGCGCCCATGGAGTGCCCCAGCGCAACGGACACCGGACCACCGATAAAATCCAGCGCCAGACGAATCGCGGCAATGAAATCCCCCACATGGGCCGGCCCATCCGCCTGCTCTCCATGCCCCGGTAAAATCAGGGCGTAGCGGGTATATCGGTTGCCATTCACTGCATCGATGAAGGGCAACATCTGTGTGGCCCGGCCGGACCACCCATGCACAAACAGCGCGGCCTCGTCGCCACCCTGCCATATCGCCAGTTGCGCCCGCTCACCCAGCGAAACAGTCAGATCCGGCTCTGATGTGCGGAACGACAATGGCCCCCTGGACACCCGGGGCGTAGTCAACAGATGCAGAGCCGTATCACTGGCGCTGCCTGGCAGCAGCCGACTGTAGCCGGCCATCAAGATTTGAAAAACGGATAGCAACATAACCCTTCTCCTTTAATGTATACACACTCAAAAGAAACCCAAATGCGCCTTGCTGTGCCATGATTACCATTTAGTGTATTTGCACTTTATATTGCTTTATCCTCACAGACAAGCCGGCCCGATTCCAGGGATGGCCCCGGGAGCCGTGAATTCCGGCAGGAACAGCCAATGGCTTATATGAACAAATGGTTATAATTTCGCCGTTTTCTGCTGATTCTGATGACTGGGTCTCTGACCCGAGGAGCAATTGCAATGCGTAGCTTGATATTGATCGCCACCCTGAGCCTGTCGAGCCTGGCCGCTGCTGAAGGCCGCGCCCCTACCGACCAGGAGATGCAGGAGCTGGACATCATCCAGCAATCCTGGATCTTCCAGGGCTGAAACCCCATAAAGCCGCCTGCGGGCGGCTTTATTATTTCATCTCCACTTCCCGCCTCCCCGACCCTCGCGCTATCCTGCTTAGCAGGCTGCTGAAAAGCCCGTTAACACAAAATCATTTTGCACCTGTCATTACCGTGTCACATTAATGTCATGCAATAGGGTCTTTGCAAACGGCCCGGTCAGGACGACGCCAATGAATGACATTGCCAGCGAACACAGCGCCATCGACCTCAACAACCCGGACTACTATTTCAACCGGGAGCTGAGCCTGTTGCAGTTCAACCTGCGGGTGCTGGAACAGGCCATGGACGACAGCCATCCCTTGATGGAACGGCTGAACTTTCTGCTGATTTTTTCCAGCAACATGGATGAATTTTTCGAGATCCGGGTGGCCGGACTGAAGAACAAGCTGGAAACCCACACCGGCCAGCCAGGGCCCGACGGCATGCTGGCCGAAGAAGTGCTGAAAGAAATCAGTCGTATCACCCATGACGCGGTGGACCGCCAATACCACATCCTTAACAACATCTTGCTGCCGGCTCTGCGCGAGGAAGGGGTAGACTTTCTTCGCCGCGAAGACTGGACCGAAGCCCAGGTGGAATGGGTCAAAAAATATTTTCGCGAACAGATCTACCCGGTGCTCACACCAATTGCGCTGGACCCTTCTCACCCGTTCCCGCGGCTGGTCAACAAGAGCCTGAACTTTATTGTTTCGCTGGACGGCAAGGATGCCTTTGGTCGCTCTACCGGCCTGGCCATTGTTCCCGCTCCCCGCTCCCTGCCCCGTCTGATTCGTATTCCTGACGAGATCAGCGAGAGCGGTGACGACAACTTTGTGTTCCTGTCGTCCATGATTCACGCCCACGTCTCCGACCTTTTCCCGGGCATGAAGGCCACCGGCTGTTACCAGTTCCGGGTCACCCGCAATGCGGACATGGAAGTGGACGAGGATGTGGAAGACTTGGCCAGCGCCCTGAAAGGGCAGCTGCTTTCCCTGCGCTATGGTGACGAGGTGCGCCTGGAAGTGGCCGACAACTGCCCGCGTCATCTTATTGATTATTTGCTGGAGCAGTTCGAACTGACCGAGATCGATCTGTACGAGGTGAATGGCCCGGTAAACCTGGCTCGCATGTTTACCAGCGTGAACCGCCCACGCCTGCACTACTCCCCTTTCTCACCGAAACTGGCGGCGGCGGTAAAAAAAGCCGACACCATTTTCGACGCCATGGATCAAGGCGATATTCTTCTGCACCACCCCTATGAGTCCTTCCAGCCGGTGATCAATCTGCTGGCGGAAGCGGCCCGCGACCCCAAGGTGCTGGCCATCAAGCAGACGCTATACCGTACCGGCACCAAGTCAGAGATTCTCGACCATCTGGAAACCGCCGCCCGTAATGGCAAGGAAGTGACCGCCATCGTGGAACTGCGTGCCCGCTTCGACGAGGAATCCAATATCGAAGGGGCCCGGCGCCTGCAGGAAGCCGGTGCCATCGTGGTGTACGGGGTGGTGGGCTACAAGACCCACGCCAAGATGCTGCTGGTGGTGCGCCGCGAAGGCGATGGCATCAAACGCTACGTGCATCTTGGTACTGGCAACTACCATACCAAGACGACCAAGCTGTACACCGACTACGGCCTGATGACCTGCGAGAAAGGCATCTGCCAGGACGTGCACAAGATCTTCCAGGAGCTCACCGGCATGGGCAAGGCGGCGCGGCTCAAGCAGCTCAAGCATTCCCCTTTTACCCTGCACCCCTCTCTGATCGAGTGGATCGACTTTGAAACGCAGCAGGCCACTGCCGGCAAGCCCGCCCGTATCATTGCCAAGTTCAACTCACTCACCGAAGAAAAAATCATCCAGGCCTTGTACCGGGCCAGCCAGGCGGGAGTAGAGATTGATCTGATCGTGCGCGGTATTTGCTGCCTGAAACCGGGTGTGCCAGGTCTGTCAGAGAATATCCGGGTGCGCTCTGTGATCGGACGCTTTCTGGAACACACCCGTATCTACCACTTCCATCATGGTGGAGAAGATCTGGTGTATTGCTCCAGCGCCGACTGGATGGATCGCAACCTGTTCAACCGGGTGGAAACCTGCTTCCCGATCAATGACCCGGTACTCAAGGCCCAGGTAATCGAGCAGGGGCTGCATTTTTACCTGCGCGATAACAGCCGTGCCTGGCTGCTGCAGGCAGATGGAAACTATCTGCACGCCCTGCCCCAGGACGGGCAGGAGAGCTTCATCGCACAGCACGTATTACTGGAAACCTTGGGAGGAAGCTGAATTCTTCATTAATAATTGAGAATGGATAATTGATAACGGCGCGGATTGGTGTTGCTGTTGTCTTTGAATGCAAGAGGCCGCGTCCAAGCGTTTGGGCGCGGCCTCTTGCGTTTCGGGGCTTGATGCCCTTTCCCGCTAGTTATCAATTATCAACTAACCTCAACTCATAGCCTCCAGCACGAAAATAATCCTGTTCCTGTTCCAGATCCGCCAGTGTCAGGGGATGCTCTTCCAGCCAGTGCTCCGGAAACTGCAGGGACAAGGTATTGCCTTCGGCTTTCAGTACCATCTCGGGAATGACTTCATCACAGCGGGCATGATGCAGGCGAGCAGACAGTCGCAACACCAGGCATAACCGCAACAGGCCCTGCTGCTCATCGTCGGGTAGCTCCGACAGGGCAGACAGGGGAAGCTTGCGACGGTGGCCACGCACCAGCACCGCCACCGCCTGCTGCTCCTGACGGGAAAACCCGGGCAGGTCTGAATTGGTCACCAGGTAGGCGCCATGCTTGTGGAACTGGCTATGGGAGACGGCAAGGCCGACCTCGTGGAGCAACGCGCCCCAGCGCAGGGTGTCAGCCAATTCGTCATCGTCCAGTTGCCAGCTTTTGGCCACCTGCCGATACAGTCCCATCGCCGTGTCACAGACACGCTCAGCCTGGGTGCGCTCCACATGGTGGCGACTCATCAGCGACTGGATGCTGCGTTCGCGCACATCCTCATGGCCGAACCGTCCCAGCAGGTCGTACAGCAGCCCCTCCCGCAGGGCACCGCCGGACACCTCCATCTGCTCAATGCTCAGTTGTTCGAAGATGCCGTAGAGAATCGCCAGGCCGGAGGGGAATATGGCTCTGCGATCTTCGCGCAGCCCCTTCAGGTCCAGCTGCTCCACCTTGCCGGCCTTGATCACTTTTTTGCGGGCCTTCTTCAGGCCCTCCATGGTGACGCCGGTTTCTGACCAACCGTTATCCACGCACACCTGGCTAATCGCCTTGATCGTGCCGGACGCCCCCACCGCCTGCTGCCAACCCAGACGCCGGTAGTTGGCGTGGATCGACAGCACTTCCTGGCGGGCGGCGGTCACTGCCCGGTCAAAGGCCTTTTCCGTGATATTGCCATCAATAAAGAAACGCTGGGCAAAACTGACACAGCCCATGTGCAGGGATTCGGTTTCGGTGGACTCGAAACGCTCGCCGATGATCAATTCCGTGGAGCCGCCACCGATATCCACCACCAGCCGCTGGCCAGCATCATCCGCCAGGCTGTGCGCCACCCCCAGATAAATCAGACGAGCTTCCTCGCGCCCGGCGACGATCTCGATATCGTGCCCCAGCACCGCTTCCGCCCGCTCGATGAACTCCCGGGCATTGCGGGCCTGACGCAGGGTATTGGTGCCGACCACGCGCACACTGCCGCGGGGAATACCGGCAATCCGCTGGGCAAAGCGGCCCAGGCAATCCAGCGCCCGCTCCTGGGTGTCCGCGTCCAGTCGGTTATCCCGGTCCAGCCCGGCCCCCAGTTGCACTTTCTCGGACAACCCATCCAGGATCTGGACCTCACCATGGGCCTGGCGGGCCACTACCATGTGAAAGCTGTTCGACCCCAGGTCAATGGCCGCCAGATGCTCGCCATGTTCCATATGCACTCCTTTCCTGAAAGGCCATTGCCCTTTTCCTGCCCACCACGGGTAGACAGAGAATTGATAAACGCCCCCGAATTCTAACGGAATATCATGGCGTTACGGTGTCATAGGCAAACTCTACCGCGATAATTTACTCACTCGCTTGAAATTCGGCACCCGCGACCTGATATTATCCATCATCGCAACAGCCCGCCCGTCGGGCCAGCTAACCCCCTATCTCAGGAGAATTCAATGAGCGGCGAGATTATCAATGTGACCGACGCGGACTTCGAAGCCCAGGTCATCAATGCAGACGGCCCGGTGCTGGTAGACTATTGGGCACCCTGGTGCGGCCCCTGCAAAATGGTCGCGCCGATCCTGGAGCAACTGGCCGGCG
>OJIS01000040.1_pt1 | contig 61555 bp, 52 predicted proteins | sample 1595671 | NCBI WGS metagenome assembly OJIS01 (sample SAMN05416814, study PRJEB24817) | seawater metagenome | isolation source: Sea water | place: Canada:Atlantic | collected 2013-07 | reverse complement strand
ACTTCGACGCCAAGATGATCATGCAGGTGCACGATGAACTGGTGTTTGAAGTGGCCGAGAATCAGGTGGACGATCTGGTCAAGGAAGTGAAGGAACGCATGGAGTCAGCGGCGGAATTGAAGGTACCGTTGATTGTGGATGCGGGGGTTGGGGAGAATTGGGAAGAGGCGCATTAGTATGGCTGCCAGTGAGGAGACAAAGGGAATAAAAGTTTTTTGTAGCTACTCCCACAAAGACGAGCACCTAAAAGAAAACATGGAAGCCCACCTTTCAAGTCTGGAACGAACGGGAATAATTTTTCAATGGAACGACAGAAAAATAGAGCCAGGGGAAGATTGGGACACCTCAATAAACTCCCACCTCTCTGAAGCGGATATAATTTTACTTCTTATCTCTCCTGACTTTGTTGCTTCAGATTATTGCTTTAGCAGCGAAATGAAAATTGCTGTCGACCTTCACAATTCAAAAAAAGCAAAAACAATCCCTGTTTTCATTAGGCCCTGTAACTTCAAGAGCCTCCCGTTTGCAAAACTCCAGGGGCTTCCGAAAGATGCAAACCCAATCACCAAGTGGGAAAATGAAGACGATGGGTGGCTAGATGTCACAAATGGGATTGAGAGAGCGTGCCATTCAATATCGATGACAAAAAACAGGACAAGAAAAAACTCTAACAAGCCGCCACGCTCAGTCAAAGAGTTCCTTAAAAAAGAAGTCGACGATCTAGACGACACTTATAGATCAACAAACACCCGAGGCCTATCAACCGGAATCTCTAGTCTTGATGAATTAACATGCGGCCTTAACAAATCAAATCTTATTTACTTGGCCTCTCGACCAAGCTCAGGAAGGGAAAGCTTATTAATTCAACTTCTTTCTAGTGTATGCCTAAATCAAAAAGAGCCCACCCTGATATTCAGTCTTGAAACTCCAGCTCAGACCCTAACAAGAAACATCGTTAGCTCAATTGCAAAAATAAATAAAGGGAAAATGCTGGCAGCCTCACTAGAAAGCGATGACTGGCCGTCCCTTACTGGCGCAATAGAAAATTTGAGCAACGCTCCATTATTCCTGGAAGATGACTACGCCACAAACATAGACAACATTCTTCACAAATGCAGAACACTAAAAGAAACCTCTGGTCTTTCAGTTGTTTTCATCGATGGAATAGAACACATAAATGAAATTTCAACTGAGCAACAGGAAGATCACTACAGGAAACTAGCAAAATCTCTCAAGCAACTATCAAGAGACCTTTGCATACCAGTAGTTGCAACCGGAATCATCAGCACATCAATAGAATCCCGCCCAAATAGAAGACCTTTGCTTACCGACCTCGGTTCTGAGTCTATATTTTCAGATTTTTCTGACTTGGTTTTGTTCACCTATTTAGAACAGTTTATTCCTATAGATGGCGAGTTAGAAATCATAGTTTCCAAAAACAATAACGGACCTCTTGGTACCTGCCACGTATCCATAGATAGCTATACAGGGGAAATAACTGATCCCCCAAATCGTGGATTTGAAAATTTATGAACAGGAAAAGCGGGTGTTCGGAACCGGAAACCGGGGCCAGGTCTTGCCCTTCTCACCATCCGGCTCACCCGCGAGTAGTGCGGAAATTCCCGAAAGGAGGTCTCCGCCTGTTTACCTCACAACAGCAGACCGCCTGCGACACATCAACCCTGCAGCCAACCGATCATGACTAGAATGTTCTCACACCACAAACAGAGCGTTGGCGAAATCCGTCGACTGGCCCTTCTTTGCTATGGACTGGACGTGGGCTCTACCAAGCTGAAAGACGGCTCCTCAATGCTTGAACTTGATCTGCAAAGCCAAGAGGTACTCCACGAACAAATTTCATGCCATCTACTTTCTCTGGCTGTTGCTCTCCGCGTTAATTTTTATCAGAAAAGCCTATTGGAATTAGCAAATCACGATATCAGGAACTATGCCGGAATGTACTGGTTGGATGAGTACGCAATTGTCAAAACCACAGTCAAAGACGTATGCGACAAGATCATTCACGCGGATATTTTCTCGAAATCGGTAAGCCCACATCAGCTCTCAAACGGAGCGTACGCAACCATCCAAATGCAAGGCAAGCATCACAAAAGGTCCTGGGTTCTTGACCTTTGTGTCGCGCTATTCTGCGAAAAAATTCTTCAGATTATTTCTAATCTGGAGGAAAACAGGGGACACGCATGGACTCAGCAGCCCAGCAATCCTGCGTCTTGAAACCGATTTTGCTAGCATTATCTCCACACTGTGTTCGCCGATAACCGTTAACACCGGGTATTCTCATGCATCCTGGATCGACCGAAGCCCCCTCACAGCACGATACCTTTGGGCAAACACTGGCCAGCATCATTTGCCTTCAGCCCCCTTCTCACGCTCATCAAGCCATTGCCTCCTTCAATAGCCCATGCTGACTTTCCCGCCACGCGACCCCGCTGAGGCGCACCGGGGCGCGACGCCGCTTGAACTCCTCTTCGATCTGGCGTCGGTGGTTGCCATTGGCGCCGCTGCCCAGGGGCTGGCGGCCCTGGTTGCCGATGGCCGCACCGTCGATGGCCTGCTCGGCTTTCTGCCTGGCTTTTTCATGGTGTGGTGGGCCTGGATGAATTACACCTGGTTCGCCTCATCGTATGACGATGGTTCGACCGCGTTTCGCGCCCTGAGCATGACGATAATGTTCGGCGCGCTGATCCTGGCGGCGGGGATTGATGCGGTGTTCCTGGCAGAGCCGATCTGGCTGGCGCTTCTCGGTTTTGTCGTCATGCGGCTGGGCTGCGTGGCGCTTTGGCTGGGTGCAGCGCGGGGCGACTCGGCCCGGCGCGTGACAGCACGTCGCTATGCCGGCGGGATTGTAGCCATGCAACTCTACTGGGTTGGCCTGGTTGCGCTGGTGCCCCCTGACGCGTGGCTGTATCTGCCGCTGTTCGTCCTCGGCGCGTGCGGGGAACTGGCGGTACCGGCAATCGCGGAACGCGCAGGCGCCACGCCCTGGCATCGCCAGCATATCGTGTCACGCTACGGGCGCTTGAATCTGATCGTGCTCGGGCAGGCGTTTCTGGCTGTCGTGACAGCCATTGAGCTGGCGCCGGGCGCGGTGTTTCCGGAAGGGGACGGGCTGTGGCGCGCGCTGCTGTTCGCCGTCATCGCCTTTTCGTTGTGGAGCCTCTATTTCACTGACGGCGGCCACCTGCGCCACGACTCCTTGCGACATGCGCTGCTCTGGGGTTACGGCCATATTGTGGTCTTCGGTGCCGGGGCGGCAGTTGGCGCGGGCATGCAGGCGGTACTGCATATCGAAGACGGTGCGGCCGGGAGTCGCATGGTGGCCCTGGCCGCTGCCCTGTACTGCGCCATGCTCTGGCTTATCCGCGACCGCTACAACACGGATGGCCGAGCACGCTGGAGCCTGCTGGTTGCGGCAGCACTGGTTGCCGGGCTCGGGGCCGTTGCGTCGCTGGGGCTGGCTGCTACCGCGCTGGTACTTGTCGCTGCGGCCCTGGTCCGGCGGCGGCCGGGTTAGGTCCATAGAGTGAGGCGACCTATAATCCGCCTCCAAGACAACGCACAACTGAGGTAGCGTATGGCACTGAACGATCCTCTCTGGCGGCGACCGCGTCATTACATGGATGCGGATGACGCGCACGATCATGTGCACTGGGTCGAGCTGTTCTTCGACTTGATCCATGTGGTGACGATCTTCATTCTGGGGAGTTACCTCTCCCACCACCTGGATTGGCAGGGCTTCTGGGTATTCACGGGGCTGTTCCTGGCGATCTTCTATGCCTGGGCGGACAGTTCGGTCTACAACTCCCTCTATATCTCCACGGACATGCCCCATCGCGCCGCCATGGCGCTGCAGATCGTGACGATGATGTTCATCGCCGCAGCCATTCCCGACGTGGGCGGCAAGGGGTGGACGTATTTCGCACTGGGCTACGCACTGAACCGTACGATCACGGCCTATCTGTACTGGCGGGCCCGTTGTGTGGACACCGAGCATAATGGGCTGGCGCACGAACAGGGGCGGAATTTCTTTGTGCTGGCCGGGTTGTTCGCGCTGTCAGCGTTTTTGCCCAAGCCGCTGGCCTACTGGGTGTTCGGCGCCGGCGTTGTGCTGATCCAGCTACAGTACATGCTGCCGCGCGTGGGCACGCTGCGTTTCGCGCGCTTCGTGCCGCGACTCGGCCATCTCTCGGAGCGTTTCGGCCTGCTGATGTTGATCCTGCTGGGTGAAGGCTTCTTCAAGCTGGTGCTGACACTGGCCGACAAAGGTGTCTACAAGGTTGGTGCCGGCACTTTCTTCAATGTGGCCATGGGCGGCCTGTCACTCTTCGCGCTGGCCTGGATCTATTTCGACAGCGCCGGCAATGCCAAACCGAAGAGCCGCGATAACGGCGTAATGCTGGGATACTGGCTGGCGCACATCGCCATCCTGTGGAGCGCAGTGACGATTGGCGTGGCGCTGGCCGGAGAAGTCTATGTCGGTCTGTGGGAACCCTACCCGGCTGGCTACGGCGCACTCGGCTCAGTAGGTCTCGCCATTTTTCTCGCCGCGCTGTGGATACTGCAGCGGCTCGTCACCGATGATGACAGCACCTGCCGCCACCACGGTGCTTCTGTACGGCTGTTCGGCATTATCATGGCGCTGGTCGTACTGGCCGTTCATCCTTTTGTACCGTCAATTGTCGGCAACTCACTCTGGGGGCTGGCGCTTTACTCGCAAATTGCCGTGCCACTTTATCGGGCTGCGCGCGATATGCGTAAGTTTGAAAGGCAGTGATACGTCGTCGCCGGGCGAGATAAAAGAAAATGAAACCGGGGTCGGGGCAGGTCCTGCCCCCAGCCCCTCGTGCTATCCGGCTTACCCGGAGTGTGCATCGAAGTGATCGCCACGCTCTCTCATGCTGCAACCATCGCTGACATGAGTCGCCTGGATAACATCGGGCGGCCCAACGAAACCGTCTGGCCACAATGGCCTGCTGCCTTTAGGCAACCCCATCCAGCTGCTAAGGTTCATCAACCATAACGTGCCTGCCGAATAATAATGACACCACCTTCCTTATCCAGGGCTTACTCAGCTGCGCGGCAACGGCTTGCCAGAATGAAACACTACATGGGTTTCTGGCTGATCATGCTGTTTGTCAGCTTGCGTCTGCGTTGGTTGGCCTGGCGCAATCCGGTCTTTCGCAGGGCGCTGCAACGGCGCAACACTCTGATGTTGTGGCGCACCCATGATGGCCGTATCGCTCGCTGGTTTCATTTCACCGAAAATCGCGTCCGCAGCGGCCCCGGCCTGCGTGACCGATGCCATGTTACCGTGAGCTTTCACGATGCGGAGTACGGGACAGCAACGCTGATCCAGTTACTGAAAAACCAGCGCGTCTTTGTCACCGGCATGCGCCAGCGGAAGATCCGGCTCAGCGGCAACCCCAAGGGGCTGATCTGGTTTATGAATGTGGCCGGGCATTTGATTCCCGGTGGCGTGCAGTTGTGGCGCAAGCCGAGCAGGCCACAGGGAACGGTGAAACCCAGGCGCAGAGACCAAGGTTAGCTGAAAGGAACAACGTGATAGCGGAGAACCCCACTTAGTGAGCTCCCCGATCAGTCTTGATGGTGAATAGACAAGGCAACGTCCGTGCCGATACGCCTCTGACTAGCCAACACACGGCATTTTCTGATCACAGCAAAGATGCCGCGCCATGCAGGTACTCGTTACTGCGCGTACTCGTCCCCCAGCTCCATCATCAATCTGGATGCCAGATACAGTCTGGGTACGATGGAATCGATTTCGATGTATTCATTTTTGGCGTGGTAGCCCCAGCCGGCCAGGCCCAGGCTCTCCAGCACAGCCGGGTTGCCGGAGCGGCCGGCATAGCCGGCGTCGGTGCCGCCAAAGGTGCGCGGGATCAAGATCAGCTTGCGGCCATCCAGCTCGCCATAGATCGCCTGCGCCTTGCGCGCCAGGGCGATGCCTTTTTCGCCCGCCATATAAGGTGGACGGCCCGGCTCCAGGCGCACACTCACTTGCGTATCCGGCACAAGCTGGCTCTCACTGACTTTTTCATTCAGCGCTGCCAGCAATCGTTCACCGGCTTCCTCGCTGAATATTCGCACATCACCGGAGGCTTGCGCGTCAGCCGGAATCTGGTTGCGCTTGAGTCCGGCATGGGCGGTGGTCCAGTTCAGTTGGGCGTCGTCCATATCATCCGCGACTTTTTCAGTCTGCAGTAGCTGGTGAGACAGCTCCAGCAACGCATTGCGGCCCTGATCCGGAGCGGAGCCGGCATGAGCAGCTCGCCCTTCTACCGTCATTACAGCCTGCCCCGTGCCCGCCGCCCCGAGCAGCACACCGTCAGCGCCCAGCATCGCCCTGGCCGGGCTGGGTTCAAACGACAGCACCACATCCTGGCTGGCCCCTTCGTCGGCGATGATCTCACCGGAGCCGGTGGAGCCGATTTCTTCGTCCGGATTAAACAGCACGGTGATCTGCTCGTAATTCTGCCAGCCCTGCTTTCTGAGAATATCCAGGGCATGCAAAATCACCGCGATGCCACCCTTGTCGTCTGCCACGCCCGGGCCATAGAGACGATTGCCTTCACGATATAGCGGCTCGCTTTCCAGAATTCCTTTGGCATACACCGTATCGGTATGGGCAATCAGCATGATGCGCAGAGCGCCATTGCCACTGAGTGTGCCTTTGATGATATCCGCGGTGCCGGTGGTGGTTTTGATGCGGGAGACCTTTGCATCCAGCTTGCGTAATCGCTTCTCCACGTAGTCCGCCATCCTGGCCACCCCCGGCAGATCATCAGAGCCGGACTCGATCAGCACCATGTCTTCAAGCGACTGAATCACGCCGGCCTCCTGCTTTTCGGCCGCCTCAAGAAGACTGTCGGCGGAGGGGGAAGAATCCGAACACCCCATGAAAACCAGACTTGCCAGGCCAATAAACAGAAAGCGCTTCATTCCTTTCATCTCAATGCCTCTTCCTTGCCATTCCAGGCGCGAGCCCGCCTGCTGAGTGAGTCCTGCGTAGTAAATCAGCGTAATTCTGGCAGCACCAAGGTTACGTCAATGCCCCGGCTCTATTCCGGAGGCTCATCCAGGGCGCTGCCATCAAGGGGACGCAGAGAAGGCAGACGACAGCATCAGGCATTCAACGCCTACTTTCCGTAATGCGCCCGCACCGGCCCGGAGAGTTTGCTCGGATGCTTCGGGGTGGCGCTGGCGAAGTGGGCATAGATCTGCTGCAGATCGGCTTCCATATCGTCGCTGGGGTAAATCACCACCGGGAAGGAGAAGGTCTTCGCCTTGTAGTCCGCCAGGGCCAGGATGATCGGCACATCGGCCTGCTTGGCGATGTGGTAGAAGCCCAGCTTCCATTGCTCGGCGTTGCTGCGGGTGCCTTCCGGGGTGACGGCGATCAGCAGTTTGTCGCGCTGGCGGAATTGCGCCACGGTCTGCTCGACCATGCCGCCCGCCTTGCCGCGTTCAATGGGCATGGCGCCGAGCTTGCGCAGCAGCCAGCCCAGTGGGCCCTTGAACAGGCTGTGCTTGATCATCACGTTCACGTCCTGCTGCAAGGCAGAGCGGCTGACCAGGGCCAGCACACCATCCCAGTTGGAGGTATGCGGGCCGCCGGCGATCACGGCACGGTCGATGTCCGGGAAGGGCCCCGCCCGCCAGCCGGTGAGGCGCAGCAGGGTCTGGGCGACCAGCTGGCCCAGGGGAACCCGGCGTTTGTGGTCATCCGTGTGGTGACTCATTAGGTGCTCCGCTGTGACAAAGCGGGAGTATATCGGATTAGCGCCCTGCTCCGGCAGCTGTCACCCGATCCGACGGTTGGTAGTGAAATTTAGCTGGACAGGGGCTGGCGACCTCTGTAACGTAACCAATAGCTAAAAAATCACGCTTGAATCAAGTACTACATTTCGCTGTTTTATTCGTATAACTCGTCCTGCAGTCCACAAGTCCAAGTTCCGTTTTTCAGCTACACAAGCCTTAACCGGCGAAACATTATTATTTTCAGGATTAGTATTATGTCTACAGTGAAAGGTACCGTTAAGTGGTTCAACGAAGCTAAAGGTTTTGGTTTTATCGAGCAGGAAGGTGGTCCGGATGTGTTCGCACATTTCAGCGCCATCACCGGCTCTGGCTTCAAGACCCTGGCCGAAGGCCAGCAAGTTGAGTTCACCATGACTCAAGGTCAGAAAGGTCCTCAGGCTGAGAACATCGTCGCTCTGTAAGCGATCGTTCCGGTAACAAAAAAGGGCGCGTCCTTCGGGACGCGCCCTTTTTTTATGTGCTTTTTCGCCTGAACACCCCAGACCGACACCCTGTCGGAGCCATGCCTGCATGGTGACTGGGCTGCCATGCCCCCCTGCCCTATCAGCTTTCCTGATACCGACCATAGGAAACCAGCATTGCTGTCATAAATGAGTAACGTCTATATTTTCCTGGTGCCTTGCGAGAAACAACCAAGAGGAGAGCACACCATGAGAATAAAGACTGCAACACTGGCGGCCGCCATTGCCTTCGCCGCCTCAGCCACCCTCACGGCCAGCCCCATTGGCCATCCCCATTATCAGAAAAGTCCCGCCCGCTCCCCCATGGCCAGCCCATATTGGTGGCCGGAAACCCTGGACCTTCGCCCGCTACGTCAGCACGCTGAAAAATCCAGCCCGCTGAACCCCGACTTCAACTACGCCGACGCCTTTGCCGAGCTGGATCTGGAAGCAGTAAAAGCCGACCTGCGCAAGATGATGACCGATTCCCAGGACTGGTGGCCCGCGGACTACGGCCACTATGGCCCGCTCTTCATCCGCATGGCCTGGCACAGCGCAGGCACCTACCGGATTCATGATGGTCGCGGCGGCGCCCGTGGCGCCCAACAGCGCTTCGAGCCGCTCAACAGCTGGCCGGACAACGTGAGCCTGGACAAGGCCCGCCGCCTGCTGTGGCCGATCAAACAGAAATACGGCAACAATATCTCCTGGGCCGACCTGATGGTGCTGGCCGGCACCATTGCGATGGAAGACATGGGCTTCGAAACCTATGGCTTTGCCGGTGGCCGCGTGGATGACTGGGAAGCAGACATTACCTACTGGGGCTCGGAAACCGAATGGCTGGGCGACGAGCGCCACAGCGGTGACCGGGAGCTGGAAAAGCCTCTGGCCGCGGTTCAGATGGGCCTGATCTATGTGAATCCGGAAGGCCCCAATGGCAAGCCGGACCCACTGCTGGCCGCCGAGGACATTCGCCAAAGCTTCGGTCGCATGGCCATGAATGACGAAGAAGTGGTGGCGCTGATCGCCGGTGGCCACACTTTCGGCAAGGCCCACGGCGCCCACAAGCCGGAAAAATGCCTGGAAGCCGAACCTGCCGCTGCTGCCATTGAAGAACAGGGCTTCGGCTGGAAAAACAACTGCGGCACCGGCAAGGGTGCCGACACCATCACCAGCGGCCTGGAAGGCGCCTGGTCGGTAGACCCGGTGGCCTGGACCCACCAGTACCTGGACAACCTGTTCGGTTTCGAGTGGGTGCAGACAAAGAGCCCGGCTGGCGCCACTCAGTGGATCCCCGCCGATGGCCAGGCCGCCAACCTGGTGCCTGACGCCCACATTGAAGGCAAGCGCCACGCGCCGATCATGTTCACCACTGACCTCGCCCTGAAGGAAGATCCGGCCTACCGGAAAATCGCCAAGCGCTTCCATGAAAATCCGGAAGCCTTCGAAGACGCCTTCGCCCGCGCCTGGTTCAAGCTGACCCACCGTGACATGGGGCCCCGCGAGGGCTACCTGGGCCCGGACGTCCCGTCTGAAGCCCTCAGCTGGCAGGACCCGATCCCCGAGGTGGACTACAAGCTGATTTCCGCCGGGCAGGCCGAGGATCTGAAAGCACAGATCCTGGAGTCCGACCTGACGGTACCGGCGCTGATCCGCACCGCCTGGGCGTCCGCGTCTACCTTCCGTGGTTCCGACATGCGCGGTGGCGCTAACGGCGCCCGTGTGGCCCTGGCACCGCAGAGCGACTGGCCGGTAAACAACCCGGACGAGCTGGACAAGGTATTGGCTGCCCTTGAGGAAATCCGTGCCGACTTCAATGAAGGCGGCCTGTTCCGCAGTAGCAAGGTATCCCTGGCGGACATGATCGTGCTGGGCGGCGCCGCCGCCATCGAGAAGGCCGCTGCCGATGCCGGTTACGACATCGAAGTACCGTTCACGCCGGGTCGCGCCGACACCACCCAGGAACTCACCGATGTGGATTCCTTCACGGTGCTGGAACCGAAAGCCGACGGCTTCCGTAACTACTTCAGCAAGGACAGCCACCTGGCCCCGACCGATGCACTGGTGGACAAGGCGGACCTGCTGACCCTGAGCGTGCCGGAAATGGCAGTGCTGGTAGGCGGCATGCGCACCCTAGGCGCCAATGCCGACGGCAGCAACCACGGCGTGTTCACCGACAAGCCGGGCACCTTGAGCAACGACTTCTTCGTCAACCTGCTGGACATGTCCACGAAATGGCAGCCGTCCGCAGAGAATGAAGGGTTGTATGTAGGCATGGATCGCCAGAGCGGCGAACAGAAGTGGACCGCCACCCCGGTGGACCTGATCTTCGGCTCCAATGCAGAACTGCGTGCGGTGGCCGAGTACTACGCGCTCAACGATAACGATGACGTGTTCGTGCAGGACTTTGTCGACGCCTGGACCAAGGTCATGAACCTGGACCGCGTACGCTTCTGATCTGCCCTGCAACGCCGGCAGGCCCACAAGGCCGCGCCGGCACTCAGAACCCGACGGCGGCGCCACAAGCGCCGCCGTTTTTTTGTGTTATCCCGCCCCGCGCTTTCTCAAAAACTCCTGCAGCATGCTGTAACTCAACCCCCAGATGCAGTAGCCCTGATACCGACAACAGGGAAACGTCATTTTCCCCACCGGCGTGCGGATCTGCAGCGTGGAACGGTGTGCCGGATTGCTCAGGTAATCGAGGGGAATCCAGATGCCTTGTTGTGCTTCATGGTTGAGCGAAACCCTGTGGTCGCCCTGCCAGGCAAACACATGAGGCGTCACCACCATGGGACTCCAGCGGCTGTGGTGGCGGGTGAGCAGATCCGACAACCGCGCCTGATACTCGCCCTGGCGAAACAGATCCAGCCCGGTTTCCTCCAGGGTTTCGCGCATGGCGGTGTGGCGGCTGGAGGTATCGCTGCGCTCCAGGCGTCCGCCGGGAAAGGCCATGTCGCCGGACCAGGGGTCGCCATCGCGGCGGGCCCGCTGAATAAAGAACAGCTCCCCATCACGCGAACGGGGCCCGCGGTAGATCAGCGCCACCGAGGCACGGGTAACGTGGCGCCGGAACGGCAACTTTTGCGGGCGATATTTTTGTAGCCAGCTCAGGGATGGCATGACGGCTCACGGTAGCAATAACTCCACGTAGAATACCATCAGGATCAAACATCTGCCGTTGGAGCCTTGTTCACAAGGCGAATGATCCGGCATCAATCAAACCCCTTTCGCCTTGTGAACAAGGCTCCAACAAAAAAAACGGTGCGCTGTTTCCAGCGCACCGTTTTGACTGACAAGCGATGGATCACTTCTTCAGATCAAAACGATCCAGGTCCATCACCTTGGTCCAGGCGGCCACGAAGTCGTTGACCAGTTTCTCCTGACCATCGGCACAGGCATACACTTCGGCCAGGGCCCGCAGGACTGAGTTGGAACCGAATACCAGATCCACCCGGGTTCCGGTCCACTTCACCTTGCCGCTGTCGCGGTCACGACCTTCGAACGCTTCTTCATCGCTGGAGGTAGCTTTCCACTCCGTCCCCATGTCGAGCAGGTTGACGAAGAAGTCGTTACTCAAGGTGCCCGGCTTGTCGGTGAACACACCGTGCTGGCTACCGTCATGGTTGGCGCCCAATACGCGCAGACCACCCACCAGTGCCGTCATCTCCGGCGCAGTCAGGGTGAGCAATTGCGCCCGATCCACCAGCAGGTGTTCCGCACCGATGCTGAACGGGCCTTTCTGGTAGTTGCGGAAACCATCCGCCGCCGGCTCCATGGGCTCGAAGGACGCCACATCGGTCTGCTCCTCGCTGGCATCGGTCCGCCCCGGAGTGAACGGCACGGTGATGGCCTGCCCGGCATCCTTGGCGGCTTTCTCGATACCGACACCGCCGGCCAGTACGATCAGATCTGCCAACGACACCTTCTTGCTGCCGCTATTGAAGTCGCTCTGGATGCCTTCCAGGGTCTTCAGCACCTTGGCCAGCTGCTGTGGCTGGTTTACCTCCCAGTCCTTCTGCGGGGCCAGACGAAGACGGGCACCATTGGCGCCGCCACGCTTGTCGCCACCCCGGAAGGTGGAAGCAGACGCCCAGGCAGTGGATACCAGCTCAGCCACGGACAGGCCGGACTCCAGGATCTTGCTTTTGAGAGCAGCAATGTCCTGGTCGTTGACCAGCTCATGATCCACGGGCGGCACCGGGTCCTGCCAGATCAACTCTTCCTTGGGCACTTCCGGGCCCAGGTAGCGATCACGGGGGCCCATGTCACGGTGAGTCAGTTTGAACCAGGCACGGGCAAACACGTCCGCGAATTCCTCAGGGTTCTCATAAAAGCGCCGAGAAATCTTTTCGTAGTCCGGATCAAAACGCAGCGACAAGTCCGTAGTCAGCATCATCGGCTTGTGCTTTTTGCTCTTGTCCTGGGCGTAAGGAATAACCTCATCTGCGTTCTTGGCTACCCACTGCTTGGCACCCGCCGGGCTGGTGGTCAGCTCCCACTCATAGCCAAACAGGTTTTCGAAGAAGTAGTTGCTCCACTGGGTAGGCGTCTGGCTCCAGGTCACTTCCGGGCCGCCACCCATGGTGTCGTCGCCCTTGCCGGTGCCCACCGGGTTGCGCCAGCCCATGCCCTGTTCCGCCAGGCTTGCCGCTTCCGGGTCGGGACCGATTTTTTCCGGGTCGCCCGCACCGTGAGCCTTGCCGAAGGTGTGACCACCAGCGATCAGCGCGACGGTTTCCTCATCGTCCATGGCCATACGCGCAAAGGTTTCGCGGATGTCATGGGCCGCGGCCTTCGGGTCCGGGTTGCCGTCCGGGCCTTCCGGGTTCACGTAGATCAGGCCCATCTGTACCGCGGCCAGCGGGTTTTCCAGGTCGCGCTTGCCGGAATAGCGCTTGTCGCCATCCAGCCAACCCTGCTCGGCACCCCAGTAGACGTCGTTGTCCGGCTCCCAGGTATCTTCCCGGCCGCCAGCAAAACCAAAGGTCTTGAAGCCCATGGACTCCAGCGCCACGTTACCGGCCAGAATCATCAGGTCGGCCCAGGAAATCTTGCTGCCGTACTTCTGCTTGATCGGCCACAACAGGCGACGGGCCTTGTCCAGGTTCACGTTGTCCGGCCAGCTATTCAGCGGCGCAAAACGCTGCTGACCACGGCCGCCGCCGCCACGACCATCACCGATGCGGTAAGTACCAGCACTGTGCCAGGCCATGCGAACAAAAAGACCACCATAGTGACCGAAATCCGCCGGCCACCAGTCCTGAGAGTCGGTCATGAGCGCATCCAGATCTTTCTTCACCGCAGCGAGATCAAGACTGTTGAATGCCTTGGCGTAATCAAAACCTTCATCCATGGGATTGGACTTGGCGGAATGCTGATTGAGAAGGTCCAGACGCAGCTGGTTGGGCCACCAATCCTGGTTGGTCGTCCCCCCACCTGCTGCGTGGTTAATCGGACATTTACTCTCTGTCATAGCGCTCTCCTTCCTTGTAGGTGGGTTCGGCGTATTTGTTACTCTGTTGTAGTCCTTTTGATGCCGGATTGGCCAGTTTAGTTTGCCAAATGAGGTGATAGTTTTTATTAAAAACGAACGCAAGTGCGTCAATACAGGCTTTCCCCGGCTAATATTCCCGCATTAGATGCGCCATTCAGCACTTACACAAATAGTGGCATATAGATTAAAATGGCAGTTGGACTACAAAAAAGGGGAAAGGAACCAATGAAAAAACAATACCTGCTTGCCATGACCGGCGCGCTTTCAATTGCCGCCCTGTCAACACCTGCCATGGCTGAGACCGGCCCTGGCGGGTTTTACGCTGGCGCAACGCTCGGTTACCAGACCACGGATATGGACTGGAAAACCAACCTAACACTAGCCCCCAACGGTAGTGTTATCGCTCCCTCATCAGACACCACCGAATCACTGGATGATTCCAATGCCAGCTATGGCCTTTTTACCGGTTATAACTGGGTCGTTGGACAGGGAAAGTGGGTGCTGGGCGCTGAATTCTCGGCAGTGAAGAGTGATGCCAGCGACGAGATCCGCAATCGTATCCCCGGGCTGGGAGACCCCAACTCCAACCCGACCAGTTTTTCTGAAGTCGAGACTGACGACTTGGCGCTGGGCCTTAGCCTTCGCGGCGGGTACATGCTGCATGACAACACCATGGTGTACAGCAGCCTTGGCGTATCCCAGCTTGAAGTCGAAACGACCAGCACCTGCCCGGCCGACACCAACGTTTGCAACCCGTCTGATGGATTCCAACGTTTCAGTGATGACGAACGCATGGACGGCTGGACACTAGGTATTGGGGCGGAACATTTCCTCTCTGATAACCTGGTTCTGAGAGCAGAATATCGTTACACCGATTATGGCGATTTCGACTTTACTGCCATTCCCGCCCAAAGCGGTTCAAGTTTAGGAGCAGACGCGACAATTGAAGTCGTCCGGCAAACCCTTGAGCTTGGTGCCGCTTACAAGTTCTAAACCTCTCCTCGCTGCTTTCTAGCAGCGGTATGGGCCCCTCCAGCAATCAGGACGGGGCCCATCTTTTCTGCCTTCCCTGATTTCGCACATAGTCAGAGCACCTTTGCTATGCTGCCAATATCGTATTGGCACAGGGATCCCCCATGGAATCGACCACGCCCAACCAGCCCCAGCGCCTCGGTGAAACCACGCGCATGCTGTGGAACGCCCGTGGCCGCTACAAGCGGGTACTGGCCACTGCCGCCAGCCTGCAGAAAGTGGTGTGGAAACATCGCAAGGTGCTCGGCAGTGGCGACGAGCAGGCGCTGCAGCCCCTTCATGAAGATGTCGCGACCAGCCTGGCCACCCTGTTTCGTGACAACGGCGGCGCCTGGATCAAGTTTGCCCAGTTCCTCAGTTGCCGCCCGGACCTGTTGCCGGCGCCCTATATCGACGCCTTTGCTCACCTCCGGGAAAATGCGCCGAAAGCCCATTTCGATGACATTCAGCCCTGGCTGAAAGCCCAGCTTGGCCATGACTGGGCGGACTCCTTCAGCGCCTTCAATATCATCCCCATGGCCGCTGCCTCCATCGCGCAAGTGCATAACGCCACCCTGAAATCCGGCGCCGAAGTGGCCGTGAAACTGCAGCAACCCCGGGTCAGCCAGGAATTCTCCGAAGATGCCGCCGCGCTGCGGTTGTTGGCCAAGGCGCTGAAACCGCTGCTGCGCGAAGTGGATGTGGAGCAGATCATCAACCAGCTGATCACCACCACCGAACGGGAGCTGGATTTTCGTCTGGAAATGACCCACATGCGGGATTTCAGCGAACTGCCACATCTGCCGGGCATCAAGGTACCGCGGGTCTATCCGACCCTCAGCAGTGCGCAGATGCTGGTCACGGAGTGGATTGAGGGGAAGAGTCTTTCCACGTTGTTGCGTGAAGACGAAGAGCAGGCCAGACCGCTGCTGGAGCGTTTACAGGCCAGCATGATGCAGCAGGTACTGGAGTTCGGCCTGTTCCATGCGGACCCGCACCCGGGCAACTTTATCGTCACCCCGGACGGCGATCTGGCGGTACTGGATTTTGGTGCCGTGGAATACGTGGCCGCCGAGGATCGCCAGCACTACACCGCCTTGTTGATGCGCTTGCTGGGCATGGGCGACGGGCCACTGCTACCCCTGTTCGAAGCCGCCGGCTTTGGCGGGCTCACCGAGGAGCGGCTGGAAAAACTGTCGGCAGCACTGGTCTCTGCCCGCCAGGATACCGATGCCACCCTGGCGGATAATCTGCGCACCCTGCTGGATGAATTCCGTCGCCTGCGCTTGGTGATGCCGGACTCTTTCGTGGCTATGGTGCGGGTGCTGATCACCGTGGGCGGTCTGATGACCCGCTACCAAATTCCGTTTTCCTGGGGTGGTTTTGGTGCTCGTTAAACCGATCGCTGCGATGCAGTTCGCCTGAGGCGAACTGCACCGAAAACGGCGCCAGTCGTTACTTGATCATCTTCTTGAGCATGTTCACCTTGTCCTTGTAAGGCGCGTAGCGGAACTTGATATCGAACAGGGTGGTGGCCTTGAGGATGCTGCGCTTGTGGGAGAAGGCATCGAATGAATTCTTGCCGTGATAGGCCCCCATGCCGCTTTCACCCACGCCGCCAAATGGCAGGTTGGGATTGGCCACATGCATGACCGTGTTGTTGATACAGCCGCCACCGAACTGGGTGTTATCCAGCACCTGGCGCTCCACCTGATCGCTACTGGTAAACAAATACAACGCCAGCGGATGTTCTGGCAGTTTCTTCAGGTTGACGATCAGCTCTTCCAGGGTGGAGTAGGTCAGCATAGGTAACACCGGGCCGAAGATTTCCTCCTGCATGATCGCATCATCCATGGAGACATCTTTCAGAAGGGTCGGCGCGATGTAACGCTGCCCCGCATCGGTCTGACCACCCACCAGCACCTTGGCCTTGTCGATCAGTGCGGCCACCCGATCGAAATGCCGATCGTTGATCATGCGACCCAGGTCCGGGTTCTGGCTCGGTTCATCACCGTAAAACTCGCGCAGGGTCTCCACCATTTCCTTTGCAAAGGCATCGCGGATATCCGCATGGACATGAACATGATCCGGCGCGATACAGGTCTGTCCCACGTTGAGCATCTTGCCGGAGAGAATACGCCGGGCCGCCACTTTCAGGTTGGCGTCCTTGTGTACGATGGTGGGGCTCTTGCCGCCCAGTTCCAGGGTGACCTTGGTAAGATGCTTCGCGGCGGCCGCCATCACGATACGACCGACACGGGGGCTGCCGGTAAAGAAAATATGATCGAAGCGTTCTTCCAGCAGCGCATTGGTCACTTCGGTGCTGCCCTTGAAAACCGCCACGTATTCATCGCTGAAACACTCCTTGATCATTTTCTCGATCACATTCGCCACGGTGGGATTCAGTGACGACGGCTTGAGAATGGCCGTATTACCGGCAGCGATGGAACCGATCAGAGGCTGAACCAGCAACAGGAAGGGGTAGTTGTAGGGACCGAGCAAAAAAGTCACCCCTTGCGGCGTGGACTCGATGCGGCTACGGCCGGGCTGGGCCCACATTGATGTGCCCACTTTTTTCGGCTTCATCCAGCTTTTCAGATTTTTCAGGGTGTGCTTGAGATCTTCGATGGCGGTGCTGATCTCGATATAGGCCTCGAATGGCGGGCGGCCAATATCCGCCTTGAGCGCATCCCGAATTTCTTCCTGATATTTCACGATGGCGTCTTTCAATTTCGTAAGCTGGCGCAGCCGAAAGTCATAGCTGCGGGTGGCACCGGTTTCGAAAAACCGCCGCTGCAGCTCTACCGCCGCACCAGCCCAGCTTTGTGACTGCTTCAGGTTTTCACTATCCAATACCGCACCCATGACTCGTCTCCTCGTTATTCGATTAACCGCAAGGGTTGGAAAACGAGTGTTCCATGGGTAGCGCCCCGGCTCTACACAAAGCGGACAATTAACCTGACCAAAACAATCAGAAAGTGGCGAAAACCGCTATTTTTTCTGTCACTTAAACAAACGCGACATACATGTCCCGTTGCCGTATATACCGGATGGTTTTTTGTAGGAGCTATGCTTGCATGGCGAACCGCCGAAGGCGATCAGCGCAAACCAGTTCGCCATGCAAGCATAGCTCCAACGGAACGAGGAAACGCTACGCCAGCCAGTCCACAATGCGGTCCATGGCGGTGGTGCAGTTGCCGCAATACTGCCGCAGGAAATCATCACCGAGGGATTGCTCCGCCGGCACCGTTGCCGCCCCCGCCAGCGCCGCCTGGCCATCAAAATCCACAAACGCCTGACGCAAGGTCAGCTCCCCGGCCGGGCGCCCGAAGGCCTCCCCGGGCAGGGTAGCAACGCCAGTATCTTCCAGCAGGGTTTCACACAGGGCCGTGCTGTCATGAATCTCCCGCTGGTGCAATCGCTCTGCCAGCGGACTGAAATCCGGGAACAGGTAAAAGGCGCCATCGGGCATGGCAAGATCCAGCCCGGCCTGTTGATAGGCCTCCACCTGGTAACGCGCCAGCCCTTTGAGAATACGCCGGGATTGAAACAGGTAGTCGTCAATGTCCGCACCACCCTGAAAGGCTCGCACTGCCGCATGCTGAATCGGCGCCGCCACCGAGGTATAGGTTTCACTGGCCACGGTGGCCATGGCATCGCGCAGCCAAGAGAGATTGGGTGGAAAGGCAAAGGCACCCAACCGCCAACCGCCAGCCCCACACCACTTGCTCAAGCCATCGCTGATGATGGTGCCTTCCGGGTAATAGCGGGCAATGGAGCGGTGTTGCCCGTCGTAGCGGGTGCGGCCGTAGATTTCGTCACTGAGCAGAATCAACCGGTGGTAGCGCGCCACCTCGGCGATGTCACGCAACTCGTCGTCGGTAAAGGTATAACCATGGGGGTTGGCTGGGTAGTTGAGGATCACCAGCCGGGGCCGACCCGGATCACGCTGACACAGGGCATCCAGGCTCTTGGCACTGAGCTTCCAGTTATTGTGTCGATGGGTGGGCACCCAGTGCACTCGACGACCAATGATGCTGGCCTGGGGCGCATAGGACACCCAGCTCGGTGTGGGAATCACCAGGTCGCCGTAGTAGACCAGCTGCAGGATGAACATGAGCTCCTTGGAGCCCGGCCCGATCATGATGTCTTCGCCCCGGAAGGCTACATCGTGCTCGCGATCCAGATGGCTGGCAATGGCGTCCTGAAGTGCCGGCAATCCTTTGACCGGCAGATAATCCTTCTCGCCGGCAAACTCACGCAACGCCTCCACCACCGAGGGCGGTACCGGAAACGGTGACTGCCCCAGCCCCAGCTTGTAGACCTGCTGCCCCTGCTGACGCAAGGCATTGCTGCGCTCGTTGATGGCCAGGGTGGCAGACACTCCCATGCCACGAACATTCAGGTTGAGGTGTACATCGGGCTGGAACGGCATGATCGAAATCCCCCTGAACAAGACAGCGTTCTTTCGACCCTACCGGGTTGTCACCGGGCTGCAAAGTGCGCAGGCCCGGTGACGGCAGGAACAACAGCAACAAATAAACCGCGGGTCAGACCTTCAGGTATTTCGCCGCCTTGGCATCCGCCTTTTTCGCCAGCGGTTTCAGCTCGGCGATTTTTTCACAGACCGCGTCGCACTCTTCCTTGCTGAGCGCATGGCCATCCACCGCCTTGTGCAGCTGGTGCATGTAGTTATCCAGGATCGTCAGTACCGACAGGTGCACCAACGGGGCAATGGACGACTTCTTCTGTGTGATGTGCTGTTTGCGGTGGGCCTGCTCCCAGCGTTTTTCGAATTCCTTGTGGCTCAATGTCATGACAACCTCCCTGTTCAGAATGTGAGTTTATTAACGCTGATGCTGTTCAGCCCCAGCTCGCCGCCGCTGATGCCCTCCAGGGCCACCGGCAAGCTGATGTCGTTGAGAGATACCTTGCCCAACGTTGCACCGAGTTTGGCATCACTGAGCGTCATGCTGCCTACGTTCAGGTGCACCGTGGGCGTGACCGCAATGCTCACCTTGAGGATGCCCAGATCCACGCCCAGGGATTTATCCGAGGCAGTGGCGTCCACATTGAACGCCTGGCTGGTGGCCGCCGGCATGGTCACAGACGGGATGCTGATGTTTTCCAGGCTGGCGCCGGGCAGGATGAGCTGTTCGGTAGGAGCTGCCCGATTCACCCGCAGGGCTTCGCCGTTCGCCCCCGGCACCGACAGGGAACTGAGCGACAGCTCACCGATACCCATACCGGACACGGACAAGCCGGCGCTGGGCAGACCCAGTTTATCCAGGCGAATGCCGGACAAATCCAGGTTGCCAAGATTGAGCTGATCGATGGGTTTCATCTGCGCCACCAGGCCGGGAATATCAATGGCCGGAATCTGCAGGTCGATATTACCCAGGTCCGGCACCGTGATGGTGCCCAGATCCACCGGGATATCCAGGCTGCCCATATCCTCGCTACCATCCCAGCTGCCCAGCCAGCCCAGGTCAATTTTCCAGTTCAGCCGGAACCCCAGCTCGACGATGGTGCGCACCTGGTTGAGCACGGCCTTGGCGCTGTCCACCGAGGCCTGGGTATTTTCCACGTGCAGATTGCCGATGCTGGCACTGCCCAGGGTGACCTTGTCCACACGCAGATTATTGAGCGTGCCGTCTTGCACGCTGACCTGATCGATGGCGATTTTGCGGGAGACCTGGGCGCCGAGCACGCCCAGGCGAGTGAGAAGATCCCGGGAAACCGGGAGAGAATCCAGCAGGTTGTCTGCGGACAACCGTTCCTTTAACGACATGTTTGCCTCCTGGCAGAGTTGTGTTGGCACACTCCGGTGTGCGCTCACACTCTAACCAGTACGGCATTTGTTGCATATAAAGCGAGCGTACCAATTTGCCACGTGCGCCGAGCAATCAGAGCCGCTCTCAGCCGTCCAATCAAGCACACCCGTGCCTGTTGAAATTCCTTCATACCGGTTTTTGCACCGTTAAGCGCCCAGGCCAGGAAGGCGGTTGATTCCGGGTCACCCCCTCTCTATAACAAAAAAGGATCAATCACTTTTTATCACCGGTGTCCGCATGCCTAACCCGCCGTTCACCGACACGGCGCAGCCTTGACCGCGCTCCCCCAGCTACACCAAAAATAACAACAGGGGACATCATGACCCAGCAACCGGAGCTCTCTTCTAGCCTCCCCGAAGACACCGACACACACAGCTGGCTGTCCAACCCGCTGGACTGGCCACACATCGACCGCATGATTTTGCTCGCCAGCCTGGTGCTGATCTGCCCGGTGGCGCTGGGCGGGTGGCTGATTGGCGTGGCCTGGGTGGCACCGGACTGGGTCAACCGTCCCGTTGTCTATGCTCTGCTGACCCTGTTCGGTTGCCATATCCTGCTTCTCGGCAGCTTCCTGCTGGCAGCCCATTACCGCCGACGCAAACATTCCCACTGGTCCCGGATGGAAAGCGTTATCATTTTTTCCTATGCGCTGGTCTGCCTGACCAGCAGCTGGCTCACCGGCACTCAATTCACCGCCGGTCTGCTGTTGCTATTGCTCGGCGTCAACATTGCCTCACCATTGGCCAGCATTCACAAACTGAAACGGGCCTATGGCCTGGTATATATCGGCCTTGCCATCTTCATCGTCATGTACCTAAGTGGTAATTTCTCCCATGCACCGCTGTTTTCCCGCCCTCCGTATCAGGCGGACGGCAGCCCGGTGATGTTCTGGTTCGTATTTGAGTCGGTACTGGCGATAACGTTGCTGGTCATTCTTTATATCGGTCTGATCGTTACGGAACGATGGAGCAACCGGGAAGACCTGTACCGGGAAATGTCCACCGTAGACGGCCTGACCCGGCTCACCAATCGGCGCTACTTTATCGAACGGGGCGAGAGTGAATTCAACCGTACTCAACGTACACCCACAGCCCAGCTGTCCTGCATCATGCTGGACATTGATCACTTCAAGTTGATCAATGATACCCACGGCCATGATGCCGGCGATGCCGTACTGGTAAAGATCTCGGAAATCATGATGGACAACGCCCGCCAGTATGATGAAGTCGGCCGTTACGGTGGCGAGGAATTCGCTATTCTGCTGCCCGCCACCCCGCTGGAAAACGCCTACAAGGTTGCCGAGCGACTACGAACCCGCATTGCCGCCGCCGAAATACAGTGCAATGGACAAACCCTGAACGTAACCGCCAGCTTCGGCGTCGCCTGCTACCCCTACAACGATATTCAGGACATGAACGGCCTGCTCAAAGCCGCCGATACCGCCCTCTACGCCGCCAAACATGGCGGCCGAAACCAGGTCGTCACCGCCCGCGAGCAACAGTTGGCCGCGAGCGGCTGAACCGGTACCGATCCGGAACCCGCGTTGCTGATGCTTACCGCTATTACGTTTTGTCGTGGCGCAAGAGATGACTTAGAGACACCAGGGCCATTCGACAAACCGCTGCGCCGCCCGTTTCTCCTCCAGGCCGGGCCCCGTCAGCGCCACGCCAATCTCCACGCCGAGCAATTCCCATTGCGGGAAGAGCGTGTCATTTTCCAGATCAAAGACCAGATATTGTCCCGCTTCATCCATACGCAACGCCTGCTGAAAACCGGTTACCTGATACTCACGGTGCTCCACGCACCAACCATCACAGCCAGTGCAACGTGGCAGATTGAGCTTTGCGGTGGCCTCCAGCCGATAGGTGCCGGGGGCAAAGGTGCCGCCAGTGACGATTAACAGCAGCCGATCACCGTCCATCATCGGGCTGAAGCCACCCTCGTAGCCACTGCGCTCGCCGGTCACTTCCATACACTGGCCCGGCAACAGGATGGTGGTCAGGGATTTGGGTACGAAGACGGGTTGCGGATCCAGTGGCTCATGGCAGGCTGTCGCCCAATGAAAGGTCAGAGCCTGTGGCTGCGCATACAATGTGCTGGCTGCCAGGGAGATCAGGCAACCAGCCGCCCTCATTAAAACTTTACTTAGCATGATCGACATCACTTTGGCGTTTCGTCTACCCGGCCATCGCGCAGGCGTTGCTCATGGCGCAGCTCGCCCATGCAGGTATTGAGCATGTCGAAACCGGAACAAAGCTGTCGCGCCTTGTCCCCGGACGGCGGCAAACCCAGCCCGGGCACAAACCGTTCACGACAGATATTGCGCTCCGTGCGGGTGGTGAAAAAGACCTTGAAGTGGGACATCAAACCGTTGCGATATTTAATAAAGCTGTCCATGTCACTGGTACGGTCCGCCAGCACATCCAGTGCGCCACTGATGGAGGCCAGCTCCGGGTAGTCCGCCAGTTCCCCCTGGCCATTACGCATATCTCCCAGGGCCTGTATGCACTGCTGCAGGAGGGGAGGCATGGCGCTGCCAATCTTGCGGATGTTGGCCTGCAGTTTCTTGTCGCTGAAATCCTTCATAACGTTCTCATGCAGATTCAATTCAGGCATGGTCCCGAGCATTGCCGCTACCAGGATATGCGAATAAATGGTTTCCGAATGTTCCTTGTCGCGGGGACGCACGCCCATCAGGTAGAAGCCATCCACCTTCTCCATATCCGGCGGAGTCTCCAGGTCGCGGGCCTTGTCGATGATCTGGGCGGGGGTCATGCCATGCACTTCCTTGCTGACTTCGGCCACGGCCACCGGCGATGGCCGGAAGGGTTTACCCCCTGATCGATCGACCACCATCAAGTTCAGCGCAAACATCATCTCGTCAAAATCGGCCTTGGTGGTGGTTCTCGCCAACGCTTCCAGAGAGCCAAGCAGTGCCTCCCGGGAGCTCGTATCCAGCCGGGTCGTCTCGGCATGGGCCATTCCGGTGAAGCAAGTCACCAGCAGCATAACCACCGTTGCCATCACCCCGACAGCCTTCTTGGCACGCCCCACAGGCATGGCCATAACAGACATATTCTTCATTCCACCCTCGCCTCAACCGTTATATCGGGCATTCACCCCTTTGCCCCACCCTAGCGGTTTTGTGATCCCTGCCTCAAATCGGCAGTGGGCACAATAAGCCACAGACTGGCCACCCGGGCCGGCAAACAGACTATAATCACCCTTTCCCACAGCAATGCCTTACGGAATAGCCATGCCTTCTTTCGATATCGTCTCTGAAATTGATGAAGTGGCCCTGCGCCACGCGGTGGATAACGCCAACCGCGAACTCGCCAACCGTTTTGACTTCCGTGGCGTCGAGTCCAGCATTGAGCAGAATGGCCTGGACGTGACCCTGAAGACCCAGTCGGACTTTCAGGTGCAGCAGCTGGAAGAGCTGTTTGCCAAGGCGGCAGTGAAACAGGGCATCAGCGTCGCTGGCGCCGACCGCCCGGAAAAGCCTGAACACAGCGGCAAGACCTTCTCGCTGACACTGACCTTTCGTCAGGGTATCGAGCAGCCCCTTGGCAAACAGATCGTCAAGATGATCAAGGACAGCAAACTCAAGGTGCAGGCCTCCATCCAAGGCGACCAGGTTCGCGTGAATGGCAAGAAACGTGATGACCTGCAAGCCGTGATGGCACTGCTGCGCGAATCAAGCATTGAAACACCGCTGCAGTTCAATAATTTCAGAGACTAAGTCCCAATTGTAGGAGCTATGCTTGCATGGCGAATTCGGCGCTGGGAACGTTCGCCATGCAAGCATAGCTCCTACAGAGGCTGGCGAAGGGCTCGCTGGCTCAAGGATCAATAACAATAATAAGGAGACCTCATGTCCGCTTCTTCGCATCAGGCGGTGCCACGCCTCAACCTGCTCTGGTTCACCGTGCTCGCCGCCCCCATGATGATCGGTATCGCCATCGCCCTGATGATCTGGTTCGGCCAGTATCAGGCACCCATGGATTTGCTACCCGAGGACACCCTGCGCATGGGCGCGCTTGGTGCCATGGCACTGATGCTGGTGGTGGCAAGACCGCTGCGCAATCTGCTGATGGCGCCGACAGCCATCGTGCAGCGCCCCTTGCAAGGCACCACACCGGCCAACGCTGATGAGGAGGCCGTCATCAAGGTTCAGACCAGCATGTTCATACTGCTGGGGCTTCTCGATGCGGTTGCCATGATCGTGATTGCCTTCTGCCTGATGCAGGCGGATGCGCACCTTGCCATTTTGAATGGCATCTTCAGCCTGGTATTGGCAGTCATCGCCAAACCGGATTTTGCCGCCCTGATCGACCAGACCCGCCAGCAGTTGCGCCATCCCTGATCCGCTGGATCAGGGTTACCCCTTCCCCCTTCTGTTACACCCGCAGTCTTTCGTTACAGATTCCTCCTCTTTATGCAGCAAAGCTCATACCGACACGACCCTTCATCGCTGCTTTTATAACCACTAATCGGACGATAAACGGTAGCCGTACGTCATACCGGTATCGCATATGCCTGTTTTTGTTGCTGAAAACAGCTATAAATACAGACTGAACGCCGTTCTATAGAACTCAAAGCAAAACCGTTCAGTCACTTCATGCTGGCAAGCGTGGTTAAAAAAGCGCCACCATGAATCATGGAAGGTGTGATGCAGTTCCTTCCGGGAGGAATTATGTTTAGAGCAAAGGCAGCATGGATGGCTGCCCTGATGATGGTAGGAAGTGTCGGTATGGCTTCCTCGGTCAGTGACTCGGCCAGGGCCAGGATTACGCTGATTATCCCGCCGTCGTTCAAGGTAGAAGGACTTTCACAAGTGCAGGCCACGGAATCACGACAATACCGGGCAGACCAGCTTTGCCTGCGGGGGCCGCGCAGCATGGATTACTCGTTGCAGGTCCGCGATGATGCCGGCCAGATCAGCCAGGCACAGGCTGACTTTATCCCCGCCAACGACACGCCGGATTGTCACGGTAAATCCGCTTCCCTGCTGCTGCGCAATGGCCCGCTGGCGGCTCAGGACGAGGGCGACTTCACCTTAATGATCATTGCGGAATAGCACGGCTCCGGTTATTACCGGAACCGTGCCATTTGTCATTTCTTCTTGCCCTTACCTCCACCGTTTCCGCCGCCCTTGCCACCACCATCATCCTGGGCTGTGCACTGACCCGGCTTGTGCAGTTGCAGATTACCCCGTGACAACAGCCCCGACTCCGCATAACCGCCGGACATGATGGCAAAGTGATCCGCCCTGCCCGGCTCCCCCGCGTCGGTAACGGTAACCCGGCACAGGCTGTTACCTGTGCCATTGCACACATAGTCAAGGCGCCGGGCAAGGGCATCCACCAGCACATAATCACTCAGCTCGTGAGCACGAATATGCGGGCCGCCGCTGCGATGGTCCACGCCATTGAAATGACCGCTCAGGCCATTCGCTTTCAGACCACCCACCATACCGAACGACAATCTGCCGCCGGCCACATCCAGCTGACCGCCACCGGTGACAAAATCCTTCACCGGGCAGACAAAGGTATCGCCGCAGGTAATACCGGCGCGGGCGTGGCTAATCACCACATCCGCACTGATGGCACCGTAAAGCAAATGGTTATCCAGCAAGGTGATATGCAGGGCATTGGTAACAATCGTGTTCTGATCAACGATCTGTTCATTGATGACCACACTGGCAAGCCCGGGAATCTCGACGGTTTGATTGGGGTGGCCGGACACCTGAATGTCGTAGCCATTGATGCGTAACGCCACCAGCCGCGACGACCCGGACGTCGCCACGCCCTGATCGGCACAATTCGTTTGCGCCTGAGCCTCCAGTACTGCTGCCGATACCGTCAGCAAGCCAAGCACTGACACATCCAGCCCCACTACGGTGGATTGTGCGTGTGTCATGTCACCACTACCGACCACTGACGCGGAAAGGATGTCGGCACCCACATTGACCAGGCCGGTCTCCGCCACCGCACTGATACCTTTTTCACGCATGCCGCCACTGGCATCCAGCATGCCGGTATTGTTGAGAACAACCCGGGTTTCCCCGAGCAGAAACGTTTGCAGGGTTATATCCACGGCCGTGGCTTCACCACTGTAGGTGGTAGTGACCGCATCGCCACCACCACCTTTGCCCGGTGGCGGCCCCTTGGCTTCAGCTAGCGGAGCCAATAGCAGGCAGGCAGTGATAACAGGAAGAAACAGTCGGGAATAATAGAGCAATAGTGAGCGTCGCATGTTGCACCTCCAGGGACAGGTCAGTTTCCCAAGACGATCGCAACGCGCGAACAAAGCGGACCAGAGTGAGCACAGGGATAAAAGCACCAGCGGTCCTGAAGAACTCCATTAAGCGCGCAACATCTGCCGCCTGCATCCCGGTTTTTCACAACCACAACAAATTCGCACCCGTTACAGCAAATCACAGCCTAAAAGCGACAAAACCCTATGAAAAACAGGCCTGTGAAACCGCACCTTGTTGCTGGGCATGCCGGGGCACAGGCCAGTATTTCCTATTGAACACACCGGGACATGAATTGTTAATGAACACCGTTTAACAAAATACTGCCGATGCTCTACAACTGTTCCCGTGATTGATAACAAGGAGAACCATCATGGGTTTCAGGAACGGATTCACCCGTTTGTTTACCGGCCTGGTCCTGCTGCTGGGCAGCATGACCACCCCGGCCCTGGCCGCCGGGTTGATGACCCCGGCCAACAGCAGCCTGCCGCCGCTACAGATCCGCGAGCAGCACGTCACCGTGGATGTGGAAGACGCCTACGCCATCACAGAAGTGGAACAGGTCTTCCACAACCCCAATGATCAGGACCTGGAAGCCTACTATCGCTTCCCGGTCCCCGAGCGCGGCACCGTGGCCGAGTTCACCGTGTGGATCGACGGTAGCCCGGTGATCGGCGAAGTGCTGGAAAAACAACAGGCCCGCCAGGTCTACGAACAGGAAAAAGCCGCCGGTCGCGAGGCGGGACTCACCGAGAAGGACAGCTACAAGGCCTTTGATGTGCTGGTGCAGCCGGTACGTGCCGGCCAGGATACCCGGGTGCGGCTGGTCTATATGCAGCCCGCCTTTGTGGACACCGGCATCGGCCGCTATGTCTACCCGCTGGAAGAAGGCGGCGTGGACGAGAAGAAACTGGCGTTCTGGACCGCCAACGAGAGTGTCGAAGAGCATTTCAGCTTCACCCTGAATCTGCGCAGCGGCTATCCGGTGGATGCCCTGCGCCTGCCCAAACATCCCCAGGCACAGGTCCAGCAACTTGGCCCACAGCAATGGCAGGTGAAACTGGATAACCGCACGGCCGCCGCCAGCAGCGAGGAAGGTAAAAACAGCGCCAATGCCAATTTTGCGCCCCCGACCAACAATGGCCAGCCGGCAAACGCTGCCACCCTGGATCAAGATATCGTCGTCTACTGGCGCCACCAGCAGAACCTGTCCGGCAGCGTCGATCTGGTGGCTTACACCCCCCCCGGCAAGGACCGCGGCACCTTCATGCTCAGCATCACCCCCGGTGACGACCTGCCACCCATTACCACCGGCAGCGACTGGGTTTTCGTGCTGGATATTTCCGGTTCCATGAATGCCAAGCTGGCCACCCTGGCCGACGGCGTCAGCCAGGCCCTGGGCAAACTGCGCGGCGGCGACCGTTTTCGTATTGTGCTGTTTGATGACCGCGCCGAAGAACTTACCAACGGCTTTGTTGATGCCACCCCGGACAGCATTCGTCGCTACACGCAGAAAGTCATGCAGCTGCAATCCCGTGGCGGCACCAACCTGTTCGGTGGCCTGAGCCTGGCCCTGAAACCACTGGACGCAGACCGCCCCACAGGCATCGTGCTGGTCACCGATGGCGTGGCCAACGTGGGCAAGACCCAGCAAAAAGATTTCATCGACTTGCTGGAAAGCCACGACGTTCGCTTATTCACCTTTGTCATGGGCAACAGCAGCAACCGCCCCATGCTCACCGCCATGACCGATGCCAGCAATGGCTTTGCCATCAGCGTGTCCAACAGCGATGACATCGCCGGTCAGATTCTCAACGCCACTGCCAAGCTCACCCACCAGGCCATGAATGACGTGGAGATCGACATCGACGGCGTGCGCACCACCGACCTGCAACCGCAACTCATCGGCAGCATCTATCATGGCCGCCAGATCGTGCTGCTAGGCCACTACTGGGGCGACGGCCCGGCGAACGTCACCCTGCGTGCCAACGTGGGCGGCCAGGACAAGCAATACAAAACCCGTTTCGACTTCCCCGCCATCGGCGGCAATAACCCGGAGCTGGAACGACTGTGGGCCTATGCCACCATCCAGGATATGCAGCGTGAGATAGATTATTTCGGTGAGGAAAAGGACCTGCAGCAAGGCATCACAGACCTGGGCCTGGAATACGGTCTGGCCACCAATTACACCTCCATGGTGGTACTGCGCGACGAGCTGTTCGAGGAGTACGGTATGGAACGTCGCAATGCCAAACGCCGGGATATCGAAAAGCTGGCCAAGGCCCAGCGACAGACTAACGCACCTACCAGCAACCGAGTGGACCAGGCACAGCCCATGTACACTAGCAACCGGCCTTCCTACAGCGGCGGCAGCGGAGGAGGAGGTGGGGCCTTCGGTATCGGTGCCCTGCTGCCATTCCTGATCCTGCTGATAGGCGGCGGGCTGCGACGAAATTCTGACAAGTCAGATAACATTTCATGCAGGTGAGTTATCAGAAAAAATGATGCTGAATAAAGTCAGGCTCATTGCCCGGATGCACAGGAAATCTATCCGGTCAATGAGCAACAACCCAGAATAGTGGCGGCGAAAAACGCTTCTACGCACTTAATCCAAGCGCTACTTCCAGGTCCGCCGCTGCCTGCCGAATAGCGAAACTCTGATCGTAATCACGATAATGATCCGCAAAACGTCTCGCGCTTTCGCCATAGCTAGGATTCGACATGATGGCATTGATCCCCGCAGCAATGCGTTGAGGCTGGTCGAGAGTAGCGATCTCCCCGGCTCCCATGGCTTTGATTCGGCGAGCAAACATCAACTGCTCCATATACAGAGGTATCTGCATAGTCGGAGTACCAGCAAGCATGAACATGGCGGTGGAGGAATGATTGCCATGAAATACACCCAGAGAGGACTGCTCAGCCAGCTTCTTGATATCTACCAACCCATCAAGAAAACGACACTTTTGGTTTTCGAACGGGGCCCGGAATTTACCCTCAACACCTGGGCAATACACCAGGGTCGGCAAACCGGTTCGACTTAGCATGGCAAGTACTTTGTCGACACCGGGCCGGGCAATCAGATAGGCAAAAATTCGCTTCCCCTCTCCTTTCGGCCAGCGCGGTGAAATTGGGATCGACGGCACCCAAACGCCACGGAAAACCTCATCATTGTCACGGCAGAAATGATCCATCTCACGAAAACTGGTCAGTACGTTCAGGCAAGATAGCCTATAGAGTTCAGAAACATGCCCAAGCGCAGGTCGACTATTACCAATAACGGTGTTTATGCTGTCTAGCAGCATGACATCCTGATGTCTTCGCTGGTCTTCAGACAACTTGTTGCTGATAACCCCGAAGGCCTCCTCCTCAGCAGGGGGACAAAAGAATCCATTGCCCTGCAAGGCAAACGGAATATCTTCCATATAACAGGCAATCATTGCTGATGGCGCGAATTCCAATAGTGCGGCATCCGGCTGCAACGCGCTGAGAAGGCTGCGCCACCCGGCGACCGTAGACATCAGTTTTTCGGGATCCCGAAATCCGATATTACCCAGCAACTGAGAGTAGCAATCGGTGCGAGTCATTTCCCAGGGACGGTAGGTAACTTGAGGAGTCTGCAACCAGACAACATCCAGACCTTCCAACGCGCGCTGTGCCGCAGAGACATCTCGCACGATGAATGTCAGTTGATGCCCTTTTTCCAGTAAAACTTCAGCGAGTATACGCAGTGGCATGATATGACCCATGCCATGCCCCAGCTCCCAGCCAACGACCAGATGCGCCATCTTTTATAACTCTTCCAGCAAGGTATTGAAACGGCGCAGAGCCAGTGAGTCAGGCAACGCTATCTGATCCCAACGAACCCTGTCGCCTTCGCGAATGGTATCGATCAGCTGGCAATCCTGCAGCAATCCTATTGGCACATAATCACGATGCTGCTCAAAGGGAAGGGTCTCGCCCCGGAACGCAAAACTCCCCAAGGCTCGCGTCACAATGTCTCCAGCTTCCATATCGGCCTTTGCGATCGCACACACTCCGACAGAGGGTTTTCTGCCATTATTCAACAGGGGTTGCCTGCCATTCAGAACGGCCTCTATCGTTCCCACCATTTCCAGATGACAAAGGTGAAAGGGTTGCAGCAAAAAGTAGTAAGGCCCCTCGCCCAACTTGAGATATTTGAGAAAGCGCTGTTGCTCCGCATCATGGCGTGCAACAACAAACACCCCAGCAGGACCTCCGGCATTAAGCACATAGTCACTCACTGGCCCGGCGTCATGCTCTTCTGCCAGAACCGCCAGCTGCTTTGCCGCCGCCTCCAGGTCGGGGGAATCCGGCCCCATCATGCCTGAACGGAGCAGATTTGCGCCCAGCCCATTGGCCACCAGAGCCTGTTCAATCTGGATCTTGGTGCCATCGGTAAAGGCGGTGACCTGAGGAAGGCTGATCCCCTGTTTTTCTGACCAGAAAACCATATCCTCGCGGGATGGCAGCGGGTTGAGAAAGCCTTTGATATTTCCGAAGACCACCGGCCGAAATCCCATGGCCGTCACTTTTTCATTCAGAGCTGCCAAACTGCCCGGCTGATCCCCTTCCGCTTCTGTGAGATAGCCGGTTTCCACAAAGGCACTGCCTACGGTGACGTGAAACTCCGAATTCATGGTGACGACAGGAATCCCCCGTCCATGAGCAGCAGCGATAATCTCGCTGGCCAATAGGACGTCGCCACTGCATTCAACCAGAAGATCGCAGCCTGCTAACAATACATCACGATCATGTGTAAGGACATGCGGGAGCGGATGCTCAACCTGGTCTACCGGTCTGCGTGTGTACACCTGACTGACGGTCATCCGGGGATGCCGCTCCAAAGCCAGGGCAAGGCCAGTGCCAATGAAACCGGTTCCGCAGATAGCAATACGAGACATGGAGCCCTCGGCCTCTGGGTGTGTATTCATCATGCCTGAAACGAAAAAAAGCGCCCAGGCAGAGCCAGGGCGCTTTTTTCAGGCGTTAACGATTAGCGACGGCGACGACGCAGACCGATCAGCATTCCCATCAACACAGCAGCGATACCCAACGAACCACCGCTGGAAGAGGAAGAGCTCTCCTCCTCGGCGCCACTGCCATCAGCACTGGTATTGCGGAAATAGCGGATGCTTTTCGAGCCTTCCAAAGCAGCCCGTCCTTCAGCCTGTCTAGGCTGGAGTTCTGGCTGAGACATGTTCAACTCTACGACAATCAGATCATCCTTGCCGTCACCATCCATGTCGGCAAAGGTGGGCGCAGCCCAACCCGAGGAGGTCACATCCAGGCTGCCGGACGTATCCTCGACCTCGACAAAATCTGCCGTGGAGGCCGTACCCTCGTTGATGAAAAGACGTAACGGTGCAGCCGAAACGGTACCCATCACCAGGTCCAGATCACCATCGGCATCCACATCGTGAAGGACAGCCGGAGCGCCGTAATAGGGCGGCGTCAAAGTACTGGCTTCCACCAATGGGCTGTTGCCACCAAGATCCATGAAAGTATATGGAGTGGTGTCGACAGTCATAGACGTATTCATGAATACGCGCAACGTATTTTCATCCACACTGACAATGTCGATCTTGCTGTCATTATCAAGATCCCCAGCGGCAAAGCTTACATTTCCACAGCTAGCGTAGGCGGCGCTCGGTGCCAACGTATTACCGTAAAACGGATTGGCACTGGAGCCATACCCACCACCACTATACGTGAACGGATAATGGGTCACACCGCTAACAACACCGCTTTCATCGCTCTCAACCTCGGCAAAAGAAAGCTGTGCACTGCTGTAGGCGCAGTCCTGCCCGCCGAAGAAATCCAGATCACCATCACCCTCCAGGTCGGCAGCAGACACGGGGTGGCCATAATAGCGGTCATAATCATCCGCAAAAGGACTCACAGCAATGTCCTGCCCGGCATAACCGGGGCCGGCATAGCTCACATCCGGAACATGAGAAAACTCCGGCGCGGTTGCACTACCGATATTTTCCCAGACACTGGTTCCTCCATAGTTATAAGGGTAGCTGTCGTTCTGATAACTGTGGAAAAGCACCGCATCTTTATCGCCATCATTGTCCAGATCGATCATCACCAGCGACGGATTCGCACCTGTTGAGGTAATGGCGTCAAACGGATTGCCATCGGTCACTTCTTCAAAGCCGGCGTGCGCCACACCAACCAGGCCGACAGATGCTGCGATAGCCACCGCAAGGCGGCGACGTTGAAATGTTTTCATGAATATCCCCTTGTATGTATCCGATAAATAATGACCCGGCAGAACCCGGGCTGCATAGCGTTAACGCCGCCGACGACGGCGCAGCAACATCATAGAAAGCCCGACAAGCAGTCCACCGACAGCACCACCTGACGAGCTGCTGCTATTTCCTGTGTTATTTTCGTTCGCCGCAGCACCCGCGCCATCATTCAGGAACAGTCGATAAGACGCAGCCCCACTGGCCTGCTGTTCAGCAACGACCAGATCGTCATCATTGTCGTTATCGATATCGGCCATCACCGGGGCGGCATAAATGTCGGTGGATACGTCCAGGGAGGCGTCAGCTTGTTGCTCAAACACGGCCATGCCAGCAGTGCCGGTGTTCACGAACAACAGCATATCCCCCGGTCCGTTACGCACCCCCATTATCACATCCGTATCCCCGTCGTTATCCACATCGCCAGCCGCCAGCGGGGCGCCGTAGTGTGCCGAGTGATTCACAGCAGGGATATTATCCGGGATACCCATATAAACGCTGTTGGAAGCGCCAGCATAAAAGGGGTTATTGCTGCCGGTGAGCTCATCGAGCTGAACCACGCCTTCGATACTGCCGTTATTCTGATAGACACGGACAAACTGGTTATCCATGACGACAAGATCCATATCGTCATCGCCATCAATATCCAAAGGTACCGCCGAGGCATACCCGCCGTATTCACCCAGATAAGGCACCAGGCCCTGGCCGTAATAGGGACTGTCAAACCAGTAATACGTGCCATTGTGGTAGCCGTCGGCCAAGCTGGTGGCTACGCCATAGGCATTTGTAGTCGTGACTCCAAACCACATTTCCACGCTAGAGGTGTTGGAACCGCCAATAAAGTCGGCATCCCCGTCGCCATCCAGATCGCCAGCAGCCACCGGGTGGCCATAGGAGCTATAGGTCCAGGAATTCGCAAACGGGTTTACCTGGAAGGTATCACCACCGTAACCGGAGATGGGACCGTCGGCGACCTGGGTGAATTCGGCACTCTGGGCAGAGCCGGTATTTTCATAAAAGCTGATATCGCTGCCGTCATAGGGAAAACTGTCAGCGTCCGCAGCATGGAAGACAACGGCCTCGAGATCACCATCATCATCAAAATCCTGCAAAGTCAGGGACGGCATTACTGTGCCAGAGGTAATAGCATCGAACGGATTGTTATCTGTCACTTCGGTGAAACCAGCGTATGAAGGGCTGGCAATGATGGCGAAACCACCAAGCATAGACGCACGAATAGCAGCAGCCAGCGGCTGTCGACTGAATAAAGACATGATTTTCCCCCATCAACCCCAGATTCGGGCCGTTAATCCCTGGCCGCTTTTTTACAATTCGTCACGATACTAGGTCAATTTTCCAACAATGTGAAACGGTTCGCATAAAAATATCGATGTGAATTAGATTCACCGGCTTTTCTGTTTCGTAAGTAGCGCCCCCAAGCGCTGACTTAACGCTGTCAGAATAAGGGTTGGAGGGACGGTCATCCCGCTGGGGAAGACACTGCTGCCAGCCACATACAGGTTTTCGGTACCCCAGACTTTCAGGTTGGCATCCACCACACCATCGCGAGGATCCAGCGAAAGGCGTGTGGCCCCCATCAGATGATGCGATCCGGGCCGCAGTGCGGTTTGCTTGTCGACACTTCCCACTGCTTCAGCAAGCTGGCGCTGCAGATCACTTCCGACCTTGATGGTGCGGCGGTCTTCAGCGGTGAGGCGATAATCAACCCTGGGCAGGGGGTCACCCAGTGCATCGGTCTTCTGGCCGGGAAGAATACGATTTTGTCTGTTGGCTTCCTGCTCAAACAATACCTCGACCATGGTGAACTCCGAGCCCTGCGGCCCGGGTTTGAGCCCCACATGGAAAAGCGTTCCCCGGATGCCGTCATAGGCCGGGTCATGGAGCATGTCGCGGACATGCAAATGAGTCTCCGTTGCCCCTTGCGGCAACAACGCTTTCTCCCGGCGCCCATAAATCTGTTGCCCGGGATGCTCCATAAAGCCTGCACCCAGCCAATCGCTATGATTGCCCGGTGCCGCTCCGCCGTTGCTGCTGGCGCTGTTCCACAGCAGCCTGGGGGTCTGCACGCCACCACCACAGAGAATCACCGTACCGGCCTCCACCTCCAGCGGCTTGCCCTCCCGGTCGGCACATTCCAGCGCCACGGCCCGCCCGCCGCTCATGCGGATACGGCGAACCGTAGTGCGATCTTTCAGGGCAACCGTGTTCAACCCGGCCACGCGGTCAATTTCTCCGTCTTCCAGTAATCGCAGCGCATCCATCCCTTCATGGTGAACCATGCCGTAGGCACCGGCTTCGAGGTGCTGATACCCCGCTCCGGTCAACAGCTTGCGAAGCCCTTGGCTGCTGGCAATGAAAGGATTGACTGGCAAGGCCGGATTCATGGCCGGCTCGGACGGACGCACATGCAGCCATTGCTCGGCCGACTGCAACCAGGGCGTCAGGCTGTCCATGGAAAAGGGCCAGTCCTTCCCCACCCCACGCAAACTGGCAGCGTGCAGTTCCTGCTCCAGGGGGCGCGGCGAATGGCTCTGCCAGAGGTTGGTGGTTCCGCCCAGTAGTCGCTGGGTTGCCCAGCCAAAGTTATAGGCCAGGCCCCACTTGCCCGCTTCGACAGCATGCATGTCCTGTAACGCCCGATCAGGCTCTGCTGCCCCTCCTTCCAGCACCAACACTTGCCGCCCCGCCTGGGCCAGGCTGTCAGCCAGGGCTATGCCCGCAGGGCCGGAGCCGACGATGACAAACTCCGCAGAGAGTTTTCTCTGGCAACCAGAAAGCAATGCCACCGGTGACAGCGACAAACTTAGAGCCACATCGCGAATGAATTCCCGCCGCTTCATCACAGCAACGCTCCGATTTCCCGGACCATGCGGCTAACACTGTCTTGATAATCAAAACCCTGATACCGGGAGGCGGCTTTGTCGCAGGATTCCTGCATGGCGCGGCTACGCAACATTGTTTCCAGGAGAGGGGGAATGGCCTTGCCGTCTTTAACCGGGAGCATGGCACCCAGGCTGGAGCTGGCCACCCTGCGGGCGCAGGCCTCCTGCTCCTGGTGCAGAGGGAAAGACAGTGAGGGAACTCCGCCAAGCATTGCCGCAGCGGCCGTACCATGATTGCCGTTGCAAACGATCAGGTCCGCGTCACGAGTTACCGACTTCATACTTTGCCGCCCCTCCACAACCCGGATATTGGAACTTTTATGCCGGCGTAAAATAGCAGGGTCAATGCGGTCCGGAACCAGCAAAAGAGACAGTTTCAAAGCATTTACTGCCGTCAGGAATCCCTCCAGTGCTGCAAACGGCTTCAGATACGCGAACACCTGATGTTGGCCGGCATCTGGCCAGACGGGACGCTCACCATCTTCGGGCACTTCCACTCCCATATAAGGAACGCCCTCCCGTGGCCCAAGGTGATCCAGCTCAGCAAAGCTCAGCAAATATCGCTCGGCAACAGCGTTAAACAGCTCGGAAAGGCGCTTCAATGGCTGCCCACCAGTGGCGCAAATCAGTTTATTGAACACATCCAGGTGGCGCTGTTCACGTTTGCCATTATCGCCAACAGCAAAACCGGGGAAGCATATCGGGAACTGCTCAGGGGGCAGGGTAAAACCGGTTCCCACATGGACAACCGGGATACACAAGGCTCTTGCCATCAGCAAGGCCCCGGGGCTGTGCTCTGTTATCACCAGGTCAGGTTTGAACAATGTCGCCAGCTGGCACCAGGCATGATGCCGACCCTTGAGACTCGCGTTATCGGCGAAACCATTGAGCGAAAGCAAGTCAGCAACACCTTCCGCTGGACGCCCCAGGGGGTAGCGCTTATCAACCTGGGAGGGCGCCTGGACAATGGACTTGCTAAAAGAACCCAATACCCGACGGGCCGTGTGCACCTCCACCGCAGCAACCACCAGATCATGCCCTTGCTCTACCAGAGCCTTGAGCACTTTACGCACGGGCATCAGATGCCCCATGCCCTCACCCATTTCCCAACAAAACAGAATTGTCGCCATCCCCGCCCCCGATCATCGCCTCCTGATGCGGCAACAGAGTGGCCGGTTCCGGCTTTTCAGGCAAGCTCGTATTCCATGCAACGATGGATACCACAATGGGCATGACCTGCTCAGTCAAGCGTCGCTATCCTGCGTTTTTGACCATCAAAGCCCATGGCCAGTACTACCCTGTCAGCGAGCAATATTTGTCCGGGATGGTTTACTCCTGTCGACCTTCGATGGCTGACAACAGCACTCCGGCGGCAATCCCCAGGCGTTTATCCAGCCGCCCGTCACGATCCGCACTGAAATCCACATCCAGTTTCAGAATGAAGGGATTGAACCGTTGCCGGTACTCCGCCACAGGCTTGTCGCCCACACTGGCTTGGTAGTGCTGCGGAAAGAAGAACGCCAACACTTCGATATAGCGACGCACCAGTGCCTTGAGCATGGAGTCTTCTTCCAGGGTGCCGATTTCCTGGCCTTCGCTATCGAGGAAAGTCCAGTGGTCGCGCAGAAAGGACGACTTGAAACCCGCCCGCCGTAAGGTGCCCACATGCTCATTGTTCTGTGAATCATGCACGTCATAGGCGCCGGCAAAATCGAAAATGCTGCGGGTGGAGATACGCAGCAGTTCCTGTTCCTGGCTTTCGTCTGAATAGAGGCGGATATCCTCACGGATCCGGAAGCGCTTCATGTTGGAATATAGCGCCAGCTCTCCGGTGTCCGTATAAAGATGAAAGGCATCACCGAAGAGCCGGAAGAATTTTCGGCGAATGGTGTAACGGGGGTGCTGAAAACGCGTTGCATGGGTCATGGCCTGCCTTCCGTGAGCAAAAGAAGCTACCCTACCAGCGCAAGAAACGATCACAAGCCTTCCTGTCATGGAAGGCGAACGTTTACCAACAGGCGGCTCCATGAACCCGGAATTCTGGCATCAGAAATGGCACAACGCGGAGCTGGGCTTTCACCTTCTCCAGGTCCATCCACTACTGCAACGTCACCTTGGCGAACTGGCTTTGAAAGCCGGTCAGACCGTCTTTGTTCCCCTGTGCGGCAAGACGCTGGATATCGGCTATCTGCTGGAGAAAGGCTATCGGGTGATCGGTGCAGAGCTGTCAGTTAAAGCCGTCACCGAGCTGTTTTCTTCATTGAATCGCCCGCCGGTCATCACCCCCTGGCAAGGCGGTAATCGCTACCAGCATGGCGACCTCACCATCTTTCAGGGTGACATTTTTCTGCTGCAGCCCGACGATATTGGGGTACCGGATGCCATCTACGACCGCGCCGCCCTGATCGCGCTGCCCGAGGCCATGCGCGAACGTTATGCTCGCCACCTGCTGACGCTGACCGACAAAGCGCCGCAGTTACTTATCACACTGGAATATGATCAACAGGAAATGGATGGCCCGCCGTTTTCTGTTGCCCAGGAGCAGGTAAAAAGTCTCTATGGTAGCGACTACACAATAGCGTCGCTTTCCAGAAAAATGGTTCTCGACCACGAACCGGTTTTTCAGGAACGGGGGCTGACGGCGCTTTATGAAAATGCGTTTCTGCTGGGATGATTTTGCGTAGAGGAACAGGCCACGCAAAAATTCATTTCCGATGACCATCAACCCAACTCGCCTTGTAGGAGCTATGCTTGCATGGCGAACCATCCCCAACCCTTCGCCATGCAAGCATAGCTCCTACAAAAGGCACACTCCGAAAAATGGCAGAGCACACACCTGTCAGCCCATTTGGTAACATTATTGCCTAATCTGCCCGCACTACCGATCAAATCACCAGGGCAACACACTGCCATCGGAATGCCAGAAAGTGCCGCTGTTCTCCAGACTCAGTTCGTCCATCCGCGCGATCAGATTTGACGCCGCTTCGTCCACCGTCAGGTTACCGCTGTTGCCGGTCATGTCGGTCTGTACCCAGCCCGGGTGCAGGATAGCCACGGCGATGCCGCGATCATGCAGGTCCAGCGCCAGGGATTTACCCGCTGCGTTCAAGCCGGCCTTGCTGATGCGATAACCGTACTTCTTCCCTGAGGTGTTATCGGCTATAGAGCCCATCCGCGAGGTCATCAACCCCACCTTGCTGCCTTGGTGCAGATTGTTCAGCAGCGCCATGGTGACCCGAAGCGGCCCCAGGGTATTGACCTTGAACTGCTGGAGCATCTGCTCGAAATCCATTTCGTCCACGGTCTCGCTGAGCATGATCCCGGCATTGTTGTAGAGAATATCCACAGACGTATCACCCAGCGCGCTGCTCAGGTTGCTGACCCCATCAGCGGTGCTCACGTCCACGCCATCAATAATTTCTACGCCACTGTCTACCAACGCGGTAGACGCCTGCCGACATACCGCCAGAACCCGATCGCCACGGGCTTTCCAGTGCTCAGCCAGTGCAAGACCGATGCCCCGGTTTGCGCCAGTGATTACAATTGTTTTCGCCATTTTTGACTCCTTTCTATTGGTATCCCAGTTACTTAGCTCTGCACCCATTCAAGCACTTCCACTGTGCATTACAAAACACTGCAACATTAGATACAAAATGACATTTTTAGCCAACATTGGCAGCGCAATGAATTTTATATAGTGCGCGCACGGGTGGATCGCGCTGATACACCTGTCATACACGCTTTTGTGTTCATGGAAGAAAGGGGGAAGTACCCATGCTACATCTTTTGAAAATCCTGCTGATGAGCTCTCTGCTCGTCACCCTGGCCGCCTGCGGTGGCGGCGGCGGCAGTAGCCAAACCAACGATACGGGCAACACCAGTGAAGAAACCGGCAATACCGGCAATGAAGACGGTGGCGATACTGGCGGAGGTGACACCGGCGGCGAAGACGCTGGTGGCGATGAGACCCCGCCACTCACCGAAGAAGAGAAACAACAGCTTCTGACTCTCGTCGATACCAACAACCACTTCACTGCCTCCGTCTGCCCACAGGCGCTGCTGGGCACCCAGCTGGGCGGCGTGATTGATGTGCTGGCCTGCGAGAACGAAGCGCTGACCAACATCTCGCTGGGTAACGACAACGTGCTCGGCCTGCTTTGCGCCGATACCGTTGCCGCCACCGATACCGACCTGCTTGGCAGCGTCTCCGAGCCCACCTTCCTGCCGACCTGTCTGGAAGAAAGCGCCCCCTATCTGGTGGACACTCTGGGCGGCATCCTGGATAACAGCGGCGCCATTGGCCAGCAACTGTGCCCCAGCTCTGAAAACCCGGTGCAGTGCCTGCTGGAAACCCTCAACACTGTTCCGGACAGCACCCTGGCCGGCGTGCTGGGTTACCTGGGCTGCGAAGATGCCCTCAACCCGCAGGTCTGCCTGACACAGGTGGCTGACAACCTGGCCATGGGCGAACCCCTGATCGGCACCGTGAACAGCCTGTCCATGGCCCTGTGCCCCATTGCCACTGGCGCCGACGCGTTCGACCCGGAACAGTGTGTCACCGAAGTACTGGGCGGCGTGGGTTCCATCCTCAACCTGACCGGCGGCCTGGGCGAGCTGTGCCCGGAAGGCGCAGACCCGTTCACCTGCCTGCTGTCTGCCGGCGAGAACCTGGGCCCCATCGGCGAATTGATGGGCGACAGCCCGCTGGATCCGGCCATCCTGGAAGACCTGCTGGCTGGCCTGGCCAACCCGGGCAACATGGAGCTGCTCGGCGAACTGCCGATGATGCTGGAACAGATTCCGGTACTGGGCGACCTGCTGGCCGGCCTGCTGGGTAACGGCGGCGACCTGTTCGGCACCCTTGGCGACCTGCAATCCCTGCCCGATCTGCTGACACAAATTCCGGTACTGGGCGACATCCTCAACGGTGTTGCCGGTGGCGACAGCGGTGGCCTGCCCACCGATGCCCTGAGCCTGGAAACCCTGATGGGGGCTCTGGAAGGTGATCAGCTGAGCATGGTGACCGACCTGCTGGCCGACGTGCCGGTACTGGGTGACGTGGTCAATCAACTGCTTGGCGCCGTGTCTTGTGACGCTGCCAACCCGCTGGACTGCCTGACCGACTCCGCCGGCCAACTGGAACAGTTCACCGGCCTGCTGGAACAGATCCCGCTGCTGGGCGATGTCCTCAACGGCCTGCTGGCCGCCCTGACCGGCGCCGGCACTGGCGGCGAGCTGCTACCAGGCACCGAGATGCTCAATGAAATCCCGGTACTGGGCGATCTGCTCAACCAGATCCTCACCACCCTGCAAGGTGGCGCCGGTGGCGACATCCTCACCCCTGACCTGGCCATGCTGGAACAGATTCCGGTATTGGGTGAACTGCTGAACGGTCTGCTGGGCGGCCTGCTCAGCGGTGACCCCAGCGGCCTGCTGGACAGCATCATGGACCAGGACGGCAATCTGCTGGACAGCGTCTCCACACTGGTGGAAGCACTGCCGCTGGTAGGCGACCTGGTCGGTAACCTGCTGGTGTCCCTGCTGGGTGAAGCCGAAGCCAGCAGCCTGCTGGCCCCGCTCAGCGATGCCCTGACCACCATTCCGGTGCTGGGCCCGGTACTGGGCGGCCTGCTAGGCCTGTTCGGCTAGAAAGCAGACACGAGTGACGAGGAGCGACAACCCTCTCCGGGGTTGTCGCTCCCCGAAACTCACCACTCGCTTCCCCCCCTGTTCCTTTCCTCTCGCAAAGCCCCTGCGCATCGCCCCTTTCTTGTCACCGCGTCTTTGTTACAGTGGACATCCACTTACTGAAGGATGCGAATCATGACCATTGCAGTCGGCGATACTCTTCCTGCCCTCACTATCAAGACCAACGGTGCCAAAGGCCCCGAAGACCTGAACACCGGTGATTTTTTCAAGGGCCGCAAGGTGGTCCTGTTCGCCGTTCCCGGCGCCTTTACCCCGGGCTGTTCCAACACCCACATGCCCGGCTTCGTGATCAACGCCGATGCCATTCTGGAAAAGGCTGACGCCATCGCCTGCATGGCGACCAACGACGCCTTCGTCATGGATGCCTGGCAGAAAGACCAGAACGCCGAGCACATCACCATGCTGGCCGACGGCAACGCGGAATTCGCCAAAGCCCTGGGCCTGGAACTGGATGCCACCGGTGGCGGCATGGGTATCCGCAGCAAACGCTTTGCCCTGATCGCCAACGATGGCGTGGTAGAATACATAGGCGTGGATGAAAAAGGCGTGGACAAGAGCAGCGCCGACACCGTACTTGGCGAGCTCTGAGACGAACACGCACGCCGATGCATAGGGTGCACTGAGCCTCGGCGAACTGCACCTGCCATTCATTGAAAATTGAGAATGGACAATTGATAACGGCGCGATCAACGTCGAGTCGGATCTGATAACGCAAAGACCGCGCCCAGAAGTTGGGCGCGCGCTCATGCGTTTGACGATAGAAAGACTGTCCCGCGCGTTATCAATTCTCAATTATCCGTTATCAATTGCTTCTATCTGGTTACCGCTGATACGGCACCACTTCATAAGGGTTTCCACCCAGCGCCGCAGAAATATCGGCAATGGCTTTCTGCCCACGCACGCTGTTGCCCGCCGCATCCAGCGGTGGCGAAATGGCAGCGATACCGAACTTGCCCGGCGACACTGCGATAATGCCGCCACCCACACCACTCTTGGCCGGCAGGCCGGTGGCATACAGCCACTTGCCGGCATCGTCATACAAGCCGGCAGTGGCCATTACCGCCAGCACCTCGGGCACATTGGCCGCCGTCATCACCGTCTTGGCAGTCACCGGATTCACCCCACCATTGGCCAGGCTCGCCGCCATCACGGCCAGGTCCCGGGCATTCACCCCCACCGAACACTGGCGGGTATAAATATCCGTGGCCTGCACCGGATCACCCTGCAGGTGGCCGTAGGCATGCATCAGATGCGCGATGGCCTGATTACGCTGGTTGGTGGCCGCCTCCGACGCATAGATGTCTTGCTGCACGGCGAGTTCACGGCCGGCAAAATCGTTATAAAACGCGAGTATCGTTTTCCACACCGCATCGGCATTGCCGCCTTTCACCATACTGGTGGTGGTGATCGCCCCGGCATTCACCAACGGATTCATCTCTGCCCCCCGGTGCTGCTCGATGGCATTGATGGAATTGAACGGCTGCCCGGTGGCATCTACCCCCATGGAACCGGGAAACGCCGCCACCCCGGCCTGCTCCATTACCTGAGCCATGGTGAACACCTTGGAGATGGACTGGATCGACACCTCTGACTGCACATCGCCCACGCTGAACACCCGGCCATCCACGGTCACCAACACAATGCCGAAAATGTCCGAATCCACCTTGGCCAGGGCCGGGATGTAATCCGCGTTGGCGCCTTCATCCAGCCCTTTATAACGCTCATGGGCCTGCTTCAGCGCTGCACGAATCTTCTCCGCTGGCGGCAGCTCACTGGCCAGCGACAGACCCGACAGCAGCAAGCCACTGACCACTATCACCCAGGCCAGTACTTTCTTTCCTGCAACACATCCCATGATCTCACTCCCTTGCACAATGGCACCCTGAATAGGGATGCTATACGGGCGGCCAGCAATCTGACCAGCGCCCATTCCCGATGAATTCACAACGGCGCCACAGGTTTTGTGCTAACAATAAAATTGTCGACGGCAAGGACAGAGCACCATGAGCATCCTGCAACTGCCCCATGCGAAACCCGAGGCCATCCTCATCGACTGGCACGCCACCCTGGTGGACACCCACGATGCCATGTACCACGCCGTGGACGATGTGCTGCCCCACCTGCAAGAGCTGGACCTTTGGGACCGGCTGCTGGACCCGGATGATTCCAAGACCATCGAAGATGCCAAGCTGCTGATCTACGTAAAGGACAACAAGCGCCTGCACCCCAAGATCGTTGCGCAGCGAAAGATTTCCCGCACCGATATTTTCGAAGTGCTGTTCGGCAGCGATCAGGACGCCAAGGGTCGTGCCCATCAGGCCTTCGATGAGGCCTATAAAAAATACGTGGACGAAGTGTTCCCGCTGGAAGACGACATTCGCGAACAACTGGAACGCATCCGCGCCATCGGCGTAAAGGTCGGCCTGATCTCCAACCGCAAACGGGACTTTCTCGAACACGAACTGGCACTGGTGGACGGCACCGGCTGGGAGGATCTGTTCGACGTGGTGGTGTGCGGCAGCGATGTGAGTAAACGCAAACCGTCCCCGGAAATGCTGCTGCTGGCCATGGAAAAACTGGGCATCTCGCCATCGGAAAGTTGCTGGTACGTGGGCGACAGCACCACCGACGTGATCGCTGCCAAGGAAGCGGGCATCACCTCCATCTTCTACAACGGCGCCGGCTGGAATCAGGCCTGGCTCGACAAGATCTTCCCCAACACCGTCAAGCATCCCCACCGCCCGGATGCGGTGGTCGGCAGCATCGCCGAACTCACCAGCCTGGCCCGCCACCTGCTGGCCCAACACAAGCGCGTCGAACGCGCCCGATAATTGGTTTTAGTAATACCCATTCGCCGCCGGTGAATGCCGCTGGTCAGCCCTGGCTTCCAGATTTCGATACCGCTTGGCATCTTATTGCTGCATTAATAGCACTCCCGTTACCCTGACTGTGGCTTGAAACCATGACCAATAAGCCAGACCCCCGTATCGCCGATGTGGTGAAGATCACCCCACGCTCCGCTTTCATCGCCTCCAGTGACCTGCAAAATCTCCTCTCAGGGCACAGCATTCCCTCTACGGAAGCCGTTGCGCACTTACTGAATAGCTTGCCCGCGCCGCTGACACCTGACAGCCGTATCCTTCAGATTGGCGTTGGCGCAGGCTATCTCACTCTGCTGCTTGCCAGGCTCGTTGCAAAAATAGTTGTGATTGAATGGCAGTCATCAATAAAGGGCATAGCAGAACGCAATCTTGCACCTTTCAAGCAAAGCAATATCATCCTGCGACAAGGTGATGGCACCGAAGGGGCCCTGGACCAGTCTCCTTTTGATTTCATCATAGCAACCTGTCAACTGGACCGGCTTGATAGCCTGCTCGAGCAGTTGTCTCCCAAGGGCTGGCTGCTTTGCCTCGAAGAAGGCGTCAATAGAAATGAAATGCTGGTGGGCTACCGGATGAATCCGGACAACCAGACTATTCGCAGGGATCTCGGCCCCATAAACTTTAGCGGCTCTCTAGCCAATGTGTTGATTGACATGGGTGTCATCGATGAAAACACCCTGAATAATGCTCGAGAGGATGCGAAAAAACACAACCAGCCTGTTGCACACTTCGTTCAGAAATATATGGATACAGGGGACAACAGTGTCCACCGTGCATTGGCTCGTCGTCTGGGGCTACCCTTTGCTGAAGCTGACACACTGGTCCATGAATTTGATGCTCAGCTTTTCCAGCGTTTCTCACGCACCTATCTTGATCATGCCCGGCTCATGCCGGTGTCCCTGAAAAACCAGCAACTCCGGGTGGCAACAGATGATGCCGAGGCCTCCACTGACGAAATAGACCGCATTTTCCCCGGCGTGCAAGTACAGAAAGTGCTAATTACACCCACGGACTACAAAAGACTCTGGTCCATGGCAAACATGCTGACTCACGGCAAGCATACATTACCGAAACCTCCGCCACAGGCTGAGGACATGCTTGCCGATGAAAGCAGCAACACGGAAATTAGCCCGTATCTGGTTTCGATATATGAAGCCATTCTTCTGGATGCTGTCAGCGAGCGCGCAAGCGATATCCACCTCGAACTCTATCAACAGCGTGTTCGTATCCGCCTGCGAATCGATGGTGACTTAATCGATTTAACGCAGTATCAGTTAACAGCCGCTGACATGAATGGTGTCGTCAACGTCATCAAGACCAGAGCCGAGCTAAACATTGCTGAACGACGACTTCCGCAGGGAGGGCGGTCACGACTCCGTGTCGGACAGACATATTACGATCTTCGCGTGCAAACGCAGCCATCATTGCATGGTGAGCACGTTGTCATCCGGCTGCTTCCGCAGCATGGGCGAGCCCTTGGCATGGACCAGCTAGGTATGGCTGCCAGCATCGCCAGTCTTTACCGCCGATTACTCCAGAACCCTGCCGGGCTTGTTCTGATCGTCGGCCCAACCGGCTCCGGCAAGACCACCACCCTGTCAGCAGGGCTGCAGGAACTGGCCGACGACGGCACTCGAAAGGTCATCACCATCGAAGACCCAGTTGAATATGCCATCGACAATATTCAACAAACACGGGTACGCAACAATATCGGCTTTGGTTTTGCAGATGCTATGCGCGCCTTTGTACGTCAAGACCCGGACGTGATTCTGGTCGGAGAGATACGTGACAGTGAAACCGCACTGGAAGCAGCACGAGCTTCCCAAACCGGCCACCTGGTACTGTCGACCTTGCACTGCAACGACGCTGTGGATGCAGTGCAACGGTTGTACGACCTTGGCTTGCACCCTAACTCCATTGCCAGCGAACTACTGGCGGTAATCGCTCAGCGTCTGGCGCGTCGAATCTGTCCACACTGTGTTGCTCCCGCCGAGCCAGACCCGGCAATCCTCTCAGAGATTTTCCCCAACCAGGCACCCGCCGGTTTTGTCTGCTTTGAGGGCAAGGGCTGCAGCCATTGCGATTACCGGGGTGTACGCGGACGTGTCGCTATCGTCGAGTATTTGCAAGTAAACGGAGATTACCGCGATACCATCAGTCGCCAACCACCATTGGGGGAATTACGCTGGCAAGCCCTTGATGCCGGGCTCATGACCATGCGTGACAGCGCATTGAGCCTGGTAGTGAAAGGAGAGATCCCCCTATCCGAGTTACCACGAATTCTTCCCGCGGAGCGGCTAGCTCCAGAAATCCGTGGCGGATTGAGGAAAGCATAATGAGCGAAAAAAAAGCATTACAGAGGTTGCCGGCAGAAATACGCTTTTCCGATGAACTGGGCAGACTGAAGCAGCAGGACACCCACCCGGTGCCGCCCGGCTGGCGACTTTCTCCTATCGCTGTTGAGCGTTTTATCTGTGGAGACCCCCAGACTGAAGCGGCTCCCAAATTCGTTGCAAAACCCGGCGTTGTCAGGCGCGTGGTTATTTCCCTCTGTGCCGGACGGGGGGGATTTCTGGTTGGAGAGCCAGGCACGGCCAAGTCCTGGTTGTCGGAGCTACTGGCTGCATCCATCTCCGGTAACTCCAACCTGATTATTCAAGGAAGTACGATCAGCTCCACAGAGCAACTCCTTTACAGCTGGGACCAGGCTCGGCTCGCGCAACAGGGTTATCACCGAGATGCCCTGATACCCGGCCCCCTTTACCGTGCCATGAGTGATGGCAAGCTTCTGCGCTTCGAGGAACTCAGTCGCTGCCCTCAACCATTGCAGGATGCGCTCTTATCGGCGCTGTCCGAACGCTTATTGACCATCCCTGAACTAGCCGACGATGACGGCGTGCTCTTTTCCCATGCCGGATTCAATGTCATGGCGACCAGCAACAGTGCCGACGAGGGCGTCAACCGTATGAGCGTGGCCCTGCGCCGCAGGCTCAGCTTTGAAACCATTGAACCCATTCAAGGGCTTCAGGATGAAATCGATGTGGTGCTTCGCGAATTAGGCCATCAAAATCAGGCTGCGGGGATACAAATCACCCCGGATGTCGAGCTGATAGATGCCCTCGTCACTCTGTTTCATGAACTTCGTAGCGGATTGTCCATTGATGGACGCAGCATTCACCGACTGGCTGGCGCCACCCTGTCTACGGCTGAAGCTATTAACGTAGCCCATGCCTTGAGCATTCATGCCTGGTACTACGCAAATGGCGTGATGGACAGCGAGAACCTTCTACATTTCCTGCTAGGCAGTGCGCTCAAGGATCAACAGGATGACCGTCGCCGCCTGAAGCAATACTTCGATTCTGAAGTAACCCACAAGAAAGGGCGTGTCTGGCAGCAGCTTTATCAGCACAGACACGTGATATGACGCTTTCAAGAAAAAGCGGACCATCAGGCGGTCAATCAGGTCCAGCACAACAAAGCACCTTACGCCCGTGATTCCATCCGCAGAAGTGGCGCGGTAGTCGCGATTCCCTGCGCAGGGAACAACACCTCTTTTCATTCCTCCTGGAGCCTTGCAAGCAAGGCTCCAGCAATATGAAAGCCGCGCTTTGTTCAGTCTGCCCGCCGTGGTAAAACCCGGGTTCCGGTCAGCGCGGTAAAACAACAATTGGCCCCTTCGCACAGATCATAAATGGTACGATCGTGCATCATTTAATCGGGAGAGCCCCATGGCCAGCAAACACCTGCACGCTTTCAGCGACGACGCCCTCGGAAACGACGACGCCACCGCCCTGGCCGAGCGGCTGCGCGGGGGCCACGTCAGCACCCGTGAAGTGACGGAAGCGGCCATCGCCCGGCTACAGCGGGTGGAACCCTCCCTGCACGGGCTCACCCTGGACACCTTTGACGCCGCCCGGCAACGGGCGGAAAGCAAACGCTTCAACGGCTTCTTCGCCGGCGTGCCCAGCCTGATCAAGGACAACCTGGATCTGCGTGGCCTGCCCACCGGTCACGGCAGCCGCGCCCTGGGCCATGCCCCGCTGAAGAAAACCAGCGGCATCGCCAAACAGTACCTGGCCCAGGGCTTCAACCTGCTGGGCAAGAGCACCCTGCCCGCCTTTGGCTTCACCGCCAGCACTGAACAGGCCGGCGTGCCCGCCACCCGCAACCCCTGGCACACCGATTATTCCGCCGGCGGCTCCTCCGGGGGCAGCGCCGCCCTGGTGGCCGCCGGAGCCGTGCCCATCGCCCATGGCAACGACGGCGGCGGTTCCATCCGGATCCCCGCCGCCTGCTGCGGCCTGGTGGGCCTGAAGAGCACCCGCGGGCGATTCATCGACCAGGAGGCCGCCAAGGTACTGCCGGTGAATATCGTCAGCGATGGCGTACTCACCCGCAGCGTCCGCGATACCGCCCACTTCTTCATGGAAGCGGAGCGCTACTACCGCAATCGCAAGCTCAAACCCATCGGCCAGGTCACCGGCCCGGCCAAGCGGCGACTGCGCGTGGGCATGATGATCGACTCTGTCACCGGCGACGCCACCTGCCCGCAGACCCGCCGCGCCGTGCAGGACACCGCCCAGCTGCTGGAAAGCCTGGGCCACACCGTGGAAGAGGCCCGCATCGACCTGCCGGCCCGCTTCGTGGAAGACTTCCTGCTCTACTGGGCCATGCTCGGCTTCCTGGTCAGCAAGGGCGGCAAGGCCCTGTTCCCGCAAGGCTTCGATGCCGGCCAACTGGACCCGCTCACCCGTGGCCTGGCCGACTATTACAAACAACGTTTTCTGAAAACCCCGGCCATGCTTCGCCAGCTGCGCCTGGCGCGACAACGCTACGCCGAGGCCTTTGCCCAATACGATGTGATCCTCAGCCCGGTACTGGCCCACACCACCCCGGAAATCGGCTATCTGGGTGCGGATTTGCCCTTCGACACGCAACTGGAACGGCTGCTGCGCTACACCACCTTCACCCCCGCCAACAACGCCTCCGGCGGCCCCGGCATCTCCCTGCCCCTGGGCCAGACCGACCAGGGCCTGCCCATCGGCGTCCAGCTCTCTGCCGCCAACGGCGAAGAGGCCTTATTGCTGGGCCTGGCTTTCGAACTGGAAGACGCGCAGCCCTTCATCCGACTCGACCAACGCTGATACACAAGCCAACCCAATACACAAAAGGATCATCATGACGCTGCCGTCCACATTCAATCGCAACAGCACTGCCGACCAAGTGCTGGAAGGAAAGAACCTGTCAGGGAAAATCGCCATGGTGACCGGCGCCAATGGCGGCATTGGCTATGAAACCGCCAGATCTCTCGCCGCTGCTGGCGCCCATGTCATTCTTGGCTGCCGAAATCCCAGGCTGGGCGAGGAGGCCTTGGCGAAGATTCGCCTTGCCCACCCCAACGCCCAGGTTGAACTGGTCTCTCTGGACCTTGCGGATCCAGCCAGCATTGCAGCCTGCGTGGAAAGCCTGTCAACGCGTAACGACATCTCCCAGCTGGACATACTCATCTGCAACGCCGGGTCCATGTCGACCAAATACCTGCTCACCGATCAGGGAATCGAGCGAACCGTGGCCGTGTGCCACCTGGGTCATTTCATGCTGACCAAAGGGTTGCTCGACACCATCCTCAAAGCGCCAGCCCCTCGTATCGTCATGGTCTCCAGCGAATCACACCGGTATCCATTGCGGCTGAATTTCGACAACCTGCTTGTGGCCAAAAAACAAAACCGCATAAACGCCTTTAATGCCTATGGCCAGGCCAAGCTGTGCAATGCCCTGATGGCACTGGAACTCCAGCAGCGCTATGGCAGCCAGGGCCTCACCGCCTGCGCCGTACACCCGGGCGCGCTGGTCACCACCGGATTCGGTCGTGAATCCTGGCTGACCCAGGTGCTCTTCACACTGGCCAGCCCCCTTACCAAAACACCGCATCAAGGCGCCGCCACCAGCGTCCTGTGTGCCACCAATGACAATGCTGATGACATCGCTGGTGGCTATTTTTCCCATTGCCGCGCCGCAAAGCCGTCAGCAGAAGCAGGCAATGCCGCCGTGGCAAAAAAACTGTGGGATTTTTCAGAGGACTACTTGCAGAACACTGCCAAGATCTGACGTTCTGTTGGAGCCATGCTTGCATGGCGAATCCGGCGCTTGTTGCTTGTTGGCAAGCGCCGTACATCCGTTGCATCACCGAAACTGACTGGGCGACACCCCGTACCATTTCTTGAACGCCCGGGAAAATGCGCTCACCTCAGAAAACCCCAACAGAAACGCCATCTGCGTCACCGTCATGCCCGGGGTGCGCAGGTGCCGCTCCACCAGCGTCTTGCGGGTGTCTTCCAGCAGTTGTTTCCAAGTCAGGCCCTCATCACTTAATCGCCGCTGCAGGCTGCGGGTGCTCATGCAGCATTCCTGCGCCGCGTCGGCCTGGGCGGGCTCACCATCCGGCAGGCGTTGCTCAATCCACAGCGCCAACCGACTGGCCAGCGCACCCTGCTCACTGGCCGCCAGGCGTTGCGCCAGGGTGGCATCCAGCATGGCCGCCAGTTGTACGTCGCTGGCCGCCAACATGTGCTGGGCGTTGCTCTTGTCGAAAGCCAGGCTGTAGTGATCTGCCACCGACACCTCACAACGGAAATACCGGGCCATGGCCTGACGCAAAGCCGGCTCCAGCCACTCGGGGGCGCACACCGCCACCGGGTTATGGTCGCGGTGAATGCGAATCCGCAGCAGGCGCACGATGGTCGCCATCACAAAGACGATGGCCTGGGGATGGGGCTGGTGATCGGTGTTGGAGGAAAACTGCAGGGCCACGGTGGCGTCATCCACGGTCAGCTCGGTGGTCACCAGGTCGCTGATCAGGCGATGAAACCGGGTAATGCGGTTGAGCACACTGTACAGATCGCCCCCCGCCGCCACGGCCAGGCCAAGGGCGCCGAAGGTGTTGTACTGGGCATGGCGGGCCACCTCGATGGCCATGCCCGGGTCACCCAGCTCCTGCAGGCAATCATCCAGCAGGGCCGTGGACACCGCCGCATCCAGCCTGGCCTCCGGGTCCTGCACCATCTGCGGATCGAGCCCGTGGCGACGCAAAATGGCGTCCCCGTCCAGCCCCCGCTCATGCAACAAATGCACTAACGGCCCCATCAGCAGCGCTGCCGCCTGTTTTTTTTCTGACATTGGCGTCCCCGGTCAAACGGTTGGCGGGCAAAGCCGAGTTTTCCTTGTCGGCCCTGCCTAAAGTAGTCGCCATCGAGAAATGGAGGTTTCCCATGGCAACAGCACCTGCCCGCGGCAAGTCCGCAACAGACAAGACAATTCAACGCGACATCATCGCTATCAGTGATGATATACGGCAACGGCACGGCTGGCTCAAGCACCAGAACGCCATCGGCTTCGGCATCTTTGCCATAGCCATTGCCGGTTGCACTCTCAACGCCGTGCTTTACCTGCAAGGCATGATGCCCGGCTGGGCAGTGATCCTGCTCACCGCCTTCTGGACCTCACTGCTGCATGAGCTGGAGCACGACCTGATTCACTGGATGTACTTCAAGAACAACAAGGTGGTGCATCACCTGATGATGCTCGGCGTGTACCTGTGGCGCCCGACTACCATCAACCCCTGGGTGCGTCGCCACCTGCACTTCCATCACCACAAGCATTCCGGCAGCGAGACCGACCTGGAAGAGCGCGGCATCACCAACGGCGAAAAATGGGGCCTCAAGCGCCTGATCATGGTGGGCGATAATATGCTGGCCGTATACCTGCGCGCCTTCAAATACCTCACCGAACCGAGGAAACTGTACCGTCGTGGCGTTATCACCCGCCAGGACCTGAAGAACTTCCGCCTGATCGGCCTGGTGAGCTACAACCCCCTGGGCGTTATGGTCCACGCCGTCTGGCACTTCTTCGTGGCCTACCACCTGCTCAACGGCGTCGCCTGGCTGGCCGGCAGCAGCATCCCGTGGCCGGAAGTGGTTAGCGCCCAGCTCAGCTGGATCACCCCGCTGGTCGTGGTACTGATCGCCCCCAATATGCTGCGCACCTTCTGCCTGCACTTCATCTCGTCGAACATGCATTACTACGGCGACAACGAACCGGGCAAGATCACCGAACAATGCCAGGTACTCAACGTCTGGTGGCTATGGCCCCTGCAGGCCTTCTGCTTCAACTTCGGCAGCACCCACGCCATCCACCACTTCGTGGTCCGCGACCCCTTCTACGTACGGCAGATGACCGCCAAGCGGGCTCATGAAGTGCTCAGGGAAAATGGCGTGCGGTTTAATGATCTGGGCACCTTCCGTCGGGCCAACCGGATGCACGAGAAACCGCAAGCTGCCTGATAGTGACGACTTGCCAACAAAAAGCCCGCCGCGTGCGGGCTTTTTTGTTTTCAGCGGAAACGCCCCACCTAACGCACCGCACTCGCTACAATTTCTTTAATAATCAAATACCTTTCCGGCATCGAACATGAAGACACCCGTCAAGAGTTATAAGGAACGTTCCTTATAACTCCGTGTAGGAAATTGGCTATAGCATCACAACCTGTTGTTATGGCAGGCTTTTCCTTCTGGTAAGGGGAACGCGGTTCCAGAATTATAAGGAACCGAGTTATGCGGAAAGTTCTAACTAATACGCTGTTAAGTGGCATGAGCATCGAAGAGATTAAAACTGAAAATATAAATGCTATCGTGGAAGTTGGCCTTCATGAATCTTGTATGAGAGATCGTGACGGCTACTATTCTGGTGTTCGTCCAAATCATTGGATGCCTGGACGTGACTATTACTTTATGGGGCAGCTGGACTTCATTGATACTGATCTTCTTAAGCCGGGAGATACTTGCAGAGCAAATGGAAGATTTATAATTGCATCACAAGATATTCCCGAATTTAAGCCGGGTTATTGTTGGCATATTTGTGAGGCAAACAAAATAATGGGCTATGGTAGGGTCGTTGAAATCACAGGCACTTAACAAAGCAAATCAGCATCAGTCGCTGCGCTCCTTGGACAGCCTTGCCGTCGCTTTTTTTGTGCATGGCTTCGCCATTAGCGCACAAAAAAATCAACAACAAGTCTGCCGCTGTTTGCGGCGTTAGGGGTCAAGGGAATGGGGTCAGACCTCACATTTCATAGACCTCCATGGAATTCTGGAGTAACGAGGGTCAGGTATTGCCCCGTACCCCAATTAGAAAATGACCCCCAATGTCCTTACAACCAGCCCCTTTGCATATTTCCGATTCATCTACTCGGCAAATGTCCAGGCCAGCACTCGGGCAACCTTGCTCCCCTGCTTCATCTCTATTTCCCGTATCTCAACAGCTCCAACCTTTAGCATCAATTTTTTCAAAGGCCTGACATTGTCGGATTTTGAAACCAGGCTGGTAAACCAGCGGCATTGTGATGAGTACACCTGACTTTCTCTGACCATTTTTTTGAGAAACAATAGTTCTCCGCCCTTGCACCACAGCTCAGCGTCCTGCCCACCAAAATTGAGATTCGGCGCCTTTGTTTTCGCCTTTGCCTCACCGCGATTGCGTGCCAGGTTAGAGACTTTACGCTGGGTACTTTTCAGTGCCTCATCCTGCGAGGCATGGAAAGGCGGGTTGCATACGCTGACATCGAACCATTCACCCGGCTGGATAATGCCTTCAAAAATATGGTTCTTGTCGGTTTGCGTGCGCAGGGTAAAACGGTCTTTGAGCTCGGCATTTTTGGCGATAAGCGTGGCCACATTCGCAATCGACTGGCGGTTTATATCACTACCGACGCACCGCCAACCGTAAATCCGGCAGGCCAGCAGCGGGTAGATTCCGTTTGCGCCAGTGCCGATATCAAGCAGCTTGATGTCAGTGTTTTCAGGCCCGACCAGATCCGCAATGTAATGGATATAGTCGGCCCTGCCCGGAATGGGAGGGCAAAGCGCACCGCCCGGAATATCCCAATCGGCAATGTTGTAGTATCGCTTTAGTAACGCGGCATTGAGCGCTTTAACTGCCAACGGGTTTGAGAAATCAATGGATAGATCGCCGTAGGGATTCGGCTTCACATGGGAGGCCAACGGCGGGTGACTGGTTACCAGAGCAGGAAAATCATAGCCTTGGTTATGCAGGTTTCTCGGGTGCAGACCTTTGCGAACCGGTTTGGACTGGCTTTTCTTGCTTCGCTGGCGGGTGTTCACAATTACAGGCCTGAGGCGGAGAGTTACAAATTAGACTAGATGCGGATTAACCAGTGATTATAGTGTTTTATGTGTCTCGGGCATAATCGGCAGTCAGCGTGTTGCGGCAAGCTCGAAGCTAACCATGCTTACCCGGTAATTCATGGAATGCAGCGAGACTGCTGAACCCTGTCAAAAGCTCAATGGCTGCGATAAATGGCATATCACAATCATGTGCACAGCCAAAAGCCGATTTTTAGCGCCAATCGTCCCAAGCGCTTAACAACGATGTACCACTAGCTCTCTTTTGAAAAACGAACAGACTCGGATCAACCTATCCCTATGAACATTATCAATATCGCAGATCCCGTCTTGAAGCGCGTTGCCCGCTATCACGAGCACCGTGTTGAGGGCCTGGAGCATATCCCGGCCAGCGGGCCGGCCCTGATTGTGGTGAATCATTCCCTTGCCACCTATGACAGCGGCCTGCTTGCTGCCGCCGTGAGGGACAAGCTAGGGCGGGATGTCTGGCTGCTTGGCGATCGCTATATCTTCAAGGTGCCGGTATTGCGCGATCTGGCGACCGCCTACGGTTTCGTTGAGGGCTCGCAGCACAATGCGGAGAGCCTGCTGCGCGATGGCGAGCTGGTATTAGTAGCACCCGGCGGCATGCGTGAAGCGCTGCGCCCCAGCAGCCAGAAATATCAGCTGGATATCAGTGACCGAAAGGGCTTTGCGCGATTGGCTGTGCGCACCGGCGCGCCGGTCATCCTCTCCGCCTGCCCGGCAGCGGATGACATTTATCATGTGGTATCGAACCCGGTGACGGACTGGGTGTACAACCGCTACAAGTTGGCCGCTCCGGTTATCTTTGGCAAGTACGGCACCATCGTGCCCAAGCCGGCCAAACTGGTTCACTACCTGAATGCGCCGATGTCACCGCCTGACAATGTCGCAGACGATGATTATGACACCGTCGATGCCTTTCATGCCGCGTTAGAGAGTCGCCTGCAGCAAATGCTCTCTGAGCATGCCCCTGAATGAGAGACTGTCTCCCCTGTCACGTCTCACTGCTCTCGCGAAAAAACGATGGCGCCACCCCGGTCCAGCGTTTGAAGGCGCGGCGGAAGTTGGCGGTGTCGCCGTAGCCCAGAGTGTAGGCCAGTTCCTGGATGGTCATCTCCTGGCTTTTCAGGTACTCCATGGCCAGGGAGTGGCGTACTTCATCAAGAATTTCCTGGAAGGAGGTGCCCTCATCCTGCAATCGACGGTGCAGGGTACGAGGAGTCATGTGCAACATGCGGGCGGTGACGGCAAGGGAAGGAAAGTTCACCTGTTTGGCCAGCATCAGTCTTCGCACCCGAGCTGACACGGAGGCATCCGCCACCATGTTCTGCAATTCCCGCTCACAGAGTTTTTCCGCGTGTTCGAAGGCGGTGTGGTCGGCGGTTCTCAACGGCAGGTCTACCCTGTCCAGGGGCAGGGACAGGCCGGTCCAGTTCTGGTCATAACGCACCGGGCAGCGGAACAGGGAATCAACCAGCTCCCGGTCAAAGGCTGAAGGGAAGGCAAAGTTTGCCTGGGCCACCTGGCAATTGCCCAGGGTGATAAAATCGAGCACGTTCTTCACTGCCACCACCACAGCGCCCATCAGGAAAGGCTGCAGTTCACCCAGGGGCAACAGCTCGCGAATCTGCAGATTGAGAAACCGGCCTTCCACCCGATGGCTGACCATCACCAGATTGATACGCAGGGGTATAAAGCGCTCCAGTAATTCCACCACCTGGCGAACAGAGCCGCTGTTCATGGCTGCGTAACCGAGAATACCGTGACTGTTGATGCGTAGTCGTTCACCCACCATCAACCCCAGGGCCGACTCCCCGGTGATCGCTTCCGCTTCCAGAAACAGGGCACGCACCACCCCCCAGGGGACCGTCGCCTCGGCCTGATCAAGATCAGCCAGTGTCAGGCCATGAACTGCCAGCCAGGGCGCAACAGCAATATCCATCTCTGCCAGCTGGTCTGCCACCTGACGTATGTAGTTGATGGACAGTGCCCATTCCATCTGCTTGTTCATGGCTGGAAATACCTGAAAAAACGCAATGTCAAAAAATGACCCCCATCTGTCTACAGACAACCTACCCCAGCGCCATGCGCATATCTAGCATCGATCTCCACTGCTCAAACCCCGAGCACGACAAACGAACAGGAAGGTAACAAAGCACAATAAAACCTTACGTATTGGCTGCTTTTTATCAGGGAGAACATCATGCGATATGCAAAACAATTAATTATTTTTCTCGTGGTTTCCACGGTCCTTTTCACCAACAGCACTCACGCCAGCATTGGCAACAAGCGCACACTTTGTGTTTTTGATCTTGTCGGTGCCAATGGTGATTTCTACGGCATCATGAAAGACTTCAAGACCGCTGCGCTCGGCTGGGGCGTGGACATTGATCTGAAACCCTATACCGACGAGAAGATTGCTGCCGAGGATCTGAAGGCGAAGCAATGCGATGGTGCCCTGCTTACCGGCATCCGTGGCCGTCAGTTCATCAGCTACACCGGAAGCATGGATTCCATCGGTGCCATTCCCGATTACGACGCCATGCGCATGGTGGTGTCGATTTTGGCCAGCGGTAACCCCAAGGTGAATCCACACCTGGTGTCCGGGCCCTATGAGTTCGGCGGCCTGGTGCCCATGGGCGCGGCCTATCTGTTCGTCAAGGACAACACCATCGATACGGTGGAAGAACTGGCCGGTAAATCCATTGCAGTACTCGAATACGATGTGGCCGAGGCGAATATGGCCAAGCGTGTGGGCATGTCTCCAGTGATGTCCGATATCACCAATTTCTCCACCCGTTTCAACAACGGTTCCGTGGATACCTGCTTTGCTCCCATCTTCGGCTATTCCGCCCTGGAACTGTACAAGGGCATGCAGCCAGACGGCGGCATCATTGATCTTGTACTTGGCCAGTTGAGTGCACAGCTGATTCTTCGCAAGGACCTTTTCCCTGCAGATTTTGCCGACCAGTCGCGCAAGTATCTGGCCGGCCAGTTTGACCGCGCCATGCGCATCATCAACAACGCAGACGGCGAAGTGGATGAAAAATGGTGGATCAATATTTCTGACGCGGAAACCACCCGCTATGACGAAATGTTTCGACAGGCTCGCATCGATCTTGCCAACCAGGGTGTGTACGACAAGGACATGATGAACCTGCTACGCAAGGTGCGCTGCAAGGGCAATCCGTCCCGTGCCGAATGCGTCAATCCCGTCGAGTGATCTGATCGATTATTTCTTTTCTTTCAACGTCAACTTGCAGTGATCTGCACAGCATTATGAGAGGCATTATCATGTTGGAAAAACTCAATCCCGATACCTTGTTGCGTTTGAAAAAATGGGGCTACCTGGCCTGTTGGATGCTCTTTCTTCCCATGGTGCCGTTTTCCGCCCAGGTGGGCCGCGAACAGGGCACCCAGAATCTCTGGGCCTGGATGATCCTGGCGGTATTTTTCATTCTGGTTCCGGTGGTGGATTTTCTGGTTGGCAAAGACCCGGTAAACCCGGACGAGGAAACACAGGTACCCGAGCTATCACTGGACAAAAGCTACCGCGCCCTTCCCCTGCTGTTGGCAACAGCCTGGCTGGGTCTGTTGTTCTATGCTGGCCATGTTTTCGTGAGCAATGATTATTCCTTGGCGGGCACGCTCGGCTGGATCATATCCATTGGCCTGCTTGGAGGCATGATTGCCATCAACCTGGGGCACGAGTTGATTCACAAAGACCCGAAAATAGAAAACTGGATGGGCGGACTGCTGCTGTCGTCGGTGACCTATGCCGGCTTCAAGGTAGAACATTTGCGCGGCCACCATGTGCATGTGTCCACGCCGGACGATGCTTCTTCCAGTCGTTACAACCAGAGTCTTTATGACTTTCTCCCCAAGGCGTTCGTGCGTAATTTTCAAAACGCCTGGAGACTGGAAAAGCAGTACCTGGAACGCAAGGGCAAGAAGAACGTCAGCATCCATAACGAGCTGATCTGGTGGTACGGCATCTCCTTCCTGTTTGCAGTAGCCTTCGGTGTGTTATGGGGCTGGCAGGGCGTGCTGTTCTTTGTCGGCCAGAGTTTCTTTGCGGCGCTGGCCCTGGAGATAGTCAACTACATCGAGCACTACGGCCTGCATCGCCGCCAGCTACAAACCGGTCGCTATGAACGCGTGACCCCTGCCCATAGCTGGAACTCGAATTTCCTCGTCACCAATCTGGTGCTGTTCCAACTACAGCGTCACAGCGATCACCACGCTTATGCCAAGCGGCGTTACCAGGTGCTGCGCCACTATGACGAGAGCCCGCAGCTGCCCGCCGGTTATTCCGCCATGATGCTGCTGGCCATGGTGCCGCCACTATGGAAAAGCGTGATGAATCCGCGGGTGGAGGCCTACTATCAAGGTGAGCTGGATCAGCTTTTTCGCGAAGGACCGCGCATCAACAATATTGCCTGATGGCTTCACTGGTGAGCGGCCTTGACCGTTCGCCAGTGCATTGCCGCCCTTGCGACACAGGAGCCCAATACTGTCCTACCAGATCACGACTCGCTCTTGAAAATTCAGTGACAACCCTTATCTTCACGGTCGCCGGCGATTCAGCCGGTCACTTGAGTAACGGACCCGACCCGACGCGTCGACAGCCAGTGGCTCTGCCCCTGGTGTGAGAGTGGCTGTGCGTCTGTCTGGCCCATGACTGGAGATGTGTAACGCAGACGCCTTATCGCAAGGCGGTTTCTGAACGGTGGATTAGATCGCGGAGGTGATTTGATGTCAGCGCAGAACCTGACTTGCCCGGCCCCGATGCAGGCCGACTCCTACCCCACCCGGTTGCAGCAGCACCCGGAACAACCATGGCGCGAGCGCCGGGAGCACACGGTAAAAGGCCGTCATCTTCCCGGCCCGTTGACCGAACAACAGCTGGATCTTTTTGATAAAAACGGTTTTCTTTTCGAGCCGGGGTTTCTGCCGGCTGATGAAGTGGCCACGCTGACTGAGGCCATGGGCGAGCTGCTCAACCGGGATGACTACCGGGACCAGCCTTTCACCATCACCGAGCCGGACAACCAGGAGATCCGGTCTGTCTTTGCCGTGCATTTTCTGCATCGGGCATTTCAGCACCTGGCCCGTGATCCGCGACTGACCCAACGTGTCGAGCAGATCCTCGGCGGTGGGCACTATGTGCACCAATCCCGCATCAACTACAAACCGGGCTTCAAGGGCAAGGGATTCAACTGGCATTCGGATTTTGAAACCTGGCATGCGGAAGACGGCATGCCAGCCATGCACGCGGTAAGCGCCTCCATCATTCTGACGGACAATCACCTCTTCAACGGACCGCTGATGCTGATCCCCGGGTCTCACAAACACTTTATTCCCTGTGTCGGCCCCACACCGGAACAACACCACAAGCAATCACTGAAGACCCAGCAGATCGGTGTCCCATCCGAGTACGTGCTGACGAGAATGATAGATCGCTATGGCATCGAAGCCCCCATCGGGCCGGCGGGCAGCCTGCTGTTGTTTGACTGCAACACCCTGCACGGCTCCAACGCCAACATGTCACCGGAGCCACGCAGTAATGTGTTTTTCGTGTTCAACCGGCGCGACAACGCCTGCGTAGAACCCTACGCGGCGAAGAACCGTCGTCCGCGTTTTCTTGGACATGAGCCGGATCGGCTTTGGCAAACGGACGATAGTTAACAGTGAATAGTGAACAATTAACAGCAAAAACAAAAAAGGCCGCACCCAGCTTAGGGCGCGGCCTTTATCATTCCAGCAACAGTGGCGCTCGCGCGCACTATTCACTGTTAACTTTTCACTGATCTATTTCTTGTGGCGAAAAAACCGCTGGATACTGGAAAAATCTTTTTCGGAAGAGCCATGGTTTCCATGGGCCGCGTAGAGGCTTTTCGCCAGGTTACCCATTGGCGTGGCGGATTGCGTGCTTAGTCCTGCTTGTAGCGCCAGGCCCAGGTCCTTGTTCATCAATTTCACTGCGAAGCCGCCTTCGTAGTCTTTGGATGACGGTACGTTTTCCATGACGCCGGGCCAGGGGTTGTACTTGTCCAGGGACCAGTTGTCGCCGGAGCTGGCTTTCATGATCTCGGAAAGTACCGCCGGATCCAGACCGTGGTCGGCGCCCATCTGCAGGGCTTCGGCGGTGCCGATCATGTGGATGGCCAGCAGCATGTTGTTGCAGATTTTTGCCAGTTGGCCAGCGCCGTTGTCTCCGGCACGGAACACCTGGGCGCCCATGCATTCCAGTACCGGACGGGCCCGGTCAATGGCCTCTTCCTGGCCGCCACAGATAAAGGTGAGCGTGCCGGCCTTGGCACCACCGACGCCACCGGAGACCGGCGCATCAATCATTACCCTGCCCTGCTCTCTGGCAATGGCGGCTACGTCACGGGCGGTGTCTGCATCGATGGTGGAGCAGTCGATGATCAAGGCGCTTTTATCAATGTGTTGCAAGACGCCGTTGTCGCCGAGATAGAGACCGCGCACCGCTCCAGCGGAGGGCAGCATGCTGACAACCACGTCGACGCCAGCGACAGCGTCAACCGCACTACTCGCCGCCTTGGCACCTTCCTGAACGACGGTTTCCAGCAAGGCGGGCATCAGGTCAAATGCCACCACCTCATGGCCGGCCTTGACCAGATTGGCGGCCATGGGCCCACCCATAT
>OJIS01000036.1_pt1 | contig 63395 bp, 66 predicted proteins | sample 1595671 | NCBI WGS metagenome assembly OJIS01 (sample SAMN05416814, study PRJEB24817) | seawater metagenome | isolation source: Sea water | place: Canada:Atlantic | collected 2013-07 | reverse complement strand
AGATCAGCCTCGGTCTCGTGGGCTCGGAGATGTGTATAAGAGACAGCCCCAGTACAATTCCACCAGCCTGTTGTAATCGGTCTGGAAGGTGACGCAGACCGGGATGCCCCACTTGCGGGCGATCCAGTAACCGATCATGGAAAAAATACCGGGGCCGGGAATCACGATAACGTGGGGTTTCATTTCCCAGACCAGGGCGCTCAATTCACGCACCTTGGGAAAAAAGAGTCGCTGGGTGGGGTCGCCGGGGATCGGCATGGAGGCCCCCTGACAGGGATGCGGTTCCTCCATGCAGGGCTGCACCAGTTCCACCTGGGCCACATGGTCCTTGAGATGCGAGACCAGGTCCTGGAAGTAGGCGCCAACGCCATTCCGACCCTTGATCGCATCCACCACAAACAGTATGCGTAGCTCTTTGGTATCCATGAACGCCAGTATCAGCGCCACGCATGTCGATAATGTGACAGCATTGCCGCGCTATGACGGTGTAATTGCGACAAGATGTAACGAAACCCAGAAGTCGCTGTAGGAGCGTGGCTGGCGGCGCGAACCCAAACGGTTTCGAGTTGCGAGAAGCGAGTTTCGAAAACCAAAAATTCATTCGCGGGTTTCAGGTTTCGATTTTCGTTACTCGCTTCTCGTGACTCGCAACTTGTGTCGCAAGCAGATTCGCGCCTCAAGCGGCGCTCCTACAGGGGTTTTTCATCAGTGTTGGGAGATGGGTATCCGAAACGTTCATAAACCCAGCCGAAGACATGGTCGAGTTCATGGGGGCTTACGCCCAGTTCGTCCGAATTGTAATGATGGCCGCTGCGGTACTGTTTTGCCTTGCGCTCTTGTGCTTCAAGCCGTTGCCGAAAAGTGTCGTCGGGCTGCCAGCCAAAACGCTGATAAAACGCCAGCACGGTTTCTGCCGGTGCCGGTGCCAGTTGCTCCATCACCGAAAGCACCTGCCGTTCCGGCGGCAGGCTTTCCAGCACCTCCAGCACATGGCGATAGTAGTAATCGAGCATGGCCATAAAGCCCTGGCGCCAGTAATCAGTGGTATCACGACCATCGAACAGGCGCCCGCCAATCAGGATGGAATTGATCTGTGATGGCACCGCCGCGCTGGGGTTACGAATACAACCGATAAAGCGGGCATCTGGAAAGGCCTCCGCCAGGGTCGCCATCAACGGCGTGAACGACGGGTTCTTGGACAGCAGCTGTTTGTGGCTGCCATGAAAATAAAGATGGCGCTGCACAAAGCGCCGATAGGCCGCGACCAACCGCTGCTTTTCCTTATTGGTGCCATCCCGGTCCAGATAGGTGAGACGCCACAGGGCCGGCACCGGCACGGCGAGTACCAGCAGGAAGCAGCCCCACACCGGAATCAATGCCAGGTAATCTTCCTCCGGGTCCAGCAGCCCGGTCTTGTGCACGCCATCCAAACCTCCGAGCAGACGCCGCTCGATCCATAACAGCAAGCGCCCCGCCGGCCGGCCAATCCATCCATCAAGGCGGGCAATAGCGGTCCAGAAATAGCGCTGGGTAATCGACGGGGCAAACAGTAGTTCCCACAGGGCCGTGGTGGTAAAGCGTTCGTCCATGGCCAGCAGGCGATGCAGGAAGGTGGTACCGCTGCGGGGCACGCCTACCACAAAAAGCGGCTCACGCACCTGGACGCGACGAAAATCAGGAAACAGCAAATAATCCAGCAACAGGCCCAAGCCATTGATGGCCTGCACCAGCAGAAACAGGGGCCAGAACAGCGCCATCACCAGCAGCCGCTGCAGGGAAAACCGCCCTGCCCGACCATCGTAGGCCGGCAGCCAGCTCATCACAAAAAAATGCACATAGCGTTTCAGTACTGCCAAACCGTTCTCCCGGCTATTCCATGCAGCGTGCACGCTACGCCTCGCCCATGTCATAAAAATGACAATTTTGCCTCTTGTCTCCGAGTCATAGCGCTGTCATCTTTCTCCAAGAACCTGTTTGGGATCTATACGCGGCCGCGCCGGAGTCAATTTTTTCGCCAGGTCGTGATTGCGATTGTGCCGTGTAGTCGCTCTACATAAACAAGCGCAATCTCGGGCTGGCGGAAAAAGGGGCCCGGCCCTTCGGGTTACTGCTGAAAATGGCGCCATGCTGTGTTGTGAACCTTGAACTTGACCCGTCAGGCCCTGCGGTTCACGCCTTGCCTGGCGCCATTTTCAGCAGCAACGCGGCCGCGTATAGATCCCAAACAGGTTCTTCAAACAATAGTGGTATGACTATCGCGATGACAGCACCCAGCACAGCACCTCGCCACCCGACACTGGTCGGTCACCGGGGCGCACGCGGCGAAGCCCCGGAAAATACCCTGGCCAGTTTTCAGGTTGCACTGGAAGCCGGTGTCACGGAAATGGAACTGGACGTCAGGCTATCCGCCGACGGCCATCTGATCGTGCTGCACGACAGTGACGTTACCCGCACCACCGGCATGCGCGGCGATGTGCGCCAATACACCCGCTCGCAGCTGGGCACCATGGATGCTCGCCGCAATACCCCCGGCTGGCACAGCCCCACGGGGATTCCGTCCCTGCAGGAAGTGGTGGAGCTTTGCGGCCCGGCCATGCGCTTCCAGTTCGAGGTAAAAGGGGCGGATCGGGTGGTGCTGCATCAGCTGGCTCATCGCCTCACTCATATGATCCATGAGCAGCAATTGCAATCGCGGGTGGTGGTGACCTCCAGCCATACCGGCTTTCTGCGCATGATCGGCACCATGGCGCCGGATGTGGAACGGGGCTATGTGTGCCAGTACCGCTACCTGCAACCCACCCGCCGGGCCCACGGCCTGGGCTGCAACTGGCTGATGCCCCACTACTCGCTGGTGACCCCGGCATTAATGCGCCGGGCGCGCAAACGCGGCCTCAAGGTGTCGGTGTGGACGGTGAACGATCTCACCGAAGCGGACCGGCTGGCCCAACTGCAGGTGGATGGCATCATTACCGATTACCCCACCAGCTTCGTCAGCCACTTCCGGCGCAGCCCCCGTTATTCCTCTTCGGAAACCGCCGCACTGAGTGGCTGATCCGCGAAAAACGCCAGAATTTCTTCCTTGCGCGCCATGGCATCCTTGCGGCCCATCTCGATCAGGCTGCGGGTGAACCCCGGCTCGAACAACAGATAACTCATGGCACTGGCCCCCGGCGACCGGGTGGCACCGGAACCTCGCAGGAAGAAACGCAACGCCCGCGGCAATTCCTTGATGTGTTCGGCGGCAATTTCGTCAATGGGTCGGGACGGGTAGATCTTCAGCACATCCACCTGTCGCAACTGAATACCATGCTTGCGCCGGGAGCGCTCGCTCATGGCAGACAGGGTCCGGTTGATCCTTTCCAGACGCTCCACATCCCCTTCCAGGGTATCCACAAAGACGCTGTTGAGCACATGGCCGAGCACCTGGGCCATTGATGGATAACCGCTTAACTGACGCTGATGGCCCGCCGTCATATTACCGGACACCCCGATCACCAGCAGCCGGGAGGCCCCCAGATGCAATGCCGGGCTCAATGGCGCCAGTTGCCGCAGAGCGCCGTCACCGTAATAGGCACCGTCCACCTTGCTGGCAGGAAACAGGATAGGGATTGCCGCAGACCCCAGCAGATGCTGCACTTCGATGTCGGAGCGCTTGCCCTTGCGACGCGCTCTCACCCATTCCGGCAGTTCACTGTCACCCTGGAAAAAACTCACCGACTCGCCAGTGGCATAACCGGATGCGGTGATTGCCAGCGCACGCAAATGGCCCTGATCCAGGTTATCTCGAATACGGCGAAAATTGATCACCAGGGTAAGCAGGCGCTGCAACGGCATATTGTCCAGCAGAGCACTGCGTTCCGGCGTCTTGCCAGTAGTGACACCGGAAAACAGCCAGCGAACCACGGCTTTCAGCAACGCATAGGTATCCGTGCGATAGACCTGTTCAGCGGTAATATTGGCCCAGACTCGCTCCAGCCCACGAATCGCCGTGCGAAAATTACCGGCATTGGCGGCAAGTGACGCCGCATTGATCGCCCCCGCGGAGGTACCGCAGATAATCGGGAACGGGTTTGGCTCCCCGCGAGGCAGCAATTCTGCAATCGCTGCCAGCACCCCGACCTGATAGGCGCCACGGGCGCCGCCCCCGGACAATATCAACCCACGAACCGGGTCCTGTTTCTGCATTTCCACCCTCCAAATTTCCACCAGTATGCCGTGACAGACATTCTGTCACCACAGCCGCAATACCACTGGCGATCTGCCGGCTCCCTGCCTTATGCTGGGGCATCTTCTGGAAACCGCTTTATGTACCGCTTTCAGCTACGCCCCGCCACCACCGATGATCTGGACGCCCTCACCGCGCTGGAACAGCGCTGTTTCTCATCGGACCGTCTTTCCCGACGCAGCTTCCGTAAATGGCTCAAACGCCAACACAGCGGTCTGATCGTCGCCCTTGATGATGACAATGCCCTGGCAGGATATGTGCTGGTGCTGTTGCAACCGGGCACCCGGCTGGCGCGACTCTATTCCATCGCCGTGGATCCAAAGCAACGGGGACGGAATCTGGGGGAAAAACTCATGGAAGCTGCAGAAGACTACGCGCTGCAACAACGCCGCCCCTATCTGCGCCTGGAAGTACGCAAGGATAACGCTGCCGCTATCGCCCTGTACGAAAAACGTGGCTACCGTCTTTTTGCGCAGACGCCGGATTACTACGAAGACCACCAGGATGCCCTGCGCTACCAGAAGCGTCTCCTCTACCTGCCTGACAACGCGGAACGGCTACATCTGCCCTGGGTACAGCAGACCACGCCATTCACCTGCGGGCCGGCCTGTCTGATGATGGCCCTTGCGGCGCTCAAGCAGCAACCTCCCAGCACCACCGAAGAGCTGCTGTTGTGGCGGGAAGCCACCACCATTTTCATGACCGCCGGCCATGGCGGCTGCCACCCCATGGGCCTGGCCCTGGCCGCTCGTCAGCGAGGCCTTGAGGCGCGTGTCTGGTGCAATCAGACCGGCCCGTTGTTTGTAGACTCTGTGCGTGACCCTGAAAAGAAGGCAGTGATCACCACCCTGCACAACTATTTCGTGGAGGCCTGCAAGGCGCAATCCCTGCCGGTCTGTTACGAGGATTTCAGTGCCGCGGATCTGGACGACGCCATCACCGCCGGCAACATCGTGCTGGTGTTGATCAGCACCTGGCGCCTGGATGGCCGCAAGGCCCCCCACTGGGTAGCCATCAGTGGCAGCGATGAGGAATGCTTCTATATTCACGACCCGGACCCGGGCGAGGACCAGGTCCCCCTGGACTGCCAGCATGTGCCGATCACCCGGGAAAAGTTCGACCAGATGCGCAAGTATGGCCAGGCCAAGCTGCGCACTGCAGTGGTGTTGAGTGTTTAGCCTGGTGTTGGGGTATGGTTTTTTACCACAGAGGGCACAGAGTCACAGAGGTAAAACCTGATCCCTCCTGCGGCGCATTAGCATGAAATAATTCTCCCCACGAACTTCAACCCTAGTGTTTTCTTTTTCTCAGTGAACCCTGTGCCCTCTGTGGTAAAAAATGTTTTTCCTGTCCCGACGAGCCAGACACAAAAAAAGCCCGCGCGCGGCGGGCTTCTTGCTGGGCGGATGTGGCATCACATCTTCATCACGTCTTTGCCCAAGGCCGCGGCTTTTTCACCGTCCACCTTCTGGGTATTTTCCTCGCACTTGCCCCGGTCACCACCGCAGATTTCGCAACCCTCTTTCATACCCAGTGTGGCCAGGCCACCACAGGAGCCCTTGATCGGCTTGTTGGAGAGAATCACGCCGACCGCCATGGCCGAGAAAAGCAGGCCGATAAAGATCACTGCGGCCATAATGGTCATCAACATGTTATTTCTCCTCCACGATTGCATCGAAGGCAGGCGTGGAAATTTCTTCTACGCCCTCACCCTTTCTGACAATAAAAAACACGGCCAGTTCGTGCTGTTTGGCAAACGCCATACCGGCCTCCGGACCCAGCACTGTCATGGCGGTGGACAGACCGTCCGCCATCATGGCGCTTTCGTGCAGCACCGACACCGATGCCAGCATATGGTCCACAGGATAACCGGTTCTCGGATCCAGGGTATGTGAATACAGTTGCCCATCAGATTCGAAGAAGTTGCGGTAATCGCCGCTGGTAGCCACGGCCATGTCTTTCAATACCACTACCTGTTCCACTTCCCGCACGCCGGCAATCGGGCGTTCCACGGCCACCCGCCAGGGCTGACCATAGGGCTTGCTGCCACTACCGCGCAACTCGCCACCCACTTCCACCAGGTAGTTTTTCAAACCCTGGCTTTCCAGCAATTCTGCCACCTTGTCCACGGCAAAGCCTTTGGCAATGGAGGACAGGTCCACGTACACATTGCCGGGCTGCAGAAGCTCATTGTCATTCAACAGCAACTGCTGCCAACCCACCCGCGCCATGGCAGCGTTGATCTCGTCCTCTGACGGCGGCTCAAAACGGTCCGGGTCCGGGCCAAACCCCCACAGATTGACCAGTGGCCCCACCGTCACGTCATAGGCCCCGCCAGTTTTCGAGGAAATACCGAACGCCACAGACAGAACCTTGACCGTATCCTCCGGCAACGCCATCAACGTGCCGGCTTGCGCCGCATTGAAACGGCTCAGATTGGACTCCGGCCGATAGGTGCTCATTTCTGCGTTGACCTGCTCCAGCGCCGCCTCGATATCCGCTTTCAGATCTTCTACGCCTTCCTTGGGTGTGCCGCTGAACTTCACACTCCAGGTGGTGCCCATGGTCGGGCCGCTGAGAACGGACAGGCGGTTTTTGCTGTCATCGCAGGCGGTGAGCAGTGCAACGGAAAGAACGACAAGAGCAAAAACGAGACGGGCCATACCTTTAATCCAAGGTAGTTCAACGTTCTGCAGGAAACACTCTGGCAAAGGCCAACGCGAGGCGAACCTCGCTACCCGGAACTTACCGTCCCGTTCGCCATGCAAGCATAGCTCCTACATAAAAAAGCTTAACAACAAAACGCCGACCCGCAGGTCGGCGTTTTTGGTGTTATCCGCCGAAGTCATCCAGCAGGATGTTTTCCGGTTCCACACCCAGGTCATCAAGCATCTTGATCACCGAGGCGTTCATCATCGGCGGCCCACACATGTAGTACTCACAGTCTTCCGGCGCCGGATGGTCCTTCAGATACTGCTCGTACAGCACGTTATGGATAAAGCCGGTGAGGCCGTCCCAGTTATCTTCAGGCTGGGGATCAGACAACGCCAAATGCCATTCGAAGTTGTCATTCTCGCTGGCCAGCATGTCATATTCATCATTGTAGAACGTTTCACGCCAGCTACGGGCACCGTACCAGAAGCTGATCTTGCGCTTGGAGTTCAAACGTTTGAGCTGATCGAAGATATGACTACGCATGGGCGCCATGCCGGCACCACCACCGATGAAGACCATTTCCGCATCGGTCTTCTTGGCAAAGAACTCGCCGAAGGGACCGAACACAGTGATCTTGTCACCCGGTTTCAGGTTGAAGACATAGGAGCTCATGATCCCTGGCTGGATATCCTTGGAGCCCGGAGGCGGAGTGGCGATCCGGATATTGAACTTGAGGATGCCTTTCTCTTCCGGATAGTTCGCCATGGAGTAGGCGCGAATCACTTCCTCGTTGTTCTTGCAGTTCAGATCGAAGAAATTAAAGCGCTCCCAGTCTCCCCGGTACTCTTCGCTGATATCGAAATCAGAGAATTTCACGTCGAACGGCGGCGCTTCCAGCTGCACATAACCACCGGCGCGGAAATCCACGTTCTCGCCTTCCGGCAGCTTCAGAGTCAGCTCTTTAATGAAAGTGGCCACGTTATCGTTGGCGATAACCTCGCACTCCCACTTCTTCACACCGAAGAACTCTTCCGGTACTTCGATCTTCATGTCCTGCTTCACGTTCACCTGGCAGCTTAGGCGCCAGCCGTCGCGAATCTCGCCCTTGGTGAAGTGTCCCTCTTCGGTAGGCAGAATATCGCCGCCACCGTCAAGAACCTGGCATTTGCACTGGGCGCAGGTGCCACCACCGCCACAGGCGGAAGACAGGAAGATACCCTGATTGGCAAGGGTCCCCAGCAGCTTGCCGCCAGCTGGCGCGTCGATGGATTTTTCTTCATCACTGTTGATGTTGATGTGCACGTTGCCACTGGCTACCAGCCGGGAACGGGCCACCAGGATCACCGCCACCAGTGCCAGCACAATGGCGGTGAACATGACCACACCGAGAATAATCTCAAAACTCATGATTCAACCCCTTCGCTTACAGCTGCACGCCGGAAAAAGACATGAAGCCCAGAGACATCAGCCCCACGGTGATGAAGGTGATGCCCAGACCTTTCAGGCCGTCTGGCACGTCGCTGTACTTCAGCTTCTCGCGAATACCGGCCAGCAGCGTAATCGCCAGCGCCCAGCCAACCCCGGCACCCACGCCGTAAACCATGGACTCGCCAAAGCTGTAATCCCGCTCCACCATGAACAGGGACGCACCCAGAATGGCGCAATTCACGGTAATCAGCGGCAGGAAGATACCCAGGGCGTTGTAGAGACTGGGCACATACTTGTCCAGGGTCATTTCCAGGATCTGCACCAGCGCGGCGATAACGCCGATGTAGCTGAGCAGGCCCAGGAAACGCAGGTCCAGGCTGGCCAGGGATTCAATCCCGGTCCAGGCCAGGGCGTTCTCGTCCAGCAGGTAGGTAAGGATCAGGTTATTCACGGGCACGGTGATGGTCAGTACCACTACCACCGCAACCCCCAGACCGATCGCGGTCTGGATCTTCTTGGACACGGCAATAAAGGTACACATGCCCAGGAAGAAAGCCAGCGCCATGTTTTCAACAAAGACGGCGCGGACGAACAGGCTCAGATAATGTTCAAACATTACTCGTCTCCGTTAAAACGCGTCGCTGACACGGGTGTGTGGCTTCATCTTGAAGGTATCTTCTTCTACCTGCTCAGGCTTCCAGACCCGGATCGCCCAGATGAACAGACCGATCAGGAAGAAGGCGCTGGGCGGCAACAGCATCATGCCGTTGGTCACGAACCAGCCGCCGTCAGCGGCCTTGGTCAGGATCTGGTGTCCGAACAGGCTGCCGGCACCCAGCAGTTCACGAATGAAACCCAGACCCAGCAGGATCACCGAGTAGCCCAGACCATTGCCCACACCATCCAGGAAGGACGGGATCGGCGGGTTCTTCATGGCAAAGGCTTCCGCCCGGCCCATCACGATACAGTTGGTGATGATCAGCCCCACGAACACAGACAGCTGCTTGGAAATGCCGTAGGCATAGGCTTTCAGGAACTGGTCCACCACGATTACCAGCGAGGCAATAATGGTCATCTGCACGATGATACGGATGCTGGACGGAATGTAATTGCGAATCGAGCTGACGAAAAAGTTCGAGAACGCGGTGACGGTAGTCAATGCAATACACATCGTCACCGTCGTGCTCAGGTTACTGGTTACCGCCAGGGCGGAGCAGATACCGAGAATCTGCAGCGCGATGGGGTTGTTGTCGAAAATCGGACCTAAAAGGATGTCCTTCGTTTTCTCCGCCATTACGCGTCTCCTTCCTGCTGTTCGACCGCTTCACCTTGCTGCATGCGCTTGAGGTAAGGACCGAAACCGTTTTCACCGACCCAGAAGCGCAGCAGGTTGCTGACACCGTTGCTGGTCAGGGTCGCGCCGGCAAGGCCATCCACCTTGTGTTCGGCGTTCGGCGTCTTGCTGTCCACGGCGCCTTTGACCACCTGGATTTCTACTTCACCCTGCTCACCATAAAGCTTTTTACCTTCCCACAGGGCTTTCCATTTCGGGTTGTCCACTTCGCCGCCGAGGCCAGGGGTTTCGCCGTGTTCATAGAAGCCCAGACCGGAAACGGTGTTGGCATCCGGCTCCAGGGCCAGGAAACCATACAAGGTGGACCACAGGCCATAGCCGTGTACCGGCAGGATGATGCGGCTCAGGTCACCATCATCACCGCGGGCCAGAAATACTTCTGCCACATTAGCCTGGGACTTGATACCGGCAATATCCTCCTTCCCGCTGAGACGCTCGGACCGCTGGGGATCCTTGGCTGCCTTGCGCTGGTCGTAGGATTCCGGCATCTCGACATACTCACCGGTGTCGATGTCCACAAAACGACGTTCAATGCTTTTGAACACCGTGTTCACATCCACACCAGGCTGATACAAGCCAGCGGCTTGCAGGATGTTCATGCGTTTGTCCAACAGCTGGTTCTTGCTCTGTACCGGCCGCAGGCTTACCGCAGCGGTGGCAACCACCACACCGCAAACCACACAGACCAGAAAGGCAACCAGCAGCGTTTTGCCGACACTTTCTTTATTTGCTGACATTTACACTTCTCCCCCGGTCCGGCGCAGGCGACGACGGACATTCGCCTGCACAACAAAGTGGTCGATCAACGGCGCACACAGGTTGGAGAACAGAATGGCCATCATCACGCCCTCCGGGAACGCCGGGTTCACCACCCGGATCAATACGATCATGACACCGATCAGGGCACCGAAGATGTACTTGCCCACATTGGTCATGGAGGCCGACACCGGGTCAGTAGCCATGTAGATCATGCCGAAGGCAAAGCTGCCCACGGTCAGGTGCCAGTACCAAGGCATCGCAAACATGGGGTTAGTGGCGGAGCCCACCGCGTTAAGCAACGTGCTGAGCGCCACCATGCCCAGGAATACACCCAGTACGATGCGCCAGGAGGCGACTTTGGTGAGCAGCAGCGCCGCACCACCAATCAGAATCGCCAGTGTTGATGTCTCACCGATCGAGCCCTGAATACCGCCCAGGAAGGTCTGCATCCAGCTGATGTTGGCACCGGCATCGGCGGTCAGATTGCTGGCAAAGTCCAGTTGACCGGCAGCGGCCAACGCCAGTGGCGTCGCCCCGGAGAAGTTGTCCACCGCGGTCCATACCGCATCCCCGGACATTTCTGCCGGGTAAGCGAAGAACAGGAACGCCCGTCCGACCAGCGCCGGGTTAAGGAAGTTCTTGCCGGTACCGCCGAACACTTCCTTACCGATGACGACACCGAAGGAAATACCCAGGAACACCTGCCACAGAGGGATAGCCGGGGGAAGAATCAGGGTAAACAGGATACCCGTCACGAAGAAACCTTCGTTCACTTCGTGGCCGCGCTTCCAGGCAAACAGCCCTTCCCAGATGAAACCACCCAGATAGACCACAAGCAGAATAGGCACGTAATAGACCATGCCGTGCAGCAGGTTGGACCATAAACTGGCGGCATCAAACCCTGCCAGCGCCATGACCAGATCACTGCGCCAGCCGGGAATCGGGCTGAAGCCCTCAGCGATCTGCAGGTTGGCCTGATAACCGGTGTTCCACAGCCCGAACAGAATCGCCGGGAAGGCGCAGAACCACACCGTCATCATGATCCGCTTCAGATCGATACCATCACGTACATGCGCGGAGGACCGGGTCACCGAGTCCGGGGTGTACAGCATGGTGTCGAACATTTCGTAGAAGGTGTAATACTTCTCGAACTTGCCGCCCTCGTGGAAATGCGGGGCAACCTTGTTGTCCAGAAAACTTCTCATGCCCATGCTCAGCTCTCCGCTTCAATGGTGGTGAGATTGTCGCGCAGAATCGGACCGTACTCGTATTTGCCCGGGCACACGAAGGTACACAGGGCCAGGTCTTCTTCCACCAGCTCGAGCGCGCCCAGTGCCGTGGCACTGTCTGTATCCCCAACGATCAGCGCACGCAGCAACTGAGTCGGCAGGATATCCAGCGGCATCACTTCCTCGTAGGCCCCCACCGGCACCATGGCCCGCTCGGAACCGTTGGTGGTGGTGGTGAAGTTGAAACGCTTGCCCGGCATCAGCTTGGACAGGTAGATGTTCAGCACCGAGAAGCGATTCACGCCCGGGGAGATGTAGCCCAGCAATTCGCGCTTATGGCCTTCGCACAGCGCCGTTACCTGGTTACCGGTGCGGCTCAGGAAAGCCACCGGACCCTGGGCATTGTGGCCGCCAAAGACGGAACCACTGATCAGGCGGTTGTCACCTTCTTTCAGTTCGCCCTGGGCGAAGTCGTCGGTGCTGGCACCCACACGGGTACGCAGGGAACGAGGCGTTTTAACCTGCGGGCCGGCCAGAGCCACTACCCGGGAGGAGTAAATCTTGCCTTCGGTGAACAATTTACCGATGGCAATCACGTCCTGATAACCCACAGACCAGACAATCTTTTTCAGGCTAACCGGATCCAGGTGATGAATGTGTGTACCCACATTGCCCGCCGGGTGTTTGCCGGCAAAGGCTTCTTCACGTACCTGGCCACCGGCGAAGCTCGGCAGGTCGGTATTGGGGCCACGACATACCCATACCGGACCATCGGTAAGACGGCTCAACACGGCAAGACCGTGACGGAAAGCCTGTTCGTTTTCCTTGATCACCAGTGCCGGCTCCTGGGCCAGCGGATTGGTATCAAGAACGGAAACGAAAATGGAATTCGGGGTGCTACCCGGCGCAGGTACCTTGCCGAAGGGGCGAGTCCGCAACAAGGTCCACTCGCCAGAGTCCACCAGCTGCTGCTGTACCGCTTCACGGCCCAGGCCGGCGATCTGCTCAGGGCTGTAGGAATCAAAGGTGACTTCGTCTTCCTGCTCGGCCACTTCAATCACTACAGATTGAAGGACGCGCTTGTGGCCACGATTGATCGCCACCACCTTGCCGGCGGCAGGAGCGGTGTATTTCACACCCTCGGTTTTCTTGTCCGTGAAGATCAACTGGCCTTTCTTGACCACGTCTCCCTCGCGGACCTCCATGGTGGGTTTCATGCCCACATAGTCACCGCCGAGCACGGCAACAGAACGAACCTGGTGGCCTTCCTCAATCGCCTGGCGCGGTGCACCAGTGATGGGCAGATCCAGGCCCTTCCTGACTTTAATCATAGTTTCTCGCCCACGTTGCGTGTTGCTGAAGTCGAGGCACATCCGCCTGCAAGCCCCGAAAAGCGGGAAATGCCGTGGATGTTCGCTAAAACCGGAATTTGCACTTGGGAGCCGGCATCAGCCGGCGGCGCCATTATAAAGACGCACCTGCCCGTTCGCCAGCACCGTGCGACCCGTCTTTCGTCGCACAGAACTACTTTGGTGCAAAAGAAAACCCGGTTATGCACCGAAAAAAAGCCCGCAGCGCGGGCTTCTTTTCAAACGCAGTTCAGTCCTTCGGGTACGCCGGGTATTCCACCCCGGAGATCTGCTGCAGGATACGCAGTACCTGGCAGCTGTAACCGAACTCGTTGTCGTACCACACGTACAGTACGCAATGACGCCCACTGACAATGGTAGCCTCCGCATCAATCACGGAAGCGTGACGGGAACCCACGAAGTCGGTGGATACCGCATCCGGGCTGCTCACGAAGTCCACCTGACGCTGCAGCGGAGAGTGCAGGCTCACCCAGCGCAGGTACTCATTGAGCTCTTCCAGGGTGGTTTCCTTGCCCAGGGTCAGATTGAGGATCGCCATGGACACGTTCGGAGTGGGCACCCGGATGGAGTTGCCGGTGAGTTTGCCCTGCAGGGACGGCAGCGCCTTGGCAGCAGCCGTCGCCGCACCGGTTTCGGTCAGCACCATGTTGAGGGGCGCGGAGCGACCACGACGGGGACCTTTATGGAAGTTATCCAGCAGGTTCTGGTCGTTGGTGTAGGAGTGCACGGTTTCCACGTGGCCGTATTCGATGCCGAATTTGTCTTCCAGAGCTTTCAGCGGCGGTACGATGGCATTGGTGGTGCAGCTGGCAGCGGAAATGATCTTGTCGCTGTCCTCAATCATGTCATTGTTCACGCCATGAACAATGTTTTTCATATCGCCTTTGCCCGGCGCAGTCAGCATCACGCGGGCAACGCCCTTGCACTGCAGGTGCTGGGACAGGCCTTCAGAATCACGCCACTTACCGGTGTTGTCGATCACCACGGCATTGTTGATGCCGTACTCGGTGTAATCGATGGAAGACGGATCGCTGGAGTAGATCACCTTGATGAAGTTGCCGTTGGCGATGATGGCGTTTTCGTCTTCATCCACGGCGATGGTGCCGGCAAACGGGCCGTGCACAGAATCACGACGCAGCAGGCTGGCACGCTTCTGCAAGTCGCCCTTACCGGATTCGCGCACCACGATGGCTTTCAGGCGCAGGCCATCGCCGGAACCCGCTTTCTCGATCAGCAGACGGGCCAGGATACGGCCGATACGGCCAAAACCGTACAGCACCACGTCCGTGGAGCTGGGCTCTGGCCCCTTGTTATTGACCGCTTCAGCCAGCTCTTCACGGACATAGTCCTCAATGGACAGGCCGCGATTATCTTTCTTGTACTCTACCGCCAGTTTGCCGATATCAATGCGGCATGGGCCCAGGTCCAGCTTGTTCACTTCCTGCAGAACCGGGAAGGAATCCACCACGGACAGCTCGGAATCTTCGACCTGTTTGACGAAACGATGGGCTTTCAGGATCTGGATAACAGACTTGTTGACCAGGGAGCGGCTGTAAACGGTAGTAGTGATGTTCTTTTCGCGATGCAGCTTGCCGATCATCGGGATCATGGCTTCTGCGATTTCTTCGCGGTTCTTCCAGCGTCCGAAGTGGTCTTCCAGTTTGTTCACGGAGATGCCCCTCTCAGGTTGGGTTCGGGTGAAGAAAACCGTGGCTGGCACCGAAATGCCCGGTTTCAACGTTCACCGGCGGTGGAGTTTGGGGCGCGAATAATATCGCCAAACGCCGCGTTTATCCACCCAAATGGCGGGGATATTACGGTTTCACGAACATGGGAGTCTCTGCACAACCCCTTGCATCCTCAGTCTTTCAGGCTGGCTCGTAATCTAGGCGCGCTTTTGAAGGTGTATGTCCATCCATCGAAAAAGCGCAACGACGAGCACGGGCCAGCCTGGAAGATCCGGAGGGCGTGTCCTGAAGCGCACATCTGCTGCGCCTTGCCTCTAGGAAAGGAAACCACCCTGCCCGTCGAGACAAGACACAACATCTGCACGCTTCAGGCCACGCTGAGTACGCAAGGGGTTATGCAGAGACTCCCAAAGCTTTCACTCGTTCACGCAACACCGGCAACACCTCTTCCTCGAACCAAGGCCGCTGGCGCAGCCATAACCGGTTTCGCGGACTCGGATGAGGCAGCGGGAAGTAGCCATGCTCCAGGGCCCGGGCAAAATCAAGGACATTGTCCGACAGGGTCTTGCCCGGCGCCGGCAGGTAGTACTTCTGGGCGTACTGCCCCACCAGCAGGGTCAGCTGCAGGTCCGGCAGTTCCGCCAGCAACCGCTCATGCCATTGGGGGGCACACTCCGGCCGGGGTGGCAGATCGCCCCCCTTACCGCGGCCCGGATAACAGAACCCCATGGGCATAATGGCGATGCGGTTTTCGTCATAGAAGGCTTCCCGGTCCATTTGCAGCCAGTCGCGCAGCCGGTCCCCGGAAGGATCATTCCAGGGAATGCCGGTTTCATGGACCCGGGTGCCCGGCGCCTGACCCACGATCAGCAGCCGGGCTCCCTCCCCGGCCCGCACCACCGGACGCGGCCCCAGGGGCAGATGGGCCTCGCACAGTCGGCAGGCCCGTACCTCCTCCAATAAAGGAAGCAGCCGACTCATGCCGCAGGGCTGTCCGAGCGGTGCAGGCGCATCAGCCCTTCCTGGGCCACCGAGGCCACCAGGGTGCCGTCCTGACGATAGATGGAACCAAAGTTCATGCCCCGGGAGCCACCGGCAAAGGGACTCTCGCTGCGATAAAGCAGCCATTCATCGATTCGGAAATCCCCGTGGAACCACATGGCGTGGTCGATGCTGGCGCACTGCACATGGGGCTGCCAGAAGTTCATGCCATGGGGCAACATGGCCGTACCCATCAGCCCGAAATCCGAGCAATATGCCAACAGGGCCCGCTGGGTCATTGGGTCTGCGTCGACAGAATCGACCACCTTGAACCAGACCTCCCGCAACGGCGGTTCCGGCTGGGAAGAAATCGGATCACGGGGAGTAACCGGGCGAAATTCCACCGGCCGGTCCTGCAGAAACGCCTCGCGATACTGTTCCGGCAACCGGGCCACCAGCTTCTGCCGGGCCGCCTCGTCATTCTCCAGACCTTCCGGGCCGGCCACCTCCGGCATGGGTGCCTGATGGGCAACACCCTCCTCTTCTACCTGGTAGGACGCTGCCAGCGAGAAAATCGGCCGGCCATGCTGGATGGCGTTGACCCGGCGGGTGGTAAAGCTTCTGCCATCACGAATGCGGTCCACATCATAAACAATGGGTTTGGTGAAATCCCCGGCGCGCAGGAAATAGGCGTGCAGGGAGTGCACCGACCGGTCCGTGGGCACGGTTCTCGAAGCCGCCAGCAACGCCTGCCCGGCCACCAGGCCGCCAAACACACTCTGCTGCCCATTGGCCTGGCTCTGACCTCTAAACAAATTATTCTCGAGCTGTTCCAGATCAAACAGCGTCATCAGCTCCCGAACCGATGCATTCATAGACGTATCCTCAGCGCAAAACACAATCAATAACGGATCATGGTAACCGCAAGCCCGCTAAAATTTGAGGTCAAATCACGAATCGGCTCAACCTGCCGGGTTCCGCTCTCTCTCAGCGGCTGCCCCCGTCGATTGACAAAGCCATTGTGGTCACGGGCCCCTGCCCGCACAACGCACAGAGAAAACATCACGTTTAGCGCTTGTTTGAACTGAGTCACACTGTTTAACATATGCACAAATAGACAAAGGGGGCGCATAGATCGCCTTCGGGGGGACAATTCGATGTTTCAGCTTCTCCGCGGTGGCCTGGCGGCCATGGCGCTCTGCATGCTGCTTTTCTCTCAGGCCGTGCAAGCCACCGTTCCATCACGCCTGGTCATACAGGGCTACCTCAGCGATCGCTCCAGCCAGTTGCCCCTGCATGGCACCTACACGCTGACTACTACCCTGTACGATCTGTCCGGGCGGACGACCGACTACCAGAATGGTGGTGGGGTCGAGACTGATCCCTTGGGGCTTGGTGCGGTTATCTGGACCGAAGACATGACAGTCAGCGTTAAGAACGGCCGATACAGCCTGGTGTTGGGTGATAGCGACATCAACCCCCTGCCCGATGACCTGCTGGAAAGCAGTCAGGTGGAACTGGGACTAGCCATTAATGGTGACAGTGAAATGTCTCCGCGCCTTGCCGTCACCACCGGCAGCGTGCCCTATGCCTTACAGGCCCGCGAAGCCGAGCAGGTCAACGGGGATATCACCCCGCGCACATTGAGCATCGCCGACCAGTTGTTGATCAATGAAAATGGTGAATGGGTTGGCCCGGATAGCGGCCTGGTCGGTCCCAAAGGTGACACTGGTGAAACCGGCCCCCAAGGTGATGCAGGCCAACCCGGCCCAGCGGGTGCACCAGGCCCCCAAGGGCCACAGGGTGAAGCCGGACCGCAAGGCATCGCCGGGCCCGCTGGCCCCAAAGGCGACACCGGTGACCAGGGTCCCGTTGGTCCTATCGGCCCCAAGGGCGATACTGGCAATCAAGGGCCACAGGGTGAGACTGGCCCGCAAGGCATCGCCGGTCCCGTTGGGCCACAGGGTCCCATAGGGCTCACCGGCATGACCGGCCCCGCTGGCACATTCAGCACCAGCAATGTGGCTCAGAAAGCCTGCACCAGCGCGACAAGCTGCCAATGTGACAGTGGCGTGGTACTCGCCGGTGGCGTTCAGTGCGCCAGCAATAGCTACATTACCAACAGCTATCCCAGTGCCGCCGGGGCCTGGAGCGGCAGTTGCGAAACCTGGCAGACTGGCGCGGCCGCCACGCCTACCGCCATTACCATCACTTGCGCGGTAGCCAACTGATGGCTATTACCCGACGGCAGTTTATCGCGGCAGGTGGCGCTGCCGGGATACTGCTCAGCACCCCCTTGGTCGCCGGCACCACGGCAGCCCGCGTGGAACTGGTCAATGCCGCGCGGGCGATTGCCCTGGGCGAGAACCAGCGCCTGCAGCTCACCAACCATGGCCGCCAGGCCCACTGGTATCGCAACGGCAGCACCATCAGCCTGAACACCGGCGCCCCCCACGAAACCCGCATCGTGGCCGCGGCCCTGGATGGCGACAACGCTGTCCTACTGGACCGCAGCCAGCGGCGGCTACGCTGGTTCCGGCCCGACGGCACCCAGGCCCGCCATATTGACCTGACCGATCTGCAGGAACCTGCCGACTTTGTGCTCAGTGGTGACCACGCGGTGATCGCGGATGTGCACGGCCATCGTCTGATGCGACTGCATATCCGCAATGAAGCCAGAGCCTGGCTGGAAAGCGACCGGCCCCTGAATGGTCCCGCCTCTCTGGCCAAAACCGCAGAGCGCATCACCCTGCTCACCCTCGGCGATCGACGGCTGCACCACTTCACCCTGGCAGGCCATAGCCTGGGCAGTGAGTGCAGCACATTAACCATGCCCAGCGGCTTGACCGCAGTAAACGACCAGCTGCTGATCATGGATCGTTGCCAGAAGCAGCTCTGCTGGGCCGACCGAGCCACCCCGGTACTGGCGCTCCCCCCAACCGGCGCCCAACAGCTGACTCACTTGAGCTGGCAGCCGGGCAGCAACCTGCTAATCAGCGTGTGAGGCCACTATGAGCGAACCCTTTATTGCTGAAATTCGCATCTTTGCGGGTAATTTTGCCCCACGCAGTTGGGCCTTTTGCAACGGGCAGCTCTTGCCCATCAGCCAGAATACTGCCCTGTTCAGCCTGATTGGCACGACTTACGGGGGAGATGGCCGCTCGACCACCGCCCTGCCCAACCTGCAAGGCCGTGCGCCCGCACATCCCGGCAACGGCCCTGGACTGCCAAGCTATCGCCTGGGCCAGGTAGCCGGGAACAATCCGACAGAGGTTGTACAGAGTGTCACACCTGACCGTAACCTGGGGAATAGCCAGACCACGCGCACCGTCGCCGCCAAAATACCCGCTGGCGATCAGCGCCACCCTTACCTGGGTCTGAATTTCATCATTGCTCTGCAAGGGCTCTACCCATCCAGAAGCTAGGAGTCTTTTACTGATGAGCGAACCCTTTCTCGCTGAAATCCGCATTTACGGCTTCAACTTTGCTCCCAGAGGCTGGGCGCTTTGTGATGGCCAGATTCTGCCAATCAACCAGAATCAGGCCCTGTACTCACTGCTGGGTACCACCTACGGTGGCGACGGCAGAACCAGCTTTGCGCTTCCTGACCTGCGCGGCCGCACCCCCATGCATCCGGGAGCAGGTAACATCAATCAGGGCACTAAAGGGGGAAATCCGAGCACAACCGGGCCTGCCGATGATGGAGACACCCTGGACAGCCTGACCCTGGATCGCAATCTGGGCAGCACCTTGAATAACACCCTGGTTGCCACCCATGGTGCGCAGATGGATTCTATCGCGCTTAACTTTGCCATTGCCCTGCAAGGGCTTTTCCCAAGCAGAAGCTAGAGGCTCCTATGTCAGAACCCTTTGTAGGCGAAATTCGCATGTTTGCCGGCAATTTTGCTCCGCGAGGCTGGGCATTCTGCGATGGCCAACTATTGGCCGTATCACAGAATGATGCGCTGTTTTCCCTGTTTGGCACCATTTATGGCGGTGATGGCAGAACCACATTCGGTCTACCGGATTGTCGTGGACGCTCTCCGGTACACGCCGGCACGGGTCCGGGACTTCCTCAGGCTCGTCTGGGCGCCAAAAGTGGCAGCAATGCCAGTGGTGCCGTTGCTGCCACTACCAGCGTCAGCATTGATCGCGGCCTGGGGAAAACCCAACAAACCTGGCAGGCGCATTCGAGCAACCAGGAATCACTGACCCCCCAGCTCTTCGTGCACTTCATTGTGGCCCTGTTCGGCATTTACCCTTCCCGCTCGTAATGCACAGCTACCGTTTACGCCCGGCCAGTGACCGCGATACACCGGCATTACTGGCCATCTACACCAGTACCCGCCAGGAGGAAGTGGCGCAGACCGGCTGGCCCCAGGCGCAGCAGGATGCTTTTCTGGCCATGCAGGCCAAGGCCCAGCACGAACACTACTTGCTGCATTATCCGGAAGCAGAACGGCATTTGATCGAGTTAAACGGCGAGACTGCCGGGCGACTGTATGTGTCCGACTGGGAACAGGAAATCCGCATCGTGGATATCGCCCTGCTGCCGGCGTTCCGAGGAAGCGGCCTTGGATCAAAGGTTCTGGCCACCCTGCAGTCACGGGCTCGCCAAAGCGGCAAGCCACTGACTATTCACGTGGAAACCAATAACCCTGCACGACGACTCTATAAACGGCTGGGCTTTGTAGAACAGGCAGACAAGGGCGTCTACCTGCTTATGCGCTGGCAACCTGACGATTGAACACCGCCTCGAAATGGTAAGTACCATCGCTGGCACCCAACGGCCCCACGGGTACCAAAAACACCGCTGTCTCACCAAGTGCGTCGTTTTTCAGCACCGTTTCGCCCTGCTCCAGTTGTAACTGCCCGGCAAACAACAGGGAAAAACATTCCCACCCTTCAGGTGAAATCGGCATCGTCACTTCCGCCAAGGTCAGGCTGTCGCCATTTACCAGCGTAAATGCCTGTCCTTCACAATCTTTCCATTGTTGTAATGTAATCATGCATCCTCCCCAAACAGACCGGCAGTCTAGCCGGCACTGACGGCACCGTCACCCTTGGCTACAATACGCACCCACCGAACACGCAGGACACGGGTTTTAATGAAGTTACTCCCCGACAGCAGCCTCTTCCCCACCGGCCGCGAGCACTACAAAGACTGGGCCGGGCTGGACAGCGGCAGTATGGCTGCCGTGCTGGCCGAACTGGCACGCAGCCAGGATCATCTGTTTGTGGTGCTGGCTCCCAACAGCAGTCGCGCACAACACCTTGCTGACTCGCTGGAGTTTTACCTGACCGGTAGCGGGGATCAGGGCAACAATACGCCGGTGATGCTGTTTCCGGACTGGGAGACCCTGCCCTACGACCTGTTCAGCCCCCACCAGGACATCATCAGCGATCGCATCCGCGTGTTGCACCAGTTGCCCAGCAGTCACAAGGGCATCCTGGTGGTGCCAGTGAATACCCTGATGCAGCGGCTGGCCCCGCCACTGCACATCACCGGCAACAGCTTCATGCTCAAGGTGGGCGACACCTTCGATATGGAAGCCACCCGCAGCCGCCTGGTGTCCTGCGGCTACCGACAGCGGGATAACGTTTACGAGCACGGCGAATTCGCTGTGCGCGGCGCCATCATGGATATCTTTCCCATGGGCGCCGATCAACCCTTCCGCATCGAGCTGTTCGACGACGAGATCGAATCCCTGCGCCTGTTCGACGCGGAAAGCCAGCGCTCCACCGGCAAGGTGGAGGACATCACCCTGCTGCCGGCGGCGGAATACCCGCTCAGTGCCGACGGCATCAGCCGCTTCCGCACCGCCTTTCGCGACACCTTCGACGTGGACACCCGCGGTGTGCCGCTCTATCAGGATGTCTCCGACGGCCTGTCTGCACCCGGGCTGGAGTACTACCTGCCGCTGTTCTTCGACACCATGGCTACCCTGTTCGACTATCTGCCCGACGATGTGCGGCTGGTGGAACTGGCCGAGTGTCAAAACGCCGTAGAGCATTTCTGGACCGACGTGGAGCAACGCTACGAATCCCGGCGCCACGATATCCACCGGCCCATTCTGGCGCCCTGGAAGCTGTACCTGCGCCCGGAAGAGCTGGCCGCTGCCCTCAAGCAGCATCCCCGGGCTCGCCAGGCTGACAGCACCACCCCCAGTAGTAACGCCATCCAGTTCGATGTGAGCCGGATGCCACCGCTCACCGCGGATGTGCGTGCCAGCAACCCGCTGGCCCTGCTGCACACCTTCTCCGACGCCCATCCGGACACCCGCATTCTGCTCTGTGCAGAAACCGCCGGCCGCCGGGAAGCCCTGCTGGAACTGATGCAGAAAATCGGCATCCAGCCGGCCCTGAAAGACAACTGGCCGGATTTTATTGCCCAGCCAGAGCGCTGGAGCCTGACCCGCGGCGAGCTGGATGCGGGCTTCTACGCCCCCGAACATGAACTGCTGGTAGTCACCGAGAACGACCTCTACGGCGAACGGGTTCTGCAACGCCGGCGCCGCAAATCCAGCAGCGACGACGGCGCCGCCGAACAGGCCTTCCGCTCCCTGGGCGAGCTCACCGAAGGCTCCCCGGTGGTGCACATGGAGCATGGCGTGGGCCGCTATCTGGGCCTGATCCATATGGAAGTGGACCGCCAGCAACACGAGTTCCTGCTGCTGGAATATGCCGGCGGCGACAAGCTCTACGTGCCGGTGTCCTCCCTGCACCTGATCAGCCGCTACGGCGGCGGCGATACCGCCCCGCTCAACCGGCTGGGCACCGAGCAGTGGAGCAAGGCACGGCAGAAGGCAGCAGAAAAGATCCACGACGTGGCCGCGGAACTGCTCAACACCTACGCCCGCCGCGAAGCCCGCCAGGGCAAGCAGTTCGACGTGGACATGACCGATTACGAGCGTTTCAGTGCCGGCTTCCCCTTCGAGGAAACCCCGGACCAGCAGGCCGCCATTGCCTCGGTGATTGCCGACATGCAGTCCAGCCAGCCCATGGATCGGCTGGTGTGCGGCGATGTGGGCTTCGGCAAGACCGAAGTCGCCATGCGCGCCGCCTTCGTGGCAGTGGAAAACCAGACCCAGGTGGCGGTACTGGTGCCCACCACCCTGCTCGCCCAGCAGCATTACGAGTCCTTCACTGACCGCTTTGCCGACTGGCCGGTAAACATCGAAGTGCTGTCACGCTTCCGCAGTGCCAAGGACAAGACCCAGGTGCTGAAGCGTCTGAAGGAAGGCAAGGTGGATATCCTGATCGGCACCCACCAGTTGCTGCAGGAAACCGTCTCCTTCAGCGACCTGGGCCTGATCATCGTGGATGAGGAACACCGCTTCGGGGTGCGCCACAAGGAGCGCCTCAAGCAGATGCGCGCCGAGTGCGACATCCTCACCCTCACCGCCACGCCGATCCCCCGTACCCTGAACATGGCCTTCAGCGGTATGCGCGACATTTCCATCATCGCCACCCCGCCGCAAAAACGGCTGTCGGTAAAAACCTTCGTGCAGCAGCACAACGACACCACCATCAAGGAAGCCTTGCTCCGCGAGCTGCTTCGTGGCGGTCAGGTGTACTATCTGCACAACGATATCGACACCATGGACAGGACCGCGGCAGACATCCGCAAACTGGTGCCCGATGCCCGCGTGGGCATTGCCCACGGGCAGATGCGCGAACGGGAACTGGAAGCGGTGATGAGCGACTTCTATCACCGGCGCTTCAATGTGCTGGTCTGTTCCACCATCATCGAAACCGGCATCGACGTGCCCAGCGCCAACACCATCATCATCGATCGGGCAGACAAACTGGGCCTGGCGCAGCTGCACCAGTTGCGTGGCCGGGTGGGCCGCAGCCATCACCAGGCCTACGCCTACCTGATCACCCCCAGCCCCAAGGCGATGAGCAAGGACGCGCTCAAGCGACTGGAGGCTATCGAACAGGCCACCGACCTGGGCGCCGGGTTCATGCTGGCCAGCCAGGATCTGGAAATCCGTGGAGCCGGGGAACTGCTCGGCGAAGAGCAGCACGGCAACATCCACACCATCGGTTTCAGCCTCTACATGGAAATGCTGGAGCAGGCGGTGGAAGCGCTGAAACGGGGCGAACAACCGGACGTGGAAAAACCGCTCAGCGGTGGCCCGGAACTGAACCTGCGCATCCCTGCGCTGATCCCCGAGGATTACCTGCCGGACGTGTTCGGCCGCCTGACCCTCTACAAGCGCATTGCCGGCTGCAAGACCCGCAACGGCCTGAAAGAACTGCAGGTAGAAATGATCGATCGCTTTGGCCTGCTGCCGGAACCGGTGAAAAACCTGTTTGCGGTCACCGAACTGCGCCAGCAGGCGGAAAGACTGGGCATCACCCGACTCGATGCTCACGCCGGCGGCGGCAAGCTGGAATTCGGCGAGCGCACCCCGGTGGATCCGCTGACCATCGTCAAACTGGTCCAGTCCGGCCCCAACCGCTACAAGCTCGAGGGTGCCAATGCACTGCGTTTTGTGGAAGGCAGTGAAACGCCAGAGGAACGTATCGAGGTGGTAGACGCACTGCTCAAGCGCCTGGCAGCCCAGAGCATCAAGCAGGACACCGGCAGCTAATTCGTGAAAAACGACCGGCCAGGCGGTTAGTCGTGAATTGACGGTGTGAACTGGTTATAGTCGTTGAAATAAAAAATGACGTGGGTGCAATTTCCAGGGCAACGCCTTGTCTCAGCCGAGGCAAACAGGTGTAAGGAAATCACCGGATGCTCCGTCACAGGCGGAGCATCTGACAGGCAGCAGGAGGGGCACGCCTCCACGTCAGTATCAAGATAAGGCCTGCTCACAGGCCACCAGAGGAGATCCCGATGCTTCGCGCATTCTTTTTTGTTGTGCTGGCCCTTGTGGCCAACCCCAGCATTGCCCAGAGCTGGTACAACGTTGAAGTACTGGTATTTGCCCGCGACCACGGCAGCAGCGAAGAAATCTGGCCCGCCGACCTGCAACCCCGCTATGCCTCCCGGTCAGTGACCATTGGCGAACCACAAGCCAGTGAATACGCCGACCCGGACGCCCTGTCCCGCGGCGCCTGGCAACCCCTGCCGGAAGACCAGACGGTGCTGCAATACATGATGGAGCGCATGGCCGGCACCGGCGACTACCGCCAGCTCTACCACAAGGCCTGGAGCCAGCCCATTGGTGACAAGGGCGACACCCTGCCGGTTTACCTGCGCGGAGGCCAGACCCTGACTACTGACGATGGCGCAGTGCCGGAACTGGAAGGCACCCTGCACTTCAGCGAATCCCGCTACGTCCACGTGGAGCCGCGCATCTGGTTCAATACCCAGAGCAACGGCCAGCGCTTCTATGTAGACATCAATGAAAGCCGCCGCCTCACCGGCCACGAAGTCTATTACTTCGACCACCCCATGTTCGGCATGCTGGTGCGAATCACTCGCTAATAACCTTCCATTTCCGGCACTTGTAGGAGCGCCTCTTGAGGCGCGAATTGTGCTTGGCAGGGCTTATCGCAAGCACGTTCGCGCCTCAAGAGGCGCTCCTACAACGGCTATCCAGCCGTGTGTTGTTATTCCCCCACCCCATAACACCGCCTGTCAGAAATAACAGATCCGTACAGGCATACCGCCGTTTCCCGCGCTAAAGTAAACCAAGGGCCTTACCCGGCCCGGACAATACCATCCCGAACGGGCCTACCCGCCCCACCGGGAAAGGAGCCGTTGCCATGTTCGCTACCCTCGAACAGACCGACGTCGCCGAACTCCATCAATTCCGGGATCCGGCAACCGGTCTGCGCGCCCTGATCGCCCTGCACTCCACCCGACTGGGCCCTGCCCTCGGTGGCTGTCGCTGTCTTCCCTACCCCGATGAACACACTGCCCTGAATGACGTCTGCCGTCTGGCCCGTGGTATGAGCTACAAGGCGGCCCTGGCTGGCCTGCCGCTTGGCGGCGGCAAGGCGGTGATCATGGAACCGGACAAACCCTACGACCGTGCCGCCCTTTACCGTGCCTTCGGCGACGTCGTTAACCGCCTGGGTGGGCGCTATATCACCGCCATGGACGCCGGCACGGAAATCACTGATCTGGATCAGGTAGCCACCCAAACCCGCCATGTGTGGGGCTTTTCCGGCGACGGCATGGACCCGTCACCCTATACCGCCCTGGGGGTATTCGCCGCCCTGGATGCGGGTATCCGCCACCGTTTCCAGCGCCACGGCGCCAGGGGCCTGCACATCGCCATTCAGGGCCTGGGCCATGTGGGCAGCCAGCTTGCCCTGATGCTGGCCCGGGCCGGCGCCCGACTCACCCTGGCAGATCTGGACCCGCGCCGGGCCCACCGGCTGGCCGACCGCCTGAATACCCACTGGGTGCCTGCCGACAGCATCTACGATGTGCCCTGCGATATCTTCATGCCCTGTGCCCTGGGCGGCGTGCTTAACACCGATACCATTCCCCGCCTGCAAGCCGCCCTGATCGTGGGCGCCGCCAACAACCAGCTGGCCAGCGACGACGACGCTCAACGGCTACGCGAGCGCGATATCCTCTACACGCCGGACTACCTCAATAACGCCGGCGGCCTGATTTCGCTGGCGCTGGGCCATCGACAGGAAGATCACAGCACCATCCGGCAAAAAGTCATCGGCATTGGCCGCACCCTCAGCCAACTGCTGGGCGAAGCTGCTCAACATCAAATCAGCCCGGCGGAGATGGCCGACCAGCAGGCAGAACAACGTCTGCAGGGAGAAACCGGCAAGCACGGCTGGAAAGCGGCCTAAAAGCCGCCAAGGAGGATGCCATGTTCACCCGCACTCCCTATGACATGCACCGCCGATTACCGGACCTGAAGGAGCACACGGACTGGCCACGACTGGTGGGCGGCTACCGCCATATGGCGCTGATTCGCACCTTCGACAAGAAGGCGGTGAATCTGCAACGCACCGGAAAGCTGGGTACCTATGCCTCCTGCCTGGGCGCCGAAGCCATCGCCGTTGCCGGCGGCATGGCCCTGCACGATGATGATTACTTCGTGCCCTACTACCGGGACCACGCCACCCAGTACCTGCGCGGCGTACCGCTGCATCTGATCCTCCAGTACTGGGGCGGCGACGAGCGCGGCAACGCCTTCCCGGCGGACACCCCCGCCGCCCGCGACCTGCCCAACTGCGTACCCATCGCCACCCAGCTCACCCAGGCCGCCGGCATCGCCGCCAAGGCCAAACTGTGCCACGAACAAGCCGCCGTGCTGGCCACCTGCGGCGATGGTGCCACCTCCCGCGGCGACTTCCATGAAGCCCTCAACGTGGCGGGCGTCTGGCAGCTGCCACTGGTGGTTATGGTCAACAACAACCAATGGGCCATCTCCGTACCACGCAGCCTGCAAACCGCCAGCGACACCATCGCCCAGAAGGCCGTGTCCGCAGGCATAGAAGGCTTCCAGGTGGACGGCAACGACCTGCCCGCCCTGCTGGACGCGCTGGACTACGCTCTGGACAAGGCCCGCCACAGCAAGGGCGCCACCCTGATCGAAGCGGTGAGCTACCGGCTCGGTGACCACACCACCGCCGACGACGCCAGCCGCTACCGCAAGGCCAGCGACCTGCACAACGCCTGGCAGCGCGAACCGGTGGCACGGCTGCGCCAGGCACTGGCCGACGCCGGCCACTGGGATGCCGAGCAGGAAAAACAGTGGCTGACCGATTGCCAGCAACAGGTGGATAACGCGGTGGAATCGTACCTGAAGCAACCACCCCAGCTTCCCACCGACATGCTCGACTCTCTCTACGCCGAGCTGCCCGCGTCCCTCAAGCCACAACGGGCCGCACTGGCAGCGCTCAGCCCGGAGCAAACCGGAGGCCACCATGCATAGCGCCCAACAACACCCGGACACCAGCGTCCCGCTCAACCTGCTGGAAGCGGTCAACCAGGCCTTGCGCCATGCCATGGAAGCGGATGACAAGGTGGTAGTGCTGGGCGAGGACATCGCCACCAACGGTGGCGTATTCCGAGCCACCGAAGGCCTGAAAGAGATATTCGGTGTACGCCGGGTGATGGACACCCCGCTGGCGGAAAACCTGATCGCCGGCCTGGCGGTGGGCATGGCCAGCCAGGGTCTGAAACCGGTGGCCGAGATCCAGTTCATGGGCTTTATCTACGCCGCCCTGGAGCAACTGATCAGCCACGCTGCCCGCCTGCGCAACCGCACTCGCGGCCGCCTGAGCTGCCCGCTGGTTATCCGCGCCCCCTTCGGCGGCGGCATCCATGCCCCGGAACACCATAGCGAAAGCACCGAGGCCCTGTTCGCCCATATCCCCGGCCTGCGAGTGGTAATCCCCTCGTCCCCGGCAAGAGCCTACGGCCTGCTGCGCGCCGCCATCGCCTGCCCGGACCCGGTGCTGTTCCTGGAGCCGAAACGGCTCTACCGCCTGCAACGGCTGCCGGTGGAGCTGGCGGATGAACCACTGCCCCTGGACCGCTGCTTTACCCTGCGCCCCGGGGAAGATGTGAGCCTGATCAGCTGGGGCGCCATGATCCACGAAACCCTGACCGCCGCGGAGCAACTGGCCGAAGAGGGCATCAAGGCGGAAGTGATCGACGTGGCCACCCTCAACCCGCTGGACCGGGACACCCTGATCGCCACCGCCAGTAAGACCGGCCGCGTGGTCATCGTCCACGAAGCGCCCCACAACGGTGGCTTTGGCGCCGAGATCGCCGCCACCCTGGCCAGCGACGCCCTCATGCACCTGCTCGCGCCGATTGAGCGCGTCACCGGCTACGACTGCCCCATGCCCTACTTCGCCATGGAGCAGAATTACATGCCGAGCGTAGAGCGCATCGTGGCGGCGGCGAAGAAAACGTTGGAGTATTGAGAGAACGCTGGCATGCAGCAGGCTTCACGCAGGCACGCGGGTTGATCGTAGGACCCATGCTCGCATGGCGAACCGCCCGACAGGGCGCCCCATTTATTCGCTAGCCGGTTCGCCATGCGAGCATGGCTCCTACGGTGAAAGTTGCAGCGTGTTGCGTGCAAGCGGACGACAAAGGAGCGAAACATGCCCTACTTCACCCTGCCCGATCTGGGCGAAGGTTTGCAGGAAGCGGAAGTGGTCGGGTGGCACGTGAAGGAAGGTGACACGGTGAAGGTGGATGACCTGCTGCTCAGCGTGGAAACCGCCAAGGCCATTGTCGATATCCCCGCCCCGCAGGACGGCACTATTGCCACCCTGTTCGTGGCCAACGGCGATCTGGTGCATACCGGTGAACCGCTGCTGGCCTTTGCCGGTGACGAGGGCAGCGGCAGTCAGACCGTGGTGGGGAACCTGCAAAGCAAGGAGGACGCGGACAATCCGGACAGTTTCGTGGTCGGCGCCGTCCCCGACTCCCGGCCTTCAGGAGGCACGCCTCCTGCCATCCGCGCCCTCGCCCGCCACCTGGGTGTCAACCTGGATCAGATCAAGGGCAGCGGCCCGGCGGGCAGCATTACCCTGGACGATGTGCAGCAACAGGCCAATCTGAAACACAGCCACGGCGACAGTACGCCACTGAAAGGCGTGGCCCGCACTATGGCAAAGACCATGGCCAACGCCGGGCAGCAGGTGGTGCCGGTGAGCCTGTTCGATCAGGTCAGCGTCAGCCACTGGCCACAGGACAGCGATATTACCCTGCGACTGATTCGTGCCATCGTCGCCGGCTGCCGGGCGGAACCGGCAGTAAACGCCTGGTTCGACGGCGAACATCTGAGCATGCGGGTAGTGGAAAAAGTGGATTTGGGGATTGCCGTAGACACTCCGGACGGTTTGTTCGTGCCCGTGCTGCGGGACGCGGCCAACCGGGAACCGGCGGATCTTCGCGAAGGCCTCAACCACCTGCGCCGCGATGTGGAACAGCGAAAAATTCCGGCGAAGGAACTGCAAGGGGCAACCCTCACCCTGAGCAACTTCGGCACCCTGGGCGGTCGTTATGCCACCCCGGTGGTTGTCCCTCCACAAGTGGCCATCGTCGGTGCCGGCAAACGCTTCACCCAGCCTGGCATTCGCAATGGGACGTTATTCGAGGATGTGCAACTACCGGTCAGTGTCACCTTCGACCACCGCGCCCTGAACGGCGGACAGGCAGCCCGCTTCCTGGCTGACCTGCTGGCCGATCTAGCCCTATAGCGACAAAGGCGTTTTTACCACAGAGGGCACAGCGAACACTGAGTAAAAACAGGAAAGACTCTGCATCGTTGTCGCGAGCAACCCGTTCGGTATCACCGGAAAATAGCTGCCGGGTCTTTTCCTCGGTGTCTCTGCGCCCTCTGTGGTAAAAAATCGTTTATTCCGCCAGCTCCACGTTGTGATACACGTTCTGCACATCGTCCAGATCGTTGAGCATGGCCAGGAATTTATCGAACAGCTCCCGGTCATCGCCGCTCACCGTGGTGAAGCTCTGCGGAATAAACTGGATTTCATCCACCTCGAAGTCGATACCGTCGAAAGCGCCAGCAAGCGCCTGGCGGGCCTTGGCATATTCGGTGTTGGGGGTGAACACGGTGAGCATGCCGTCTTCGCTTTCGATATCGGTGACATCCACATCCGCTTCCATCAGTGCTTCCAGCACCGCTTCTTCGTCATCATGAGGGAACACGAAAATCGCCGCATGATCGAACATGTGGGCCACGGTACCCTGGGTACCGATCTTGCACTTGGTCTTGGTGAACGCCACGCGCACATCGCCGAAAGTACGGTTGGGATTGTCGGTAAGACACTCGATGATCGCCATGCAGCCGCCAGGGCCATAGCCCTCGTAACGAGCCGGGGCAAAATCTTCACCGCCGCCGCCTTTGGCCTTGTCGATGGCTTTATCGATCACATGCCCGGGCACCTGGTCCTTCTTGGCCCGGTCAATCAGACCACGCAGGGCCAGATTTGCAGATGGATCCAGGCCACCCGCCTTGGCGCATACATAAATCTCTCGACCATAGCGGCTGTAAACCTTGGCCTTCATGTCCGAGGTTTTCGCCATGGATTCTTTACGGTTCTGATAGGCGCGGCCCATGGGATACTTGCTCCGAGATTGATAGTCAGCCGCAGATTCTAGGGGAAAAACGGGAAATTACCTACGCCCGGGGAATAACACCCCTCAACATCAGACAACCAGCCTACTCGTTAAGATAATGCACCCCGGTCAACCGCTCCGATTCTTCCCACAACCGCTGTGCAACGGCCTGGTTGTCAGTGATCTTGCGGGCAAAGGCCGGGGCCGGATAGCCGCGTAATTCCATCACCTTTCCATCCGGGCCGTAATAACCGCCCGCCTCCACCGCATCGCTGGTGGCGGCCATGACGCCGGGCAGGCACCCCATCTGAGCAGACTGAGCCATGATCTTGTTGAACAGGCCTCCGCCGGGCACCGTATCCTGAAGGTGCGTAGCGGAATAGCCAGGGTGGGCGGCCATTACCCGGATTTTCGACCCCGATGCCTGCAACCGACGCTGCAGGTCCCTGGCGAAAATCAGGTTGGCCAGCTTGCTCTGACAATAGAAGGGCCAACGGGAATAGCTTTTTTCCGCATTGAGATTCCCCCACATCAATTTCCCGCCCCGATGGGCCAGGCTGGATATCTGCACAATCCGTGGATCACTGGCGGTCTCGAGAAGCTCAACAAGCTGACCGGTCAGCGCAAAATGTCCCAGGTGATTGGTGCCGAACTGCATTTCGAAACCATCCCGTGTTCGCTGCAATGGCGGCGCCATCAGGCCAGCGTTGTTCAGCAGCACATCCAGCCTTGAAAAGCGCTGCTTTACCGCCTCGGCAAACGCCTTTACCGAGGCAAGATCAGCCAGATCCAGCGCCATGATCACCAGCCGGGCGTCAGGCACCATGGCTTTCACTGCCTCCGCCGCCGCTTTGGCCTTGTCCACATTACGGCAGGCCATGATCACTTCGGCCCCTTTGCCGGCGAACAGTTTCACTGCTTCCAGGCCGATGCCGCTGTTGGCGCCGGTTACCAGAATCGTCTTGCCGGTGAGATCTGCCATCATCTCCGGCCGCCAGGTTGATTTGCCCATGAGAAAATCCTTTCCTGTGGTTGCGATGAAAATGATTGTGCACGGCACCGGCTACCACCACCCCTTCCTGCTGGGCCAATCGTTTGACGCCACACGATGAAGGAAAACTCACAGGTCGGCTTGAGGCCGGTGGCTACTGAATCCACAGGACTCTCACTGAGCATCAGTGGTATGGTTCTGTGCTTGTTTTGACTCACCGGTGACCGCTGTCATGGTTACCGGACGCAACGACTTACAGGGAGATCCGCACGTGGGCAAGAAGTATGACCTGAATGGCAAGGTGGTTCTCATCACCGGCGCAACCGGCGGGATTGGTGCTGCCAGCGCTCGAGCGCTTTACACAAAAGGGGCCAACCTGGTGCTGACGGATTTATCCCAGCAGTCCCTGGACTTGCTTGCCGCAGAATTTGATGCCGCGCGGGTACTCGCCTTGCCTCTCGACGTAACCGATGCAGCCGCCTCAAAAGCTGTCGTTCAGCAAACCGTAGAGCACTTTGGCCGGCTGGATATCGCCTTTGCCAACGCCGGCATTGCCTGGCGGAACAACCCGGCGACTATCGCCAGCTGCGATGAGGCCGAGTTCGAAAAAATTATCGACGTGGATCTGTTCGGCGTCTGGCGCACTCTTCGTGCGGCCCTGCCGGAGGTTCAGCGTAATCATGGCCAGATTGTCATCACTTCCTCGATCTATTCGTTCGTCAACGGCATGGTCAATGCGCCCTACGCCGCCTCCAAGGCGGCAGTGGAAATGCTCGGCAGAGCCTTGCGGGCTGAACTGGCCGGTACCGGCGCCAGCGCCAGCGTGCTCTACCCCGGCTGGACGGCAACACCTATCACCGAGCTGGCCTTCGGTGGTCATGCCACCGCCTCCGAGCTGATTGAAAGCGCCTTTCCTGCCGTACTGAGAAAGCAGGTGCAACCCGAGGAAATTGCCACTGCCCTGGTTGCCGGACTGACAACCCGCTCCGCCGCCATCATTGCCCCGGCCCGCTGGAAACCCTTGTCCATGCTGCGGGGGGTGATGAGCCCACTCAGCGATGCGCTGCTGGATCGCAGCGAAAAGATTCACCGCCTGGTTCGAAACATCGAATCGAACCGCTAGCAAGCGCTTCACTCGACTCTTCCTGCCGCGCGATGAGGCAGGCAGAGTCGAATAGCGAGTGCTCTCTATCCTGCCCTTTCCAAAGCGTTGACTCCCCCGCCACCGCTGGCATGATCGAAGTATCCCAGCCCGCAGTGCCAGCCAGGAGTCCCCATGTCCAAGCCCGTCATCGCCGATATCAAGCCCCGGAAAACCGAACTCAAACCCGGTGAAACCTACCACTTCTGCCGCTGCGGTCGTTCCGCCAACCAGCCCTTCTGCGATGGCTCCCATGCGGGCACCGATATCACCCCCCTCGGCTTCGAAGCCGACAAGGACGAAGGTTACCTGTGCATGTGCAAGCACAGCGGCAACTTCCCCTATTGCGATGGCACCCACGCCCGGTTCAGCAAAGACCAGGTCGGCGAAGAAGGCCCCGGCCCGGAGAGTATCCAGCGGGACGGCATGCCACAGCCCAAGGCCACCGCAGAGGAACCCAACGTGGCCCTGATCCACGACCTGGCGGAAAACGGGCTCGATAAAGTCGGCCATCATGGCCCCATGACCGCCATGGGCGTCCCCCGTGACTGCCTGCCCAAATGGGATGATATCCAGATCATGGTGGCGCAAATGGCCACCCAGCCGCTGCTGGATGACCAACCCGTAGGCACCGAACTGGTGATCGGTCCCAGAGCGGACAAACCGCTAACGCTGGCGATTCCCCTGATGGTCTCGGACATGAGCTTCGGGGCACTTTCCGAAGAGGCGAAGGTGTCACTGGCACGGGGCGCAAACCTGGCTGGTACCGGCATCTGTTCCGGCGAGGGCGGTATGCTGCCGGAAGAACAGGCCGCCAATTCCCGCTATTTTTACGAGTTGGCCAGCGCCATGTTTGGCTATACCGAGGACCATCTGAAGAAGGTGCAGGCGTTTCACTTTAAGGGTGGCCAGGGCGCCAAGACCGGCACCGGCGGCCATCTGCCTGCCAACAAGAACGTGGGCAAGATTTCCCAGGTGCGCCACATTCCCGAAGGCCAGCCGGCCATCTCCCCAGCCACCTTCACGGAGCTGCACAGCAGCGATGATTTCAAACGTTTCGCCGACCGGGTGCGGGAAGTGTCCGGCGGCATACCGGTGGGGTTCAAACTCAGTGCCAATCATATCGAAAGGGACATCCAGTTCGCCCTGGATGCCAGCGCCGACTACATCATTCTGGATGGCCGGGGCGGCGGCACCGGGGCTGCACCCGCCATGTTCCGCGACCACATCAGCGTGCCCACCATCCCCGCCCTGGCCCGCGCCCGCCGCTATCTGGATGACCAGGGCGCCAGCGGCAACGTCACTCTGATGATCACCGGCGGCCTGCGCATGCCCATGGATTTCGTCAAAGCTCTGGCCTTGGGGGCCGATGGTATTGCCCTGTCCAACAGCGCCATGCAGGCCATTGGCTGCGTCGGCGCCCGCATGTGTAATACCAACCAATGCCCCGCCGGCATCGCCACCCAGAACGAGGAATTGCGAAAACGTCTGGACGTGGACCACGCAGCACAACGCCTGGCCAACTTCTTCCATGCCTCAACAGAACTGATGCAAGTCATGGCCCGCGCCTGCGGCCACCACCATCTGAGTCAATTTACCCTGGAAGACCTGGCGACCTTTGATCGGGAAATGGCTGCCTTGGCCGGTGTTCGCTATGGCGGAATCGGCTAGCGTCGGAAGATAACAGAGGGGGAAATTTCAACCATCGGTAAGCAATGGCTTACAAGCAAATCGCAAATGTAGGAAAAGGCGTACATTTATTTCGTTACCTCAAAATCCACCTTACTTATTTTTTCAGAAATAATATTTTCCTTATCAATCAGAATGTTAGAAAAAAACCATCCCTTCGCTCCAGAAAATCGCCAACAATGACGGTCAACAGGACGTGATCGCAACATCAACTCATCCCTCCAAAGTCTCCGCTCGTCGCGATCCCTTTGCTCTGCTAGCCGTCCCGCTACTAATAATAATTGAGACATAGTTCACTAACTGATGGCGATCAGCAGTCTTCGCCAGTATTGCAGTAACCGGTTTCCCCGGATCACGGATGAAGCAAATGCGAACACAGCGTCTTGGATTTATCGGATTGGGAGAAGACACGGTCAGTGCCTGTCTTTCCATGCTGAAAATCATTGATGGCCGTTCCTCAGTACACTGGAGCCAGGCAACACCCGCGATGGCGGATGTTCTCATGGTGTCCAGTCTGCAAGAGGCACAAACCAGCCAGGACGACCTGAGCCAAAAACCCTGTATCGTCATTTACCCCAGCTCTGAGGAAAAACCAGCATCCGCTTTTGCGCTGCCACACCCATTTCGAGTCATGCAGCTGCTGGATGTGCTGGATGAGGTACTGCGATCTTTGGATACTTCATCCAGTCATGCTGAGCATAATCGTGAAGTGTCTGAATCAGAAGGAAACTCATCACTACCTACCGTCGATTTTTGTGCCAGTTTATACCGGGTCATCAATAACAAGGGGTCGACTGAACTGTACAGCAGCCAAAGTCCGGAAGGCCTTTTACTGGTAAAACCCGGAAGCCACCGGTTTTACGCACGGCCCGCATTGCTACACGCCTTGTCCGCAGGCCCAGTGTCTTTTAGCCCTTTAAGCCCCAGCAGCGAACCAGTTTCCGAGGGCATGGTGCCGCGACCGCTGTTTGAGCTCGCCTGGCTAACCGGAGCGAACCATTGCAATGCCCTGCTGCCCTGGCTGGATGAAGACAGCCATTTCAAATTGAGCCGTTGGCCCAGTGCTGCAGCGCTGAATAAATCCCGGCAGTTGCTCTCCTTATGTGCCCTGATGACCCGCCGCGCACTGACGCTTTCAGAGCTGAAAACACTTTCACATTGTGATGACAAAGCGCTTTATCACTTCATCAATGCTTGTGAAATTAGCGGGTTACTGGTGAGTCAGGTCAGAGCCCCCTCTGCTATAGCCCCATCATTACAAACCGGCGCGGAGCACCATCGCCTCGGAGGAATGATCAAAGGCCTGAGAACTCGTCTGGGATTGAGCTGAAATAATGATAAGCAACGAATTCAAAATCCTTTTCACCGGCCCGATGGGCGCCGGTAAGACTACGGCAATCACTCAACTCAGTGATCAGGATTGTGTCTCCACAGATGTGGTGAACACCGATTTAGAGCAGTGCGACAAGGAAATGACGACCGCCGGTCTGGATTACGGTTATATCAGTCTTCCTGACGGTAGTGGCGTGCGCCTTTACGGCACACCTGGACAGGAACGTTTCCAGTTCATGTGGCCAATTCTGGCTACCAATGCAGCAGGAGTTATCCTCCTGCTGAACGGCGAACACCCGGACCTTGAAGAACACCTGGAACTTTACACCAACGCTTTTTCCAACAACGGGGAAACACCTCTGGTTATTGGTATCGGCCGGATTTCCAGTGATGACTTCACACGTATCGACCGGGTTACGGAAAAACTGGCAGCCAAACATCTGTTTGTCCCAGTGATTTCCGTGGACGTCAGGGAGTGTGAAGACGTTCTGCTTCTGGTTGAAACCCTCCTCTGTCAGATCGAAGCCAACGAAATGGAACTGATGCAAGTATGAAAGACAGGAACCCTCTTAGCGATTCTGCCGTGGCAATGGCGCAGAAACAGCTACACATCCTGCAAGACTCCACCCCGGGGATCACCTCTGCTGTGCTACTGAGCAGTGATGGCTTTGAAATAGCGACGCTGGAAAACGATAAAGGGAAAGCCAGCCGGCTTGCCGCAATGGGAAGCTCCCTTGCGGCAATCAGCTCGGCAATTGCGAAAGAAGCGGGCATTTCTGAATGCAGCCGCCTGATTGTGGAATCCGAGGAGGGCGTTGTGGCCGTCATGAAAGTGCCCAACAGCTCACCTCCCCTGGCATTGGCCGTAGTCGCCAATGACGCCTCCAAGCTCGGGCAACTGATCTGGGGCGCCAAAAACTGTTGTACAGCTCTATCGGAATCATTGAAAGCAGTCAGTTAGTTCCCCTCTTTAGGGAAAATATAAAATAATAGGAGTAAGTTATGGGCAACGTTACTGAGAGTCTGAAAACCCTGTTGGAATCCGATGGTGCAATGTGTGCCGCTATTGTTGATTCAAACAGTGGCATGGTGCTGGGTCAGGATGGGACCGGACTGGATCTTGAATTGGCCGCCGCCGGCAACACCGAGGTGGTTCGTGCCAAGCTTAAAACCATGAAATCACTGGGACTCAAAGACACCATCGAGGATATCCTGATCACACTGGGAACCCAGTATCACATCATCCGTCCGGTGGCGAAAAATGAAGGTCTGTTCATGTACCTGGTGCTGGACAAGGCAAAATCCAATCTGGCACTGGCACGGCGAAATTGCCAGTCGGTTGAAGCTGACCTGAGCGTTTAACCACCACGTCGTGTGTATGGAGCAGCACCATTGCTGCTCCATACCATACGGTTTTCCATGGCACTCTGCTTTCAGACCACTTCCTGAGCTGATGCAAGTTTTGGCAGAATGTCACTCCGCCCAATACATAATCCTGTTTCACTAAATCTGATAGACCTTGCTACACTCCTCTCCTTCCTCGCTGGAGACTGCAGTATGGCTCGCGTTCAACTTGATCTGCCCGAGCAGTTCATTTACACCCACACCATCAATGTGCGCATGACCGACCTGAATACCGGTAAGCATGTGGGCAACGACCAGATGATTTCCCTGCTTTCTGAAGCCCGTTACCGATTTTTCTGCCACATCGGCTTCGACCACGATACCGACAAGCAGAGCATTGTGGTCACAGATCTGGTGGCCACCTACAAGGCAGAAAGTTTCGCTCAAGATGATCTTCAGTTCGAAGTGGGATTGATGGATTTCAACAAGTACGGGGCCGATCTAATTTTCCGGGTCAGCAAACAGCCTGGCGGTCAGCTGGTAGTGTTAGCCAAGCAGGGCTTTGTCTTTTTCGATCATCAGAGCCACGCAATCATGCCCGTGCCAACCGCGTTTCGAGAGCAGTTTGCCGATCTTGAATGACAAAGTAAGGGCGTCTGCTGAAACGCACTGCATCGTCGACAAATTCACGCCTGTTCTGGATCAGTCCAGTTCCAGCAACTCTGTAAGAAACGCCTTCCACATCGGATAGACCATAAAGCGCCCCAGGCCCGGGAAGCTGCGAAACGCCACGCCGGGCAAATCACTGGCCAGGCCGCGGGCGCTGCCGATGGAAATAATCCGGTCGTCTTCGCCGTGCCACTGCATGACCGGCACGGTAATCTTGCCTAGGTCCACCTGCCAGGGATGCTGCATGCGTAGATACTCATCAATCATAATGCGGGCACCCTGGAAATGGCTGCGACGCATGGATTTGATGGTGCGCTGCAACAGATCCGGATTACCCAGCACAGCCTTGTCTTGATCGCACAACCCTTTTGCAATCATGGCGAAGAATTTTTCTGGCGCCTTCTGCACCCCGCGTATGCCCAACCGCCCTACCAACACAAATAGCCTCGGGTCACGACGGAAAAGACGCAAGAACATGTTGTGCAGCGGGTCCAGCTTGTCCAATTCGAAGTGCTCGATAGGAACAGTGCTGGCCAACAGGCCAAGTCGATCGAAAATGTCCGGGTATAGCGCTGCCGCACAGAGGGCATAGGGGCCTCCCCCACAGTAGGCCGCCATGGGTGGACGATTCAGGTCCAGATGCTCACACAAGGCGAGAATATCCGGGCCAAAATCCCGGAATTCCATACCCGCCTTGTAGGTGGAAATGCCGTAGCCGGGCCGCACGATCATGATCATGCGTAGCCCTTTTTCACGATACCAGCCATCAAAGTAGCCATGATCCGGCATGGCCGCACCCAGGTTGTCCAGGGTGAGTACCGGGCGGCCATTGGAGTCGCCATATTCGTACCAGCTAAGCACTCGACGATCTGGCAGGCTCAGGGTGTATTCCTGTTCCTGCTGGATTTGTGGCAGTTTCGCTGCTTGCACCAGAGCATGGCCCATGGCGTGACTGACCAGCTGTACCTGGCTGTTGGCATTGAGTTTTGCCATGGTGGATTTAAGCTGGGTACGGGCGGTGTGAATGCTGACATTCAGCAGTTTGGCGCTCTGGCTCAGGTTGCCGATTTTGCACAGCAGGTGCAGCAGGCGGGATTCCGCCTGGGAGATATTAAACAGGGAGCGAAGCATCTCCGGGGATGGCGTCACCACGCTATGGCCCGCCAACACCCAGACGATAGTACGCAGCTGGGAAATTGTCCCCAGCGCATCGGATTTCTGCACCGGCAGACATAACAGGGACACCCCGTCCTGGGGAGAACTGATCAAGCGGGTTTCACGGCCCTCTGCCATCCGGTTGATGCGGTCCAGGGCCTGTTTCAATTCCCGATCGGCAAACAGCAGGCTGCCGTCTTCACGCAACTGCACCGGACCATCCGCCAGCACCTGCCTGGCCACTGGATTACATTCCAGTACCTGCATGCCATCATCCAGCATCAGCATGGGCCAGGGCATCTGGTTGTACATGGCATTGAGCACCTGGGTGCGATCTTCCAGGGCATGCATGTAGGCACTGCTACGCACCGCCCGTTCCAGGTGGTCAATCAGTTGATCCACTTCGCTGGAAGTCTGTCGCGTTGCCAGAGAGCTGCCGGGATCGGCGGATGGCGGCCGGCTATCCGTCCAGCCGGCAATGGTATCCAGCAACTCGACCCAGTCGCCGGGGGACAGCGCTGTTTCGTAGATTTTACCGATCAGCGCATCGTTATTGTTGTCGTCTTCCACTCAGTCTCGCCCATAGTCTGCAGCAACGATCATAGGAAGTGCCGGGAACCACGGCAAGCAGGCAAGCGACGACCGGCGACTATTCCCGCACGTCCACCGGTGCTGCCCGGCGTTTGGCCAGCCAGCGCCAAACCAGGCCATCCGGTCGCTGATGGCCCGTCTGCACGTAACGCAACGCGTTGAGGTGGCGCAGGCTCCATTGCATCAGATCATTGGCCTTGTCCGTGCCGCAAAACAGCAAGCGGTCACCGGGCTCCAGCTTCTCCTTTTCATCGGGCAGAAGAGTATTGCGGCCATTGCGGCGCAGCATCAGGGGAATGGCATCCAGACAAGTGAGCCGATGACGGGGACTACGACACAGATTGCCCAGGGTAACCGGCTCCCCAAGACGCAGAGCCAGGGTCACTGCGGGGGTCTCTTCATCGCCTATCTGCACGTGCCAGCTTTCCGGGGTGATCGTGGTCGTGATCCCGGCCATACGCTCCAGCAGTTGCTCATTCCACTCATTACCCTGTTTCTCTGCCTCCTGGAGAAACTCTTTCAACAGAGGCGCATTGAGGACAGACAGGAAACGACTGGCCACCAGAAAGCTGGTTTGCACGGGCAATTCAGGATTAACGGCCTGAAACAACAGGCGGTTATGCAGGCGGTTCTGCAAGGCCACCATGTAAATACTGCTGTTCAATTCGCGCGCCGTCATCATGACTGACAGGTTATCGGCATCATCCGGTGTCGCCACCACCAGGGCCACGGCCTTGTCGATACCCGCTTCACGCAGAGTCACTGCTTCCGTGCCCTTCCCTTCCACGCTGCCAGCAGGCACATCCGGCTGATTCGGGTGTGGCGTCACCACCACCAGATCAATACCCGCCTCCTTGCTGAGCGCCTCGTACACAGCGCGGCCAAAGGGGCCGAAACCACACAGTATCCAGCGACCCTGGGGAGGCATTGGCCGCTCCGGCAAGCCGGCACCGGGCAAGGAGGTGAGCCAATCATATACCCGGTGGGTATCCGGCTGGCGGATGCCCAACAACAGACGACGGGCAAAATCCTGATAGGGATTGACCACCAGATCAGTGCCGAAGGACAACATATTGTTGGCATTTTCTTCGCTACCGGCGCGACAGAACACCTGGCTGTGTTTGTTCAGCAATTTCACCGTAGTGGCGATTTTCAAATTAGTGTGATTGTTCTCGGTCACCGCCAGTACGCCACGGCACAGCGGGTGCTTGAGGCCGGCCTTGACCAGGTTCCCGGGGATTTCCGCATCCACCGTAAAACCCGGCACATACAGCCCCTGATCCTTGATGCGCAGGGAATCAATGGCTTCCGGGTCCTTGTCCACGATGACCACCCGCATGCCTCGACTGAGCAAAGACCGGGTCAGTAGTTTTCCGGTATCTCCGTAGCCGCAGATCACATAGAAGGGTTCACGAAAGCGGCGCAGGCTGCGCTGCAATTGCACTCGGCTCAGCTCCTGCCGGAAATTCTTGTCCTGCAGCAGGGAAATAATGATGCCCACGGAATACAGCCAGGAGAACACGGTCAGATAAATACTGACCATGGTCCACATGCGCTGGCCACCGGAAAAATCGTAGGGCACCTCACCGAAGCCAATGGTGCTACCGGTGTAGCTGACCACGTAGAAGGCTTCGAAGAAACTCATCCGCCAGGGGTTACCCTGATCATCCACGCCGGGAATCAGAGTGAAACCCACGGTGGCGATGCTGTACGCCACAATCAGCACTACCAGCGGCACACGCATGCGCCGCAGGATCATGGGAACGACAGAGGGCATGGCAGTTATCGCTGCAGGGTGATGGTTTCCACCGTCAACAGCACGGCGGATACCAGGTTGGCCAACAGGGCGCCACCTGACAGGGACACAATGGACGCCATTACCGCCGGCGTCAGCCCGACTTCAAGCACATGCACCGCGACCGCCCAGACAATGGCGGCCACGATTAACTGAAGATCTGCCACCAGGGAGGAAGCCAACAACACAGCGCCAATCTGCGTGCGTTCACCGAACTTGAGCACGGTGGCTATCAGGCTGACCACCAGGGCCGCAAACAACTCATAAACGTCATGGTGCTGCGGGTTATCAATCTCCCCGTAGAAGAACCCGAAGTTAAGCGTCAGCGCAAGCAGAATGAAAAAACCAAAAACCACCTTCTCGAGGTTCATCGTGCATCCTTGTTTTGCCCGAGGTGTTGGGGATCATTGTGTCAGGGAATGGACTGGTGGGCTACAGGCTTGCCCCAGGATGACTTACCTACAGAGCCGACCGCGAAATACGGTTTATCCGAAGCCCCCGGCGGTGAGGCCATGCCTCTCAGCGGGCTGGCAAACTCTACAACGCCAACCCCGTGCACCAACCGCTGGCCCAGGCCCACTGGAAGTTGAAGCCACCGAGCTGCCCGGTGACATCGAGGACCTCACCAATGAAGTGCAGCCCCGGTACGGTGTTCACTTCAAAGGTCTTGGAAGAGATGGCATCGGTGTCGACGCCACCCAGGGTAACCTCTGCGGTGCGATAGCCTTCCGTGCCCGAGGGTTTGAATTGCCAGCCCTTGAGGGTGGCTGCCAGACCACTGAGGCGCTCGTTGCTGAACTGCTGCAGGTTGCCCTGCCAGCCGAACCGCTCCACCAGGGCCCCGGCCAGGCGTTGGGAGAAATACTGGCGCAGCCACCGCTCCATGCCACGGTTGGGATGCTGGTTGCGCTCGGCGATCAGATCGGCGAAAGGATCGGCAACACCGGGTAGCCAGTCCACAGTCACCGGCTGGCCCGGTGCCCAGAAACTGGAGACCTGCAACATGGCTGGACCAGACAGGCCCCGGTGGGTGATCAGCATGGGCTCGGCAAAGTGGGTGCCACCGGCCTCTGCCACCACCTCGGTACTGATACCGGACAAGGCGGACAGCCAGGCCTTGTCATCCGGCTGCAGCGTGAACGGTACCAGCCCGGCACGGGTGGGCAGCACACTGAGCCCGAATTGCTCAGCAAGCTGATAGCCGAAGCCGGAGGCCCCCATGGTGGGAATCGACAGCCCCCCGCAGGCCACTACCAGTTTGGCGCAACGGATGACGCCAGCGGAAGTAGTGAGCATAAAGCCCTGCCCCGCCCGCTCCACCCGGCGAATCTCAGTCTTCAGCGAAATCTCAGCACCGGCCCAGTCACACTCGGTGAGCAGGATGCCGAGAATATCCTTGGAGGATTCTGCGCAGAAAAGTTGCCCCGCCGCCTTTTCCACATGCTCGATACCATGGCGCTCTACAAGCTCCACGAAGTGCCAGGGACTGTAACGCTTGAGGGCGGATTTGCAGAAATGGGGGTTGGCGGAAACGAAATGTTCCGGGGTGGTATTCAGATTGGTGAAGTTGCACCGACCACCGCCGGACATGAGGATTTTCTTGCCCGCCTTGTTGGCGTGATCCAGCACCAGCACCCGATGGCCCTGATAGGCAGCCGTGGCAGCACACATCAGTCCAGCCGCTCCGGCGCCGATAACGACGATATCCACTTCTGTACTGACTGCCATGGGGCCCTCCGGTTACCGGCCGCAAGGATAGCGGGGATCAGAGGCTGAGGCCATCGCAGTTGAACGGTGAATGTCGCCGACGGCTGATCCGCCCAAAAAGAGCGTGGGAGGATTCGGGTTTGGTGATTAGCGGATCACGGAGACTTCCGCAGTGGTGGTGTAATTTTCACTGCTGGAGGATACCGGCTGGGCGCCGTTGGCCACCTGGATCTCAGTACGATAGCGGCCACTGGCCATCTGTTGATCGGCGGGTACCAGACGTGCGGCCGGCTGCTGCTGGCCCAGTGGCGGGCGGTTTTCCACCTCACCGCTACGGTTCACATCACTACTATCCCCATAGCAACCGGCCAGTAAAACCAGGCTGCCCAACAACAATATTGGTGCTTTCATGCTTCCCCCAGACCGCTTTGCCAGCGGCTTTCTGAACTCAATAATTTGCATTTATACGGCACAGGGGGGGCGCTGTACAGCGCCAGCGGGCAAAGCCGCCAGCGTTGCGGCTGGCGACCATCGCAGGGTGAAGATCGCAAGCAAGCCGGGCCCTACTGGTTCAGCTCCTGATCACTGAACATATCCGCAAACAACGGGGAGGTAAGGTAGCGTTCGCCGGAGTCTGGCAGCACCACCACAATGGTCTTGCCCTCGAATTCCGGCAGCTGGCTGATACGGTCCGCCACACACATGGCGGCCCCGCAGGAGATGCCAGCAAGAATGCCCTCTTCCTGCATCAGTTTGTGGGCCCATGCCATGGCGTCTTCGTTGCTAACTTGCTCACAACGATCCACCACCGACAGATCCAGGTTCTTCGGCACAAAGCCGGCACCGATGCCCTGAATCTTGTGCGGGCCATGGGTGGGCTCTTCCCCTTTCAGGGCTGCGCTGATCATGGTGGAGGAATCCGGCTCTACGGCAATGGAGGTAATGGCCTTGCCCTTCTGGTTCTTGATGTAGCGCGATACCCCGGTGATAGTGCCACCAGTGCCCACACCACTCACCAGGACGTCAATATCGCCACCGGCCGCATCCCAGATTTCCGGGCCGGTGGTTTTCTCGTGGATTTCCGGGTTGGCCGGGTTGTTGAATTGCTGCAGCATCAGGAACGTGTCCGGATTCTCGCTGACCAGTTCCTCGGCTTTGGCAATAGCTCCAGGCATGCCTTTGGCGCCGGGTGTCAGCACCAGCTTGGCGCCCAGGGCCTTGAGGATTTTACGCCGCTCCAGGCTCATGGTGTCGGGCATGGTCAGGGTCAGGTCGTACCCCCTCGCCGCTGCCACGTAGGCCAGGGCAATACCGGTGTTGCCGCTGGTGGGTTCCACCAGGGTCATGCCGGGTTTCAATTTGCCGCTCTTTTCCGCGTCCCAGATCATGGAGCTGCCAATACGACATTTCACGCTACCCGCCGGGTTGCGTGATTCCAGCTTGGCGAGAATTTTTCCCTGGCTAATGCGGTTGATTTGCACCAGCGGGGTCTTGCCAATGGTTTCGCTGTTGTCCTTGTAGATCTCGGTCATGGTGCCTCTCCTGAATCGGCTGATACTGGTTCCTATTGCGGCTTTTCCTGCTTTTTCAACCGTCGGCTCCAGCGCTGGCGGGCATAGAGTCGCAGGTCTGCCACGTGATCGGTTTCGTCCATGATCTCACGGCCGAGAATACTTTCCAGAATATCTTCCAACGTGATCAGCCCTACCCAGGTGCCGTGCTCGTCATAGACCACCGCCATGTGCTGGCGCTGGGCCAACATGGCGTGAAACAGCTTGTCGATCCCCATCCCGGTATGGACCAGAGGCACTTCGTGGGCCAGTACGCTCATAGTCTGCTCCGGGTTGCAACCCAGCAGGTCGGATTTGTGGATATAGCCTTTGCCCTCGCCCTTCTCCGTCATCACCGGGAAGCGGGAGAAAGGCTGGTCTTTCTCTTTTTCCAGAAATTCGGCCACGGTCATCTCCGGGGTCACCGTGCGACAAACCGTGCGCGGGGTCATGATGGTGCCGACCTTGATGTCGTGCAGGCGCAGGACGTTCTGGATCACCTGGAATTCGTTGTCGTCCAGAGCATCCTGATCCTTGCCCATGTCAGCCAGGGCGCGGATTTCCGCCCGCACGTCCACATCGTGCTCGCCGCCACCAATGCGGCTGGTAATCAGCTTGGACAGCCACACAAAGGGCATCAGAGCGATCATGATGAACTGGAGAACCGGCGGCAGCATGGGCGCCAGAGCGCGCCAGTATTTCGCACCAATGGTCTTGGGGATAATTTCCGACAACACCAGAATGGCCAGGGTCATCACCGCGGAGGCCGCGCCGAGCCAGGCTTCGCCAAACACCACCGCCACCTGGGCGCCGACCCCGGTGGCGCCTACGGTATGGGCTACCGTATTGAGGGTGAGAATGGCGGACAGGGGTTTGTCGATATCGTCCTTGTAGGAACGGAGCGTCTCGTAGAGCTTGGGTCGGTTTTCCCGCAGGCCGGCGATGAAACTCGGCGTGATCGACAGTAATGCCGCTTCCAGAATCGAGCAAAGAAAGGAAAAGCCGATGGAGACGGCGGCGAAGATGATCAGCAGGGTCACTGTGCGAAGCTCCTTCCAAAAGCCGCTGCTCGGCAGCGGCCGTGATAATCAGGCGGTGTAGCCACCGGCAAAATCCGCCAGCACCCGGCACACATTGGCCATGCCATCGTGAATGACCGCTTCGATTTCCGCCATGGTGATCTCATGGCTGGATTTGCCCGCTGCCGGATTCACCACCAGCGACAGCATGGCATAAGGCAATGCCAACTCCCGGGCCAGCACCGCTTCGGGCATGCCGGTCATACCGACGATGTCGCAACCGTCACGTTCCAGGCGAATGATTTCTGCGGCGGTTTCCAGCCGTGGCCCCTGAGTAGCCGCATAGCAGCCGCCGTCGTTCCATTTCAGCTCCGACGCAGCCAGTTTTTCCTTCAGGCCATTGCGCAAAGCGCTATCGAACGGCCAGCTGAAGTCCACGTGCACCAGCGGCTCCGCCGGGTCGTCGAACAGGGTCATCTCCCGGCCCCAGGTGTAGTCGATAATCTGGTCGGGCAACACCAGGGCGCCGGTGGGGGCCTGGGCAGTGATGCCGCCTACCGCGTTCACCGCCACAATGGCGGTGGCACCCGCCTCTTTCAGGGCCGTCATATTGGCCCGATAGTTCACCTGATGAGGCAGCAGTACATGGGGGTCGCCATGGCGAGCCAGGAACAGCACGTTCTGGCCATCCAGCTCCCCTTCCACTACCGCAGCGGACGGATCGCCAAAGCGGGTGGAAATCGCCTGTCTGCGGATGATGCGCAGATTATCCATGCGCGTAAGACCGGTGCCGCCAATAAACGCCAACATACTCAGTGTTCCTTTACCGCGTAGATCCCCGGCGCATTACGCCAGAAACCCTTGTAGTCCATACCCATGCCGAAAAGATAATAATCCGCCGCGTCCAGAGCCGTGAAGTCGGCTTTCAGGCCCGGCTTTGCCTTGCGGTCATGCTGCTTGTCCACCAGCACACAGGTCTTCACCGAGGCAGCACCCTGAGCCTTGCAGGCGTCGATGATGGACAGCAAGGTGGTACCCACATCAAGAATGTCATCCACAATCAGCACATCCCGCCCGGCCAGGCTGGCATTGGGGGTGACAATCCACTCCACATCGCCGCCACTGGTTTCCCCCAGATAACGACTGGCGTGGAGGTAATCCATCTCCAGCGGAATATCCAGGCGCTTGACCAACTCGGCAGCGAAGATCATCCCCCCGTTCATGATGGTCAGCATCACCGGCACCTTGCCGGAGTAAGCGTCGGTGACCGCGAAAGCCAGCTTGGCGATGGCTTCCTGAACCTGATCGGCAGAATGCAGCTCGATGGCCTCGCGGCGTACCCGCATCAGTTCCTGTTGCAGCTCCTCAGCGATGGACATGCTGTGCGTCCTCAGTGTTGTCGTTTTCCAGACCCGTGGCGGGATGATCGTCGTTGTGGCTGACAAGATGCAGGGTGCGAGTGGGGAAGGCAAACTCCGCCCCGTGCTCGTTGACGATGGCCATGATCTTCATCAGCACATCCTGCTTGATCTCATGGTAACGCACCCACTGGGTGGTCTTGGTGAAGGTGTAGATAAAGAACTCCAGGTGCGACGCGCCATAGCTGTCGAAGTTGACGATCAGGGTACGGCTGTCGGTTTCCAGCTCTTCGTGGTCGATCAGCATCTGTTTCACTTCCGCCACAATGCCCGGCATTTTCTGCCAGTCGTCATAGCGGATACCGATCTTCTCGTTGATACGACGATTAAACATGCGTGACGGGTTTTCCAGCACCACCGTGGTGAACATGGCATTGGGGATATACAACGGACGCTGATCGAAGGTGCGGATACAGGTCAGCCGCCAGCCAATATGCTCCACGGTACCTTCGATAGAACGGTCCGGTGAGCGCACCCAGTCCCCGATCCGAAACGGCTTGTCCAGGTAGACCATCATGCCGCCGAAGAAGTTGGCGAGCAGATCCTTGGCGGCAAAGGCCACCGCCATGCCACCGATACCGCCGAAAGCCAGCACCCCCGACACGCTGTAGCCCATGGTCTGCAGGATGATCAGCAAGGAAGTGATGATCACCGACACCCGCAGTAATTTGGCTACCGCCGCGGCGGTGGACTTGTCCATGGGTTTACGCATGCGCGAGGCGTCGATCAGGTTTTTCTCCGTGTAGGAGATAAACCGGTTAAGGAACATGGCAATGATGATGATGAAGGCGATCTGACGGACTTTGGGAGCCAGGTCGAACAGTTCATTGGCTTGCTCGGTCACTGCCTGCAGCAGCTCCACGGAGATCGACAAACCAATGACCCAGAACACCAGCCGCAGCGGAATCCGCGCTGCTTCCAGCAGAGCATCGTCCCACAGGGTTTCCGTCTTGTTGATCAACCGGTCAAGCACATCGATGACGCGCATCAGGATGAAGTTCACCGACACCGTACACAGTACGATGATGAACAATTGAGTCAGCCAGATATCCGTGGGGGTCTCCACGTTCGGCCATTGCAGCAGTTGGTTCCAGTCCCAGTTCATGTGAGTCCTTAGCGAGATTCAGTCAATGCCGCCGCCAGCTCCGTGGCAGCGTGTCGTTTGGTGGTTTCCATGGGGCGACGCGGACGGGCGCGCAGGCCGCTGGCCGGCACCTGGCCGCTGAAGGGAGTGCCGGCAAGGAAATCCAGCACCTGTTCAGCCCCTGTGCGGTTGTTGCAGGCCAGCACCATATCGCAACCGGCTGCCAGCGCCGCCCGGGCCCGCTCCGCATAGCCGCCCACGCCGTGGGCACCGGCCATGGACAGATCATCGGAGAAGATCACGCCGCGAAACCCCATTTGCTCGCGCAAGCGGCTCTGCAGCCAGTAGCGGGAAAAACCGGCGGTCTGGTTTTCTACCGCGCTGTAGATCACGTGGGCAGGCATGATGCCGTCCAGCTTTTGTGCCAGCGCCACAAAAGGCCGCAAGTCCGCCGCTTCGATTTCGGCCAGCGGGCGCGGGTCCACCGGCAACTCCAGATGGGAGTCCGCTACCACGTGGCCGTGGCCAGGGAAGTGCTTGCCAGTGGCTGCCATGCCGGCGGCACTCATGCCGTCGATAAAGGCACCGGCCAGGGCGATCATGGCATCCGCATCGCCATGGAAACTGCGGTCTCCGATTACCGTGCTGGTGCCGTAGTCCAGGTCCAGCACCGGCGCAAAGCTGAGATCAATATCCAGCTCGGTGAGCTCAGAGGCCATCAGCTCACCGACCAGGGAGGCTTCCGCCATCGCTAACTGCGGGGTCTGGTCGTAACGACGCCCCAGGGCGGCCATGGGCGGCAGGCGCACGAAACCGTCACGGAAACGCTGTACGCGCCCACCTTCCTGGTCTACGGCGATCAGTATCTCTGGCCGTACCGCGCGAATCTGGCGAACCAGCTCAGCAAGCTGTTGCCGGTCCTGGTAGTTACGGGTAAAGAGAATCAGCCCACCGGTACCCGGGTGGCTGAGTAAGTCTTTCTCCACATCGCTGACCTGGAGACCTTCCAGATCGAGCATCAGCAGGGGGGAAACGGATGGCATGGCAATCCTGGTTATTCGGTAATGGTGACAGCGGCGCCCACAGGCACTTGATCGAAGACGCGAATCATATCCGCATTGCGCATGCGGATGCAGCCATGGGAGGCAGGCGTCCCCATGGGTTCACTGTCAGGTGTGCCGTGAATATAAATAAAGCGTCGGAAACTATCCACGTCACCGCCCAGATTGTGGCCGGGTTCCATGCCCCCCAGCCAGAGGATCCGGGTGAGTACCCAATCCCGTTGCGGATGCTCACGGCCCCTGGCCGCATCGCAGATCTCGCCAGAGAATTTGCGCCCGCTGAACACCGCACCTTCCGGTAGACCGTCGCCGAAACGGGCCCGTACCAAATGCTGACCCAGCGGCGTGGCTTCGCTGCCCATGGCCTGCCCTGCCCCGTTGCGGGCGGTGGACACGGGAAAACGCTCGGTGCGCTCACCGCGCAGTTCCAGCCATTGTTCAGAGAGGTTGATGATCAGTTCCATACCATCCTTTTGTAGGCGCTATGCTTGAAGGGCGAAAAACCGTTTGGCCGCAGGGATCAGCCAGCTAGAACATTACCTTCGCTACGCTCAGTTCGCCATGCAAGCATAGCTCCTACAGAAAAGCGGGTTATTCCGGTACATCGGCCTGGATACCACCGACCAGAAACGGCAGCAACCGCCGGGTGATATCCGCAGTACTCACATCCAGGTTGAAGTCGGCCTTGCTGATAGCCTGCAGGGACTGCATGCCGGACAGGGTAAAGATCACGGCGCCGAGACTGAACTGAACACGCCAGAACAGTTCCATGGGCGGTACGCTCGGCACCGCCCGCTGCAAGTGCTCCTGCAGACGTTTAAAGACGGCGCCGTAGTGTTTGTGAAGGTAGTCACGCAAGTGCCCCTGAGGCTGACTGTAGGCCTGCCCGGAGAGACGAAAGAAGATGGCCGCGCGTTGCGGGTCTTCCGGGTGGGTGCCCAGGGCCAGACGAAACACGATGCCAAGCACGTTTTCCGGCGTGTCCGGGGTGCCGGTCGCTTCCATTTCATCCAGCTTGGCACCGAGTGCCGCACTGAACGGCGTCAGGAAGCGCTCGAATACCGCCTGTATCAGTGCTTCCTTGGAACCAAAATGGTAGTTCACCGCGGCCAGGTTCACTCCGGCCTTGCTGGTAATAGCACGCAGGCTGGTCTCCGCAAAGCCCTTCTGGGCAAACAATACCTCTGCGGTATCCAGAATCCGGTCTACCGTGCCCGCCTGTGCCATGCGCCCTGCCCTGTGTTCAAAACATACGTTTCAAACATACGTTTGGGTGTGAAGGCGGTCAAGGGGTGATTCCATAGGTCAGGCTAGCGCGCCGCCAGCGACGCTCCTACAGAAAGCTCAGAAGTAATACACCACTTCCGCCTGGATGAAGTCCGAGCGGCTGACCGGGCTCAGGCCCGGATTTTCCGCCCTGCCCTGCAGGGCTGACAGGTACAGTTCCGAGGCGGAGAGAGGTTTCGCAGTATCAGTATAAAAGCGGGCCTCCAGACTGGCCTTGAGGTTATTGCCGAAGCGGCGGCTGGATTCCAGGTTGATGGCCTTCTCGTCATTCTCCAGATCGTAGATCACACCGGCGAGAATCTCCGTAGACGCCACATCGTTGAAGGTGAACCGGGTCGCCAACAGGACATCGTCCTGGAAAGGCGACGCCAGTGACTCATCCCGGTCTTCCCACAGGTATTCGAGCAGCCAGCCCAGGTCCGCGGCACTGTCGAAGACGCCCACCTGGGTATATTCGAAGCCGCCATCCAGCGCGGTAAAACGGTCTCCCTGACCGGAACGGGTAATGGCTTCCAGTTTCCACAGCCAGCCGTTGTTCAGGTATTGCAGCTCCAGGCCGGTCTGGTCAATCACGTTATACAACGGCACCAGCTCCGGATCGCTGCCGGCGGGCAAGCTGCCGGTGAGAAGCAGGCTTTGCAGCTGCTGGGGGCTGAGCGCTTGCGGGAGCAACAATGGTTCGCGGCTGGTGCCGGAAAAATGCGACAGGGCCAGTTCCAGACCATTATTGAAATACTGCTGGTAGCGGAATCCTACATCCACGCGCTTGTCTTCGGCGCCGGATTCGTAACGAGCATGGTCGGACACCGGCAGCGGTGTACGCGGTCTGCCCTCTTCTCCGGCGTAGGTACGCTCACGAAAGCCCGGCAGCACGAACAGGTCGACAATACCCCAGTCACGTACCGTGGACAGGTTCAGCATGGGCTGGCCGAGCTTTTCCTCGCCATCCACCTGGTCCACCAGGTCGGTCTGGTTGATGATATCCACCAGGTGACGCCCTTCCGTGACGCCCCAGAACACCTTGCGAATCCCTACCCGGGATTCCCAGCCGCTACCCACGTGGATCCAGGACAGCTCGCGGATATCGGCATGGGTGCGCTCGCTATCGTTTTCGTCAACCCGTGCATAGGGAATAAAGATGAACTGGTCGTCCCGGTTGTTCCACTCGTGGAAGACCTCGCCTTTCAGATACAGGGAACTATTGGTTGAATAGTCCGCTGCCTCGTAAGGAGAAGCCTGGGTGAAATAACGTCCTTCCAGGCCGGTTTCGCCACGAAACTCCCAGCCAGCGGCCAGGCTAGGCAGCACCAGCAATGCCACCAGGGTTTGTCGCAACAGCACGATCAACGGGCCCGTTTCAGGCTGTTCTGGTTGAAGTCCGCTTCGCTCAGACCGGTGTCATAGCGGTAGTTGCTCCAGAACAGGTCGGTGGCCTTACCGGTCTGGTGATTGACCATGGCCATCTTGCCGGGCTGCCAGAACTTGTCCTGGTACCGGGCGAAGTCACTCATGGTGAGCGTTTTCAGGTGGCTTTCCTTGCGGTCGTAGTACTCCACTTTCCAGGTCCGATACTCCTTCTGGTCGATCCAGGCGATCTGCTTGGTGTAGCCGGAATTCTCATCGGTGGGATACCGCTCCATGACAAAGCAGGTCAGCTCGCCGCAGGGCTCGTCACGCAGGTACTTGTAGGTGTACTTCTCCACTTCCTGGCCACGCATGTCCTCAAAGCTGAATTCGCTGCCCATGAAAGGGCCGGACTTGTTGCGCGAGGCGATGGTCTTCACCCGGCGCAGGGCAGGAAGATACAGCCACTGATCATCATCACCAGTCTTGTAACTGTAGGTGAGCAAGGCGGTGCCACGCACATCGCGAGGGGTATCGAAGATGGTCAGGCTCTTGTCACCCTCCTCGCCCGTCCCTTCCAGGGTACTGACCCGCAGCTCCCGCTCCGAGGTATCGCCGCGCTGGGTGATCAGCACCATGCGCATGTCCGCCTGAAAGTCACCAAACCCTTCCCCGCGACGATCCGCTTCACGGGCAATTTCCAGGCCTTTCTCTTCCGGCGACTGGGCATGGAGAACAGGAACGGCACAGGCCAGAGCCAGGCCGGCCAGCAGCAGGCGAACTTTCATGGTGAACCTCGGTTTGGTTGTTTTGTTGATCACACCGTCATGGGTAACAGTGTGTTTACCATGATAGGGAGGATAACGGAAAGGGGGATGCTGAAGAGGACAAAAAGCAGTTAACAGTTAATAGTGAACAGTTAACAGCTACGCGAATCGCTATTGTCTTTGCTTTTAACGCATGAGGCCGCGCTCATCCCTTTGGGCGCGGCCTCATGCATTTGAAATGAAACTTTGCTCAGCACGCGAGCAGTTAACTGTTAACTGTTAACTGCTTTCACCACTCTTCCAGATACCCCACACAATGCTCCACCAGCTCGCTGACCCGCTGGATGGCGTTGCCCAGGCGCTCCATGTCGCCTTCTGCCAGGGGGGCATAGCGGTCTTCCGCCATCAGGTTGAGGGCGTTGGCGTCGCTGGGTGGGGTTGGGCGGCGGGCCAGGCCGGCAGCGCCCATGGCGTTCTGCATCTCACCATCCAGCCAAGCGATCAGGTCTGCGCGGTCGGCCAGTGCCTGGCCGAGGATGGCCATTTCCGGTGCTTCCACTTCAGAGTCACGAAACGCCTGAACCAGGGCGGCCAGGCTGAACAAATGGTCGGCACCAGCTACCTGATAGGTGCTGGCAGACTGGCGAGCCAGACCGACCAGAGCGGAATAGAGATGGAAGACCACGGCACCGCGCAGGGCCAGGCGTACCGCAGGCACCGCACCAGCCTGTTCACGGGTGAGTTGGCGCAGCAGGGCCTGAGCAAAATAGATCCGCTCACGCAGACCACTGACGGCATTTTCTCGGACCATTCGGGACATGAGAAGACTCGCAGATACTATGGGTATAACGGATTAACCTGACCGTAGGAGCTATGCTCGCATGGCGAAAAACCATGGTCGTCGCGAGCATAGCTCCTACAAGTAAAGCGATCAGGATTTCTTGGTGGCGGCCTTTTTCTTTGCCGGGGCCTTCTTTTTAGCTGCCGCTTTCTTCTTCGCGGCGGCTTTTTTCTTCGCCGGGGCCTTTTTGGTCTGTTCCTCGACCCACTTGCCGTCCCGATAGAAGGCCATCCAGCCGGTGGCTTTGCCGTCGATCTCGCTCATCACGTACTGCTCTTTGGCCTTGCGGCTGTAGCGCAGCACCCCGGGATTGCCGTCCGGGTCTTTCGCTGGCGCCTCGGCCAGGTACTTGTGCTTGGGATCGAGCTGCTCGGCAACACTCTGGATTTCCAGAATCAGCGGTGGCCGGGTTTCCCGGTTTTTCGGGAACTTGCTCGCCGCCATAAACAGGCCGGAAGCACCGTCGCGCAGCAGATAGTGGTCGTCATCGTATTTTTCGCATTTGAGGTGCGGCATGGGAATCGGGTCCGCCCGCGGCGGTGCCGGCTCGCCACTCTTGAGCAGTTTGCGCGTATTCCCGCACTCTTCGTTGGTGCACTTGAAGAACTTACCAAAACGGCCGGTGCGCAACTGCATCTCGTGACTACACTTTTCACACTCCAGCACCGGGCCATCGTAGCCCTTGATGCGGAACTCGCCCTTCTCGATCACGTAGCCGTCACAGTCCGGGTTGTTACCGCAGATGTGCAGCTTGCGCTTTTCGTCGATCAGGTAGTTTTCCATGGCCGTGCCGCACTTCTGGCAACGCTTCTTGTTGCGCAGTTCCTTGGCTTCCGCTTCCTCGTCATCGGCATTTACCGACTCGGCTTCTTCGCCCGGCAGCAGATTCAGGGTGGCGGTGCAACGCTCCTTCGGCGGCAAGCTGTAGCCCGAGCAGCCCAGGAAGACCCCGGTGGAACCGGTGCGGATCTGCATGGGACGGCCGCACTTGGGGCAATCAATGTCAGTGTCGGTGGGCAGGTTGGCACGCATACCGCCGATGGCCTGCTTGCCACTACCCTCGCCCTGGGCGGCTTCCAGTTTGCCCACGAAATCGCGATAGAAATCGTCGAGCACATCCTGCCAGTTGCGGCGGCCCTCGGCGATTTCATCCAGGGTTTCTTCCATCCGGGCGGTAAAGCTGTAATCCATCAGATTGGGGAAGCTTTCCGTCAACCGGTCGGTGACGATATCGCCCATCTTTTCCGCATAGAAACGGCGGTTATCCTGGCGCACATAACCACGATCCTGGATGGTGGAGATGATTGCTGCATAGGTAGATGGGCGCCCGATGCCGCGTTTCTCGAGCTCCTTCACCAGGCTGGCCTCAGTGAAGCGTGCCGGCGGTTTGGTGAAATGCTGATCGATGTCCACCTGATCGATGGTCAGTGTGTCGCCTTCTTTCACATCCGGCAGCAGGGTATCTTCCTGGCCCTTGCGTGAGGCCGGCGGCTGGATGCGAGTCCAACCGTCGAATTTCATGATGCGGCCCTTGGCCTTCAGCTCGTAGTCATTGCCGGTGGCGGTGAGCGTGGAGCTCAGGTATTCCGCCGGCGGCATCTGACAGGCAATGAACTGGCGACGGATCAGCTCGTACAGACGCTGAGCATCACGCTCCATATCCTTGAGAGAATCGGAAGTGCGGCGCACATCGGAGGGGCGGATCGCTTCGTGAGCTTCCTGAGCGCCTTCCTTGCTGCTGTAGGATAGCGGCTTCTCGGGCAGGTATTTGTCACCCAGCTTCTCGCCAATCCATTCCCGGCAGGCGGCTACCGCATCACTGCTCAGGTTGGTGGAGTCGGTACGCATATAGGTGATATGACCGGCCTCATAAAGGCGCTGGGCCATCATCATGGTCTTCTTCACCCCGAAACCGAGGCGGGTGCTGGCTGCCTGCTGCAGGGTGGAGGTAATAAAGGGGGCGGAAGGCTTCGAGCGGGTGGGTCGCTGCTCGCGCTGGCTGATGGTGAGGGTGCCGGCCTGCTGCAACGCCTGGCGGTGCTGTTCCGCGTCGTCACCATTGTCCGGGCGAAAGTTCACGCCCTTGTGTTTGGCCACTTCCAGACGCAGGGCTTCACCCTGCTCGCTGTGGGTATCGCTGTGCATTTCCCAGAATTCTTCCGGGATGAAGGCACGGATTTCCCGCTCGCGCTCCACCACCAGTTCCACGGCGACGGACTGCACCCGGCCGGCGGACAGGCCACGGGCAATCTTTTCCCACAGTAACGGCGAGATCATGAAGCCCACCACCCGGTCCAGGAAGCGGCGAGCCTGCTGGGCTTCCACCCGGCTCAGGTCCAGCTTGCCGGGCTGCTCGAAGGCGGCCTGGATGGCTTTCTTGGTGATTTCGTTGAACACCACCCGGTCAAAGCGGGTATCGTCACCACCGATCACTTCCCGCAGGTGCCAGGCAATCGCCTCCCCTTCGCGGTCCAAATCCGTTGCGAGATAGATGCGGTCGGCTTTCGCGGCAAGACGTTTGAGTTCATCAATCACCTTTTCCTTGCCGGGAAGAATCTCGTAATGGGCCTTCCAGCCGTGTTCCGGGTCCACGCCCATACGGTTGATCAACTGGGCCTTGGCCTTCTTCTTTTTATAGGCTTCGCGCTCCTCCTTGGGCAGGGAGCGGGTGTAGGCCGCTTCCTTGGCGCGTTCCTGAGGGGTGCTCTTCTTGGAGCCACCACTGACCGGCAGATCGCGTACGTGGCCGACGCTGGACTTCACTACGAAGTCGTCGCCCAGGTAGCGGTTGATGGTCTTGGCCTTGGCAGGCGACTCCACAATAACAAGAGTTTTTCCCATTCTCAGGTTCTCAATGGCGGCGGTTTGTTGAACAGAGCGCACCGACTACAGTGCCCCGATATGGCGGTCACACAGGCGGCGCCAGTCTTCTTCGGGCGCTATTTAGACAGCGCCGGTATGGCCGGGTCAAGCTCTGCTGTCACCGACCGTCCTTTTTTAGTAGTAGACCAGAGAGAGGGTCTTGGGCAACCCTCCCAGTGAGAAACAGGTTCTGGCAAGCCGCCCAAAGAGCGTTATACTGCGGGAAAGACACCATTTCAGGGAGAGAACCGTGACAAGCCCCTATCGCCGAATTCTGGTCGCCATTGATTGCAGTGATGAGTCTGCCCAGGTGCTATCCCGGGCGGCCGGGGTGCTCTCCGGCAACGACGGAGAGTTGCATCTAATCCATGTGATCGAGCCACTGGCACTGGCCTATGGCGCTGATGTGCCCATGGATGTGACCGACCTGCAAAGCGGCCTGATGAAGCAGGCCCGGGAAACCGCCGACACCTATGCCGGCCGCTACCAGATACCCGCCAATAATGTCCATGTGGAGCTGGGTTCCATCGAGAAGACCATCCTCGATCAGGCCGACAAGCTGGACGCCGACCTGATCGTGGTGGGCAGACACACCCGCAGCGGCCTGGCCCTGCTACTGGGTTCAACTGCCCGCGGCCTGGTACCGGGGGCGCATTGTGATGTGCTGGCGGTTAAGGTGGATCAGAAAGGCAGTTAATAATTAACAGTGAATAGTTAATAGCGCGCGTGTCGGCGCATCCCTGACTGAAACGTAAGAGGCCGCGTCCATCCCCTGGACGCGGCCTCTTAGGTTCACAAAACAGAAAACCTGTTCCGCGAAACTGTTAACTATTCACTGCCTTCAAGTGAGCTGCAACGCCCCAGTCCCTTCCGGCCCTTCCTCGTTCCAACGACATAGCAGCTCCGCCAGTCCCTGGGCCTGAACCTTGAGGGCGGCCAGTTCTTCCCGGGTGCCTTTTTCTCCGTGGAACACCGGTAGCTTGCGCATGGACTGGACCAGCTCATGGTCCGGCGACTGCATACGTTTGACTTCCAGGGTCCAGCGGATGTGGTGAACGATCATGTGGAAGAATGCCAGCCGGGTACTCAATGAATAAGGGCTGTCATCCTCGTTGAATTCATTGAAATCCAGGCTCACCAATACCGCTTCGCGGGCCGTCTCTGACACCTTGATCGTGGCGCTGCGGGGAGTACCGAGCAACATGGAAAGAGTGCCAAAAACCTCCCCCGGCGATACGTAATAAAGCGGCGCGTCTCCAGTCGTATCAGATAGCACCTCAAGCTGCCCTCGCAGCAGGAAATACAGGGTGGAATCCACATCCCCGGCACGAATCACAGTGTCACCGGAACCGGCTACCCAAAGGCGGCTATTCTGCTCAAGCTGGGCAAATTCGCTTTGCTCGTCACGGGCAATTTCATTGAAAAACGGGACACCGGATAACAGCTGCCGGATCCGTTGTTGGCCGAAGTCATTATTATTGGCCTGCTCCATCTACTATCCCCAGGTCTGATGGAATTATTATCGAAGCGTCCGCCTGCTGGGCGAATCAACACAAAGACCCGCAACCATTCAGATGCTCCCTGCAATATGCTAGTGCCACCGCTACCACAGGGCAACGATATCCTCCCGAAACCGGTAAAATTCAGCCCCTCACAACTGTTCAAATAGCACTGTTCATATTATCAGTACCTATGCTAGCATCGGTTTTGTAGCACTGTTTGTCAGCCTTGGCTGACAGCCTGGTTAGCCAGAAGCGTCGATGACGCCCGGGTATGGAACCGAAATCCTGCGGGAAACATGGAGAAGGTTATGAGCAGCAAACTCACCGATCGCCAGCAACAGGTGCTGGACTGTATCCGCGAATGCATCGCCGATACCGGTATGGCACCCACTCGCGCGGAAATTGCCGACATCATGGGCTTTCAGTCCAAGAATGCCGCCTCTGACCATTTGCGAGCCCTGGAAAGAAAGGGCTTTATCAAACTCCACAGTGACCGCTCCCGTGGCATTCAATTGCTCGACAACGCCTACTGGTCGGAAGAAGAACTGCCGATAGTCGGCAAAGTGGCCGCCGGGGTTCCCATCGAGGCCATCGAAAATGTGGAACGTACCGTGCCGGTGCCCCAGGGGCTGTTCAAGCAACGCCCCACTTACCTGTTGAAGGTACAGGGCGACAGTATGATCGAGGCAGGCATCTTCGATGGCGACCTGATCGCCGTACGCAAATCCAACGTGGCCCGTTCCGGTGAGATCGTGGTTGCCCGCATTGACGAAGAAGTCACGGTAAAGACCCTAAAGTTGAACAAATCCAGCGCCACCCTGTTACCGGCTAATGAGGCTTATGAGCCGATCAAGGTGCCGGCTGATCAACTGATCATCGAGGGTATTTTCGTGGGGTTGATCCGTGATCCGAATTCTTTCTAGTGCCATTCTGCTATTTATGAGTGTTGCCGCCATGTCCGATACGCATCTGCTCGCCCCCTGCCCGGATTCGCCCAACTGCGTCTCCAGCCTGGCCAAAGACGAAGATCGCCGGGTGGCGCCTCTGCAGGTAGCAGAAACCCGCCAGGCCAGCATGACTCGTCTACAGGCCCTGCTGCGGCAACTTGACCGCGTCGAGTTCGATGTGGTCGGTCAGTCCCGTATCCAGGCCCGCTTCTCCAGCCGACTGCTCCGTTTCGTGGATGATGTGACGTTCTATATTCGTGAAGACGGCGTGGTAGAGGTACGCTCCGCATCACGGGTTGGCTACTGGGATTTAGGTGCCAACCGTCGTCGGGTAGAATCCCTGCGCGAACAACTGGCGGAGCAGGCCCCTGATGAAAGAACCTCACAGTACTCACTGCAAGACCGACATTCCCCATTGGGCTGATATCGGCGTTAATCTGACCGACAAGCAGTTCCGCGATGATCAGGATGAGGTACTTGAGCGGGCCCGTTCTGCCGGGGTGAACTGGCAACTTCTCACCGGCACTAATGTGGACGAATCCCGCCAGGCCATGGAGCTGGCCAGCCAGCACGATGATCTGTTTTCCACCGCTGGCCTTCACCCTCATAGCGCCCGCTTCTATTCCCCGGCCCTGGAAAAGGAGCTGCGGGAACTGTTAAGCCACCACAGCGTAAAAGCCGCCGGCGAAATGGGGCTGGATTTCAATCGTGACTTTTCCCCACGCCCGGATCAGGAACGTGCCTTCGAGGCCCAGCTGGCCCTGGCAGTGGAATACCGGCTACCGGTGTTTCTCCACGAGCGCGATGCCCACGAACGCTTCGCGCCCATTTTGAAAGCCTACCGGGATCACCTTGTAGGTGCGGTCGTGCACTGCTTTACCGGATCACGCCAGGCGCTTTTCGATTATCTGGATCTGGATTGCCACATTGGCATCACCGGCTGGGTGTGCGATGAGCGCCGCGGCAAGCCGCTGGCGGAATTGGTACACAACATCCCCGATAACCGGCTGCTGCTGGAAACCGACGCGCCCTATCTGCTACCCCGGGATCTGCCGGAAGCGCCCCCGAAAAAGCGGCGCAACGAGCCTTCATTGTTACCCTGGATCGGTAAGCGGGTGGCGAGTTTACGGGGACAGGATGTGGCCCGGGTGGCGGGTATGACGAGTGATAATGCGCGGGTGCTGTTCAGATAACCGAAACCCGAAACCGTTGGAGCTTTGCTCACAAAGCGAAATCTCTCTTGAGCAGGTAATGGCACCAGGCTCAAGCCTTCGCCTTGCGAGCAAGACTCCAACAGGTCAGGCCTGGCTTCGCCAGTGAAAGCGCACACGAAGCGGAGGGATCACCTCCCCTTCCGGCTGCCCGACCATTTCCGCATGGGCAGAATGATGGAGCAAATGTGCGGAGTCGGTAGACAGGGTCTGAAGCTGGTTATTGGCGTGCTCGGGGCCATTGAAGCGCATGATTTTACCGCTGTCGTCGGCCACCCAGTACCAGGTATCCGCGAAGCGGACTTTGACGGTGCACACGGACAGGCAGGCCGAGAAGATCTCGACTTCATCGGCCTTGCGCTTGTGCAGTTTTTTGGGGCTGATCGTTTCCATAACAGCAATGATGATCTTGCCGCTGTGAAGCCCGCATCAATCACTCAGCCTGCCAGAAACTGCTGCACATCCAGTAGACCGAATGGCCAACCCAGCTCGCGCCCTTCTTTCATCAGCACGGGAATGCGTTCGCCATAGCGGGCCAGCAGCTCATCGTCCTCGGCCACATCAACCAGTGTCAGCGTAAGGTCCGGTGACACCATGGCGACCAGTTCACGGGCCTGCTCACAGAGGTGACAGCCCACCGTGGTATAAAGCACTACGCTCATCAGTCCTCCACATGCCGAATGGCATAGCAGACATGAATCTTGTCATTGCGGCGAAAATCTTCCGGGATGCTCCAGCGGGAAATATCTTCTACCTGATACCATTTGCTGATACTCGGGTCGAGCTGGAAGCGCCGGTAGTTGCAGGAAAAATACAGTACCCCGCCCGGCTCCAGCCGACGCATGATCTTGCGGATCAACTCCCCATGGTGCTCTTCCACCACGAAGTCACTGCGTGACTTGTTGTTGGAAAAGGTCGGCGGATCACAGAACACCAGATCGAACTGTTCCTGACATTCGTCCAGCCAGCGCATGGTATCGGCGCGCACCAGCTCATGCTGCTCGGTGGAGAAGCCGTTGGCGGCCAGATTGCAGGCCGCCCATTCCAGATAGCGCTTGGAAGCATCCACGGTAACGGTGCGCTTGGCGCCGCCAACAGCCGCATGCACGGTGGCCGAACCTGTGTAGGCAAACAGGTTGAGGAAGCGCTTGCCGCCGGCTTCCTCGGCAATTTTCAGCCGCGTGGGACGGTGATCGAGGAACAGACCCGTGTCCAGATAGTCCTGCAGGTTGATGAGCAGCTGTGCCTGGCCTTCGCGCACCAGCCGGTAACGCCCCTGGCCATCCAGCTTCTGGTACTGCTGATTGCCTTTCTGACGCTCCCGGGTACGCAGGTGCACCTGTTCGCGATGTACACCCAGCGCCGCGCGAACGGCGGTCACTGCCAGATCCCGTCGCTGTTTGGCCTTCTCCGGGTCCACGGTTTTCGGCGCCTTGAATTCCTGCACCAGCACCTGGTCGCCATAGATATCCACGGCCACATTGAACTCGGGCAGGTCCCGATCGTAGAGGCGATAGCACTGGATATCTTCGCGTTCCAGCCAGCGGCGCAGGTGTTTGCCATTCTTGCGCAGGCGGTTCACCAGCGGCTGAGCCCCTTCCGGCACCTCGAAGGCGGATGACTCAGCAATCGTCACCACCTCCACTTGCGCTGGCTGGCGAGAGTGGTACAGACGAATGAAGTTATTGAACGGCCCGTTCTTCAGTCGCCACTGGCTCTGCAGATCCATACCGGAGCGATCCATCACTTCCGCGTCGGCGCCCAACAACACCGCTTGCCAGTTCGGCGCCAGTTTGGCCAGCAACCGGCCCAGGGCGAAATGAAGCCAGCCAGCTTGTTGCTGCTCATCCAGACGCTCGCCCCAGGGCGGGTTAGCTACTAACAGGCCCTGATCGGCAAAATCCCGGGAACGCAGGGCTCCCAGTTCCCGACGTTCAAAATGAATGGCCTGACGAACCCCCGCTCGCTCGGCATTCTGCTGGGCCAGCTGGATAGCCCGGCCGTCCACGTCGAATCCCTTCAGGGACATCTCAGGAAGCGGCTGGCGGGCGCTTTCGGCGGCCTCCTCCATGGCATCCTGCCAGAGCTGACGGCGACACGCCCGCCACTGCTGGAAACCATAATGCTGGCGCTGGGCACCCGCTGCCCAGCCGGCGGCGATCTGCGCGGCTTCTATCAACAGGGTGCCGGAGCCGCAAAACGGGTCCATTAACGCTGCCGGATGATTGCCCTGGCGCCAGCCGGCGGCCCACAGCATGGCTGCGCCAAGAGTTTCCCGAAGCGGCGCCCGACCACCGGCCAACCGGTAACCACGCCGATGCAAGGGATCGCCGGCCAGATCCAGCCAGAGATGGGCTTCATTGGGATCCAGCCGGGCACGGATACAGCAACTGCCACGGGCATCCCGGGATACCGTGAATTGTGGAGGCAGGGCCTGAATAAAGCGCTTGGTGCTGATACGGTTATCACCACGAACACCCGGTCCGTGCTCAAGATGGATATGCAGCGGCGCATCATTGCCCACCAGAGACAGCCAATCCTGGCTGGCAGCCAGCTTTTCCGGTGCGATATCCGGGGTGACCCCGAGGGTCGCCAGGGACAACAGCACCCGTTCCGCCAGCCGCGACCACAGGCAGACCCGAAGTGCATCCGCGGTACCGCCGGTAAATGCCACATGGGCACGACCGGTTTCTGTTACCGATATGCCCAGTGACGACAGTTCATCGGCCAGCAACTCGGCGATACCGGGCATGCTGGTGGCCACAAATTCCATTACTGATACCTCGTAAGTGACTGTTTTATGCGTAACGGTAAAATTAACTATTTAACTTTCAATGCGTTACACAAATCGTCGTCAAGCTGTCCTTTATACGTCATATGCTTAACAGGCACGAACCATATTGCTACATGATATTCGACACTACCCCAGCGCTTTCCCATACTGAATGAGTCGACCCCAATAACTGGCCTTGTTCTCTGCCAGGGGTCATTTTCACTACCGCTATCTGTGAAAGGGAAAGCGTCTATGAAGCGACAAAAAAGAAACAAAGACGACCGCGCCTACAGCCGGGGATACAACGCCGGCCTGGATGGAAAATCTCGTGAGGAATGCCCGTTTGGCGCCCTCAGTGCACGCACCAACTGGATGGGCGGCTGGCGCGAAGGTCGCACCGATTTCGCACATGGGATGCTGGGGGTCTCCAGCATTCAGAACCTGAAAAATATCGGCTAACACCTTAACCAGTTCAACACCCCGCCGGCGCATCAAGCGCCGACTCACAGGGCCCCTCCCGGGCCCTTTTTAATTTCCAGCTTCTAGCTTCTAGCTTCTAGCTTCTAGCTTCTAGCTTCTAGCTTCTAGCTTC
>OJIS01000031.1_pt1 | contig 67222 bp, 67 predicted proteins | sample 1595671 | NCBI WGS metagenome assembly OJIS01 (sample SAMN05416814, study PRJEB24817) | seawater metagenome | isolation source: Sea water | place: Canada:Atlantic | collected 2013-07 | reverse complement strand
TGTTCGAGCTCAAGCCGGGCCGTCTGCGTGCCGTGGCCACCGATGGCCACCGCCTTGCCCTGTGCGATGCGGAGCTGGATGTGCCGGTAGAAGAAGCCTCGGTGATCCTGCCACGCAAAGGGGTGATGGAGCTGTCCCGTATTCTGGGTGATGCCGGCGAAAATGCCCGCCTGACCGTGGGTCGCAACCATGTCCGTATTGTGGTGGGCGCGATTACGTTTACCTCCAAACTGGTTGATGGCAAGTTCCCCGAGTACGACCGGGTGATTCCCAAGGAAGGCTCGCGCACCATCATTGCCGACCGGGAAACCCTGCGCCAGGCCCTGGCCCGGGTAGCGATTCTGTCCAATGAGAAATACCGGGGTGTGCGGGTTCAGTTGTCCGAAGGCAGCCTGCGCATCGTGGCCAACAACCCGGAGCAGGAAGAAGCGGAAGAAGAAGTGTCCGTAGACTTCAATGGGCAGCCCCTGGAGATTGGTTTCAACGTGAGCTACCTGCTGGACGTGCTCAACACCATGGCAGGGACCCAGGCAGAGCTGGAGATGGGCGACAGCAACAGCAGCGCCCTGGTGCTGGATCCCGAGAGCAAGGCAGCCCTGTATGTGGTCATGCCCATGCGGCTCTGATCAGCAAGCCCCCGCTCCTCCCCAATACCCGGCCACCGCGCCGGGTATTTTTTTGCCCGGCATCAGCCGGCTGCGGTAAAGGTATCGTTACCACAGAGCGCTCAGGGGTGAGATCCTTTGCGAAGCAACACGGCGCCCTTTTGGCCGGAAATGGGGTTTGCTCAGTGAGCTCGGTGTCCTCTGTGGTGGAAACAGGTGTTAGCATCATCGCCCCTGCCCTCTCCCTGAGCTACAATCGGTGCAGTCATTTCTTGCTGCTGCGGCGGCTTCCCTGGTTGTTGTGGGTGGATTCCTTTCTATGTTGAGCCGTCTCCAGCTTGGAGATTTTCGCAATTACCGCCAGTTGGATATTGCCCTCTCCCCTTCCCTCAATGTGATTCTTGGTGATAACGGCAGCGGCAAGACCAGCCTGCTGGAAGCCATCTATTTCATTGGTAGCGGCGGGCGGTCATTCCGTGGCGGCAGATTGTCCCGGCTGGTCCGCGACGGTGCGCCCGCGGCCACCCTTTATGCGGAAGTGTCGGCAGGCGAGAAGATCCACCGTTTGGGTGTGCGCCGGACTCCGGGTGGGATTGATGCCATCAAGCTCAACGGGGAAACCCCCAGGGCCCTCAGTGAAGTGGCGGGTCTTCTCCCTGTTCTGGCCTTGCATCCCACGTCGGTAGAGCTGGTGTTTGGGGCTTCAGCCCTGCGCCGGCGGTTTATGGACTGGGGAATGTTCCACGTGGAACATGAATTTATGCCGGTATGGCGCACGGCTTCTGCGGCCCTGAAGCAGAGAAACGCCCTACTCCGTACCGGGCGTCCGAACCCCCGTGAACTGGGGTTTTGGGACCAGCAACTGGCGCAGACTTCTGATAGAATCGAAGGGTTGCGTCGTAGCTATCTGCAAGCCCTGCAGTCAGGGCTGGATACGGTGTTGTCTCATCTGGCACCGGAGTTGAAAATTCGAGTGCATCTACAGACGGGACTACAAAAAGACGAGAGTTATGCGGATGCCCTGGCTCGCCTCCGTCCTGATGATACCCGACGTGGGTTCAGTCAGGCAGGGTATCACCGCAGCGATATTCGTATCGAAACCCGGGGGGTGGTGGCGCGAGATCGCCTTTCCCGGGGCCAGGCCAAGCTGGTTGCCTATGGTCTGGTGCTGGCTCAGTTGCCGTTGATCAGCCAGGCAGGGAAAGTCTGTACCCTGCTGGTGGATGATCTGGCTGCTGAGCTGGACGAAGAACACCGTAATCAGATGCTGGGGTATCTGGCTTCCACTGGCCACCAGACCCTGATTACCGCACTGGATCAGCCCCAATGGGAGGCTGTGGTGCAGCAGAATAAAGCGTTACGGGCGATCGAGAGCAAAATGTTCCACGTGGAACATGGCCAACTTCGGCCCCTCACCGGGAGTGAATAAGGAAATACCATGGCGGAGAAAAATTACGATTCATCCAGCATCAAGGTGCTGAAAGGGTTGGACGCCGTTCGCAAGCGCCCTGGCATGTACATCGGGGATACGGATGATGGCACTGGCCTGCACCATATGGTCTTCGAGGTGGTGGATAACTCCATCGACGAGGCGTTGGCTGGTCACTGTTCCGAGATCAAGGTGGTTATCCACCCGGATGAATCCGTGTCCGTCCAGGACGATGGCCGGGGTATTCCCGTGGACATGCATGAAGAAGAAGGCATGTCCGCCGCCGAAGTGATCATGACCGTGCTCCATGCCGGTGGCAAATTCGACGACAACAGCTACAAGGTGTCCGGCGGCCTCCATGGTGTGGGCGTTTCCGTAGTGAATGCCCTCTCTGAAGAGCTGAAGCTGACCATTCGTCGTAATGGCCAGGTCCACGAGCAGCTCTACCGCCACGGTGTACCGGCTATGCCTCTGGAAGTGGTAGGCAATACCGACAGCAGCGGGACGGCCATTCACTTCCGCCCTTCTCCGGAAACGTTTACTAATATCAAGTTTCACTATGACATTCTGGCCAAGCGCCTGCGGGAACTGAGCTTCCTGAACTCCGGGGTGCGTATCCACCTGCTGGATGAGCGCAATGGCGAAGAGGATGTGTTCGAGTATGACGGCGGTTTGAGTGCCTTCGTCAGCTACTTGAACCAAAACAAGACGCCCCTGAACCAGGTGTTCCACTTCCAGTTCGACCGGGAAGAAGATGGCATTGCTGTGGAAGTGGCCATGCAGTGGAACGATTCCTACCAGGAGAACCTGTTCTGCTTTACCAATAACATCCCCCAGCGGGATGGTGGTACTCACCTGGCGGGTTTCCGCGCGGCTCTCACCCGTACTCTGAACAGCTATATGGAAAAGGAAGGGCTGCTCAAGAAGGAAAAGGCCAACCCTACCGGTGATGACGCCCGTGAAGGCCTCACCGCGGTGATTTCCGTGAAGGTGCCGGATCCCAAATTCTCCAGCCAGACCAAAGACAAGCTGGTCTCGTCCGAAGTGAAAAGTGCGGTCGAGCAGACCATGGGTGAGCTGTTCCAGGATTATCTGCTGGAAAATCCTCAGGAAGCCAAAGCCATTTCCTCGAAGATCATTGATGCTGCTCGCGCCCGGGATGCGGCGCGTAAGGCGCGGGAAATGACCCGTCGTAAGGGTGCCCTGGATATTGCCGGCCTGCCCGGCAAGCTGGCGGACTGCCAGCAGAAAGACCCTGCCCTCTCCGAACTCTATATTGTGGAGGGTGATTCTGCGGGGGGCTCTGCCAAACAGGGCCGTGACCGCAAGAATCAGGCGATCCTGCCGCTGAAGGGCAAGATCCTCAACGTGGAAAAGGCGCGTTTCGACAAGATGCTCTCCTCCCAGGAAGTGGGCACCCTGATCACCGCTCTGGGCTGCGGCATTGGCCGCGACGAATACAATGTGGAAAAGCTCCGCTACCACCGCATCATCATCATGACGGATGCGGATGTAGATGGTTCTCACATTCGTACCCTGCTGCTGACGTTCTTCTTCCGCCAGATGCCTGAGCTGATCGAGCGGGGCTATATCTATATTGCCCAGCCGCCGCTCTACAAGGTGAAGAAAGGCAAGCAGGAGACCTATCTCAAGGATGATCCGGCCATGGAGGAGTACCTGACCACCCTGGCTCTGGAAAAAACCGCCCTGTATCCGGGTGACGATGCGCCGCCAATCAGCGGGGAGCCTTTGGCCAACCTGATTGCCGAATATCGCAACGTCATGAAGATTGTCGATCGCCAGTCCCGGGTGTTCCCCAAGGAAGTGCTGGAGCAGATGATCTACATGCCTTCGGTCAGCGAAGAAGGTTTGAAGGACCAAGCGGGCATGGAAGACTGGTGCCAGGTACTTGGCAAACGGGTAGATGCCATTACCGATGCCACCCAGACCTTTACCATCACCGCCGCTCGAGACGAGGAACGTGGCTTGTACCTGCCACGTGTGCAAGTGCTCGCTCACGGTGTACCCCGCGAGTATCGCGTGACCCTGGATTTCCTGCAGTCGCCGGATTATCAGAAGATCAAGGCACTGGGGGAAACCCTGGAAGGCTTGCTGGCCGCTGATGCCTATATCCAGCGTGGCGAAACCCAGCGCCCTATCCGCCACTTTGCCGACGCCCTGGAGTGGCTGATGATTCAGGCCCGCCGCGGCACCAGCTTCCAGCGCTACAAGGGGCTGGGGGAAATGAACGCGGAGCAGCTGTGGGAAACCACCATGGACCCGGAAAGCCGGCGTATGCTGCAGGTCACCATCGAGGACGCCATCGCCGCAGACCAGATCTTTACCTGCCTGATGGGTGACGATGTGGATCCGCGTCGGAAGTTTATCGAGTCCAATGCGCTGCAGGTCTCCAATCTGGATGTCTGATAACGAGTCGTTTTGATCGCAAAAAAAGGGGCCGTTTGGCCCCTTTTTTGTTGCTGCCCTCCTCTCTTCCCCTTCTGCCCGTTCCTGTTCCGTTATTCCTGGCGTTGCCAGCAATCGTAAAACCTGCTCTGAACATTATTCAATTTGTAACTATGTACGTGTAGTTTGTAAGTGTGGCTGGCGCAGTACCAGCTGAAAGGACGTTCATGAGGGTCAGTGCCCTGGTAGACGTACAAGGATGTTGTGAATTATCCGGACTCTTTTGCCCGGACTATCCGCTGCTATGTGGCGGCAATGCGAGGACCCGTAAAACCTCTCTGGTGTTAGGGATTCAAGGAGTCGCATGGTGAATAAGGAAAGGGATTACCGCGGCCAGCAGCGCCGCAGGGAAAAGCGGAGTGTCGGGATACACCTGTTACGGCAGTTACCTCTGACGGGTATCGCTGGCTTGCTGCTATTGGCAATGGTGACGGTATTGATTCCGGCCTGTCAGGGACTCAAGGCATCGGTTGGGCAGGAAGGCACATTGCCGCATAACTGGTTACCAGCGGCGCTAAGGGGGTAATAAGCGCATAAAAAAAGCGAACCCTGACGGTTCGCTTTTTTGTCGCGTGGTGCGTAAACGTTGTCGCTTACTCGACCGCGAAATCTTCCAGCTTGGCGCCCTTCTCCAGTGCGCCCTGCAGCCACAACGGACGTTTGCCGCGGCCGGTCCAGGTGTTGCTACTATCGTTCGGATCGCGGTATTTCACCTTGGCCGGACGACGCACACCGGTTTTCTTCTTGGCGGCTTTCTTGCGGGTGGCTTTCTTTTTGCCGGCGCTATCCTTCAGCAATGCTTCCGGAGAGACGCCCAGATCCTTGGCCATTTTCTCAAGTACCGCCTGAGCATTCTTCAGCTCTGCCTTGCGCTTCTTGTCCAGTGCGGTTTCCGCTTGCTTGATCAGTTTTTCCAGTTCATCAACGGAAAGTTCATCAAGATTAATGCTCATTGAGTAGCCCTTGTTATCGATGATTAACAGCGGCACAAACTCTAGTTATTTTACCGGGGAAAGGCAATTAAACTCGTGGCAGGTGGACAATAAAAAAACGATTTTAAAATTATTGAGGGTAATGCTGGCGAATCCAGTTATTGGCTTCTTCGGTAATCTGTTTTGCCTTTTTGCCGTCACTGTCAATTGGTGGACTGATGCGCAGGGTAATCGTACCGGGTAAACGCATCCAGGAACGCGCTGGCCAGCAATTGCCACTGTTATGGCTGATGGCCACAACCGGGACGCCAGCCTGACAGGCCAGCATGGAGCCACCATGATTGAACTTTCCCAAGGTGCCTGGTGCCTGGCGAGTGCCCTCCGGATAAATCACCACGGGGATACCATCGTGCAGCCGTTGCTTGCCTTGCTGGAGTACGGATTTTAGTGCGGCACTGCCATTGCTACGATTGATGGTAATCGGTTTGAGCAGGGCCAGACCCCAGCCGAAGAACGGGAGCCACAGCAACTCGCGTTTGAGCACGGTGGCCTGTGGTCTGATCAGCAGTTGCATATAAAAGGTTTCGAAACTGCTCTGGTGATTGGCCAGAACCACGAAAGCCCCGGCAGGCAGATTCTCACGTCCTTCCACCTGAATGCGCACGCCGTTAAGCCGTTGCAGCAACCACATGGCAAAGCCGGTCCACAGATTGACGAAATTATAGCGACGGCGGTAGGGAAGGAAGGGGCCAATCAGTACGCAGAAAACACTGTGGATAATGCCGGCCAGGTTATACAGCACAAAAAACAGAACGCTGCGGATTTTGATGGGCAGCGAATAATGTGTGTGCTGGGTCATGCCTAATCCTTCAAAATATGATCCGTAAAATCCGCCAGGGAGTCGTATACATCGACATGGCCCAGCGTAGTCGGCAAGCCCTTGTCCTGTGTCTTTGCTCCCTTTCCGGTTAATACCAGTACAGGTTGGCAACCACGGGCTACCCCGGCTTCCAGGTCCCGTAGGCTATCACCAATCAGGGGCGCGCCGGTGACATCGCCATACTCGGTAACAATCTGGTCGATCAGGCCGGGAGCGGGCTTGCGGCAGTCGCAACCATCGTCCGGCCCGTGGGGGCAATAAAACACCTTGCCCATCTCGCCGCCCGCTGCACGAACCAGTTCGCCCATCCGTTCATGCATGGCATCCAGTGTCGCCACATCAAAGTAGCCCCGGGCAATACCGGACTGATTGGTGGCCACCACCACGGTATAGCCTGCCCGGCTGAGACGGGCGATGGCGTCAATGCTTCCCGGTAATGGAATCCACTCGTCCAGGGTCTTTATATAGGCGTCGGAGTCTTCGTTGATGACACCGTCACGGTCGAGGATGATGAGGTTGTTCATGGATTTTTGCCCAATACCAATCATGTCCGTAGGAGCCATGCTCGCATGGCGAAAGGGTTACAGGTTACCAGCACGCTAGCGGAAAACTGGCAGGCCTTTCGCCATGCAAGCATAGCTCCTACAACGCGTTTCGCTTCGCGTTCAAATCACAAAGGCCGCTGTAAAGCGGCCCTGTGTTTTTCGCGTGCTTGCGTGCAAGCGCCAATTTATTCCTGCAGCAGACTGATATCCGCCACATTGAGGAACAGGTCGCGCAGGAACGCCAGCAGGGCCAGGCGGTTGTTGCGCACGGCTTCGTCTTCCGCCATCACCATAACGGTGTCGAAGAAGGCGTCCACCGGCTCACGAAGTTCGGCGAGCATTTCCAGTACGCCCTGATAGTCGCCTTTTTCCAGCAACGGTTCGGACTGCTCGTAGCTGGCCACCACCAGATTGGTGAGGGTCTGCTCGGCTTCATCTTCCAGCAGGGCGCCGTCGATTTCCTCCGGCGGTGCCTGGTCCAGCTTGGCGAGGATATTGGACACCCGCTTGTTGGCAGCGGCCAGGGCCTGGGCTTCTTCCCGTGGCTGGAAGGCGGCGACCGCTTTCACCCGGCGATCGAAATCCAGCGGTTTGCGGCAGGCATCGTCGATAGCCAGCACCGACAGGATCACCGGGGTGGCAATGCCCTGCTCCTGGTAGATAGCCCGGTAGCGACCCTTGATAAACTCGAACGCCTCGGCAGCCTCGGCGCGGTTGATGCGCAACTCAAGCTGGTCACCGGCTTTCTCCAGCAGATGCTGCAGGTCCAGATCCAGCTGGTTTTCGATGATGATACGCAACACACCCAGGGTAGCCCGACGCAGGGCGTAGGGGTCCTTGGTACCGCTGGGCTTCTGGCCGATGCCGAAGATGCCCACCAGGGTGTCGATCTTGTCGGCCAGAGACACGGCCATGCCGGTCTTGCTCTGCGGCAGCTTGTCGCCGGCAAAACGTGGCAGATATTGCTCGTAGAGGGCCTGGGCCACCTCTTCCGGCTGACCTTCAAGACGCGCCAGATAGAAACCCATGATGCCCTGCATGGTGTCGAACTCACCGACCATCTCGCTGTTCAGGTCAGCTTTGCTCAGCTCGCCGGCCAGCGTTGCCTGCTCGGCATCGCCGCCGATCTGTTCGGCGATAATGGCTGCCAATGCGCCAATACGCGCGCATTTGTCGGCCACGGTGCCCAGCTGTTGCTGGAACACCACATTGGCCAGACCCTTGCCATGCTGGGCCAGGGTCTTCTTGCAGTCGTTGTCGTAGAAGAAAGCCGCATCCGCCAGACGGGGACGAATTACCTTCTCGTTGCCATGGATCACCTGTTGAGGATCCTTGGACTGGATATTGCTGATAGTGATGAAACGGGGCATCAGCTTGCCGTTGGCATCCAGTACCGAGAAATATTTCTGGTGCTCTTCCATGGCGCTGATCAGGGCTTCCTGGGGAACACGCAGGAAGTCTTCATCGAAGCTGCCCATCAGGGCCAGAGGCCATTCCACCAGGGCGGTGACTTCGTCGAGCAGGTCCGGGTCGATCTGCGCGGTACCGCCGGCTTCCTTACCGGCGGCGATGGCCTGTTCTTCAATCATCGCCTTGCGGCGCGCGAAGTCGGCAATCACGTGACCGTCTTTTTCCATGCGCTCGGCATACTCGCTGGCGGTAGCCAGCTCGATGGCGCCGGGGGCATGGAAACGGTGGCCGTAACTGGTGCGGCCGGCCTGCAGATCCAGCAGCTCGAAGGGCACCACGTCATCACCGAACAGGGCCACCAGCCAGTGGGCCGGACGCACGAACTGTACCTTGCGTTTGCCCCAGCGCATGCGCTTGGGAATCGGCAGCTTCTGTACTGCCTGGGCAAAGAAATCGGGAATCAGCTCGGCGGCGGGTTTGCCCTTTTCGGTGATCTGCGCCACCAGGCGCTCCCCTTTGCCGGTGTCCTGACGACCCAGCTGGTCCACGGTCAATCCCAGAGAGGACGCAAACCCTTGCGCGGCCTTGGTGGGGTTACCGTCCTTTTCGAAGGCAGCCTGAACGGCAGGGCCCTGGCGTTCGATATCCCGATCCGCCTGCTTGTCATCCAGGCCACGCACCAGCACGGCCAGACGGCGCGGGGCGGCAAAGCTTTCTACCTCACCGTGGTTGAGGCCGGCTTCATCCAGTTGGCGGACAAATTCTTCCGTCAGCGCCGCACTCAGAGTGGGCAGCGCCTTGGGGGGCAGTTCTTCGGTGCCAAGTTCAATCAGCAAATCCCGGGACATTATTGCTTCCCCTTCTTTTTGGCGGCCTGCTTTGCGGCCTTTTCATCCTGCTTTTTCAATTCCGTCTCCACTTCCTCGCGGATGCTGGCATCCGCCATCGGGAAGCCAAGCGAACGACGCTTGTCGAAGTAGGCCTGGGCCACGGCCCGGGCCAGGGTGCGCACACGCAGAATAAAGCGCTGACGTTCGGTGACGGAGATGGCCTTGCGGGCATCCAGCAGGTTGAAGGTATGGGAGGCTTTCAGCACATACTCATAGGCGGGCAACGGCAGCCCGGCCTCGATCAGCTTGGTGGATTCGCCCTCGAACAGGTCGAACTGCTTGAACAGCTCGTCCACATTGGCGTGTTCGAAGTTGAACGTGGACATCTCGATTTCGTTCTGCAGGAACACATCACCGTAGGTCACCTTGCCGAACGGACCATCGGACCACACCAGGTCGTAGACCGAGTCCACCCCCTGAATGTACATGGCCAGACGTTCCAGCCCGTAAGTGATCTCGCCGGTGACCGGGTAGCAGTCGATGCCGCCCACCTGCTGGAAGTAGGTGAACTGGGTGACTTCCATGCCGTTCAGCCACACTTCCCAGCCCAGACCCCAGGCACCCAGGGTGGGCGACTCCCAGTTGTCTTCCACAAAGCGGATATCGTGGACCAGTGGATCAAAACCCAGCATCCGCAGGGAGCCCAGATACAGCTCCTGGATAGCGTCCGGAGACGGTTTCAGTACCACCTGGAACTGGTAATAGTGCTGCAGCCGGTTGGGGTTTTCCCCGTAGCGGCCGTCGGTGGGCCGGCGGGAAGGCTGCACATAGGCACTGTTCCAGTTTTCCGGGCCGATGGCGCGCAGGAAGGTGGAGGGGTGAAAGGTACCCGCGCCCACTTCCATATCCAGGGGCTGTACTACTACGCACCCCTGTTCGGCCCAGTACTGTTGCAGGGCCAGAATCAGGCCCTGGAATGTCATGATGTCCGTCTGCGGTTGTTCCGCCATGCTGAATCCTGTTGTTCGAGTTCGATTGCCGCGAAAGGCGCCAAGTATACCGGGCCGACCGGGCCGGTGATACCGCTGGCCGGACCCCTACTGACAGCAGGGTGTCAGGAGTGAACCGGTAGAATGACGCACCAGGCCAGCTCCGGTAATGTCGATGCAGCACTCACCTGATAGCAAGGAAGTGCCATGCGGCCTGTAAACGGCTTGTTCAGGTGCCCCTGCTTTATCGGCATGGGTCGAGGCTGCGCAGTAAACCGGTGATCTGGCCGTTTGCTGATGACGAAGCGTCCTTTTATTGTGAAAAACGCGAAGAGAGATGCCATGAACGAACGCTGTCCCTGGTGCGGGGATGATCCGCTCTACCAGCACTACCACGACCATGAGTGGGGGGTTCCCGAATACGACGATCGGGCCCTCTTCGAATGCCTGAACCTGGAAGGTGCCCAGGCCGGCCTGAGCTGGATTACCGTGCTGCGCAAGCGCGAGCATTATCGCAAGGTATTCGATGGTTTCGACGCGGAAAAGATCGTTCGCTACGACGACCGCAAGGTAGCCGCCCTGCTCCAGGATGCGGGGATTATCCGCAACCGTCTGAAAGTGGCTGCCACCATCGGCAACGCCCGGTCCTATCTGGCCCTGCGTGATGAAGGCCTGACGCTGAGTGATTTTCTCTGGGACTTTGTCGATGGTAGCCCGCAGATCAATCACTTCCGCACCTTGAAGGAGGTGCCCGCCTCCACCCCAGTGGCAGAGGCCATGAGCAAGGCCCTGAAAAAACGCGGCTTCAAATTTGTCGGCCCCACCATCGTCTATGCCTTTATGCAGGCCACCGGCATGGTCAACGATCACCTCACCACCTGCCCGCGGCATCGGGACCTCCGATAGCGCCCTCCAGCCGTGACGCGTCGCGATAGCCTGTTTCGAAGCCGCTGTAGGAACGTAGCGTAGCGAGGCAATATGGCAAGGCGGGTCGGCAATGGAGCCTGCCTTGCTCTGATATTCCTGATCGCCCTGCGGGCGATTTCCACGCTGACGCGTGGTTCGCCCCTCAAGAGGGGCTCCTACAGCGGCTTCAAAACAGTTCGGGCAGCATGTACCACGGGTAATCGCTAACGCGCCTACTTAAAACCCCCGTTTTACTCGCCCTGGTCTGCACCAAATATCGCGCCGATCAGCGCACTGCCCTGTTGCATGGGGTTCTGGCGAATCAGGGATTCCTGTTCGCCAATGCGGGTGTAGAGCTCGTCCATGCTGTTGTCGATGACGTAGCTTTCCAGGTTCATATTTGGCTTGTTAGTGAGTGGTAACTTATCGTACACCGCAAGCAGGCTATTGTACTGGTCATAGAAACCGGTCTTTTTCAGGTTGTCTTCCACGATTGGCTGGTAGCGCTGGCGCAGGCTGCTTTCGGTCTCTCCCCGAAAATAGGCGGTGGCTGCGGTATCGCCGCCGCGAATAATCCCCAGGGCATCATTGACGCTCATGTTGGTAATAGCCTGCTTGAAGACCGGGGTGGCTTCCGCCACCGCCTGTTCCGCGCCCCGGTTCATGGCGGTTTCCAGCTTGTCCACATAGCTGCCGAAGCCGAACTGGCGCAGGGTATCCGCCACTGGCTGGGCGGCGGCGGGCAGTTTCAGATTGAACGCACCGGTTTGGGAGAGCTGAGTGCTGGCCCGGTCGGTGCCGGTGATCAGGGTTTCCTTGATGCCGGCTGCCAGTTTCGAGTCGGTGTCATAGCCGGCGTTCTTGGCCATCTGGTTGCCCATGTCCACCCAGGGCATCATGCCTTCCATATTCTGACAGCCGCCCAACGCCAACAGTCCCACCACTACCCAAAGCTGTTTCATGCAACACACTCCTTATGATTTGCGGACAATGCTACTGCATTCCGGGCTGGCTGCTAAACTCGTATTGTTAATTGTAGGAGCGGCGCTTGAGCCGCGAATCTGCCTGCGAAGACCTCGCAAGTATGGTTCGCGGCTCAAGCGCCGCTCCTACGGATATATCGAGAGTGCCATGACTCATCCCGACTACCGCGAACAACACAAGAAACGCCTGGCCTATATGCCCTGGCTGTACGGTCGCCTGAAAGCGAAGCATCGTGCCTGGGCAGAGCCCTGGCAGCGGGATATTCAGCACAGTCTGATGGCGCTGGAGACGGTGCGCTTCGGGCAGGACTGTTTTGTGGCGCCCCAGGCGGTGCTGCTGGCTGAGCCTGGTCGCGACATTATCGTGGCTGATGGCAGCCAGATCGCCGCAGATTGTGTTATTCATGGTCCGGTCCGCCTGGGCGAACGGGTCAGCCTCAACCATCATGTGACCCTGGATGGCGGTGCAGAGGGCATCCATATCGGCGACGACAGCCGCATTGCCGCTTACTGCACCCTCTATGCGTTTAACCACGGACTGGATGCGGATCGGCGGGTTCGCGAGCAACCGGTGACCTCGAAGGGGATCCGCATCGGCCGGGATGTCTGGGTCGGCGCCCGGGCCGGTATCGTGGATGGCGTCACCATTGGCGACCATGCGGTGGTTGGCATGGGGGCCGTGGTGACCCGGGATGTGGAACCCTGGACCATTGTCGCCGGCAACCCGGCCCGACCGGTGGGTCGTCGCCCTGGCGCACCGGATCTTCCTCGCTGATTGAGCCTCCCCCATCCCTATTGAACACCCCGCCACATAATCGGTAACACCCTCTTTATTGAACGATGTTTAGGAATGGTGTTTATTAAACGTCGTTAAATAAAACAATGATAGATACCGAGAGGGAACCCCCATGGATGAGAGTGCGATTCAACGCCATTCCGGCGGCTGGTTGTTCTATGTAAAGGCGGCCTTTGGCATCAGCCTGGGCCTGATGGTGCTAGGCATCGTCTGGTTGCCCACGGACCTGTGGATCAAGGGCTACCTGGTGATGGGCATCATGTTCGTGGTGGGCTCCACCATTACCCTGGCCAAGACCCTGCGCGACGACCACGAAGCCCGGCGACTGATCAACCGCATCAGCGAGGCGAAGACCGAGCGCCTGCTCAAGGAATACACGGAGTGAACAACGCCTGACGCCGGCCTGGTGAAACCCTCGTGGTGTCGTCAGGCCTCTGACTAACGACCAAGCTCTGGAGAATCATCATGGCCACCGCCTGGAACAAACTGAAAACCCTGATGCGCGGCCAGGCCCGTGTCAGCATGGAACAGATCGTCAATTCCAACGATATGCTGTTGCTCGATCAGCAGCTCTATGAAACCGAACAGTCCCTGCGTGATGCCCGCCGGCAGCTGGCGCGTTTGATGGCGGAGCAAAAACTTAACCGCCGTCGCAGCGACGAGCTGCTCGGTCAGATAGGCTACTACGAAAAGGGTGCTCGCCAGGCCCTGGCCGCTAGCGAGGATGCGCTGGCGCTTGATATCGGCAAACGGCTGGCGGATCTTGAACAGCAACAGGCTCGCCTGGAACAACAGGGCATTGCCCTCAACCAGCAGGAAGCGGAATACCAGCGCTTCATCCAGCAAGCGGCAGACCAGTTGAAAACCCTGCGCCATGACCAGTCCCTGGCCAGAACCCAGGAGGCTCTGTTCGGGCAGAGTCAGAATCGGGACGCTCAGGGGCGCGGTCTTGCCGAACGACTCAGCGACAGCAAACAGACTCTGCAGCAAATCCAACAACGGCAGGAAGAATGCCGTCTGTTGTGGCACAGTGAGATCCACTGTGACTGGCAGACCGGCGAGAGTCAGAGCGACAGTCTGGACAGGCGCATGGCCGATGCCGGCATCGGTGACAGTCAGACCGAGCGGGCGCGGGTGATTCTGGCAAGACTGCAACCGTCCTGAACCAGATCATCCGGGGGAGCGGTCGAACGACCGCTCCCACAAGGACTATGTGGAAATGGCATCAGCGATAAGGAAGACCGGTGGCACGTCGTAACCAACACAGCCGCGAGGAACTGCAGGCGCTGGCCGTTCATGCGGTGCGCGAACTGGTGGCGGAACAGGGGCTGGCGAAACTCAGCGTGCGCAAGGTGGCGGAGCGTATCCGTTATACCCCGGGCATGCTCTATCACATTTTCGCCAACCTGGATGACCTGATCCTGCATGCCAACGCGGCCACATTGGATGCCCTGCTGGCGCAGATGGAGACCGGGAAAACCGCCTCCCCGCAGCAGGCCTTGCACCACATGGCCAGCGCTTACCTGGATCTGGCCCGGGATCAGACCGCCCTGTGGCAGATGGTCTTTATGCATCGCATGCAGAAGGCGGCGCCGGTACCGGACTGGTATCTGCAGCGCACCGCCCGGTTGTTTGCCCAGGTGGAACAACAAGTGGCCCGACTGGCCGATGGTCAATCCGGCCCGATGATTCACCTGGCTGCGCGGACCCTGTGGAGCAGCGTCCACGGCATTGCCGTACTGGCGGCGGAAAACAAACTGGATGTGGCCGGGGATGTGGATGAGCAGGCCATGCTGGACTCGTTGCTGGAAAACTATCTGAACAGCTGGGCGGGGCTGGAGTAGCAAGCTACAAGCCTCAAGCTCCAACACGAAGATAGTTTTTTGCAGCCTGAACGCTCAGCGTTCCGCGCTGAAAATCCGGGCGCGGCGGTTACGTTTCCGTTTACCAGTAGCGGTGATTCGCGTTGCAGCTTGAAGCTTGCAGCTTTTCCTAGATTAAGGATGAAAAGGCGAGAAAATGAAAAAAGGGTTGTTCTCTCTGCTGGCGTCACGCCGCTTCGGGCCTTTCTTCTTTACCCAGTTTCTCGGGGCTTTCAACGATAATGTGTTCCGTCAGGCACTGATACTGCTGATTGCCTCCGGGGCGGTCACGGCGGTTAGCGTCAACACCCTTAACAACGTGGCTCTGGCCCTGTTTATTCTGCCCTTCTTCCTGTTCTCGGCCCTGGCGGGTCAGGTGGCGGACAAGTACGACAAGGCGTCGCTGGTCCGCAAGATCAAGTTTGTGGAAGTCTGCATCATGTCCGCTGCCGCGGTGGGCTTCTTTTTCGATGCGGTGTATTTCCTGCTTGGCGTACTGTTTTGCATGGGTCTACAGTCCACCTTCTTCGGGCCCATCAAATACTCCATCATTCCCCAGCAGCTGGATGACAAGGAGCTGGTATCCGGTAATGCGCTGGTAGAAATGGGCACCTTCCTGGCCATTCTGCTGGGTTCCATTTCCGGCGTGCTGTTGAAGATGGACGGTGTCGGCGATGGTGTGGTGGCGATCACGGTGGTGGGGCTGGCCCTGCTTGGCTACCTGGCCGCACGTGGCATTCCTTCGGCACCGGCGGCGGACGATGGTCTGAAAATCAACTGGAATCTGTGGAAGGAAACCTGGCATATCGTCGGCTATGCCCGGGAGGTGAAATCAGTCTGGATGTGCGTGCTGGGCATCTCCTGGTTCTGGTTTCTCGGCGCCGCCTATACCACTCAGCTCAAGGTCTATGTGGATGACTACCTGCTGGGCACAGACGGTCTCTACGCGGTGCTGCTTGGCACCTTCTCCATCGGCATCGGGTTGGGCTCCTTCCTCTGTGAAAAACTCTCCGGCAAGCGTGTGGAGCTGGGGCTGGTGCCGCTGGGCTCCATCGGCCTGAGCGTATTCGGAGTGGATCTGTTCTTTTCCTATGCCGGTCTGCAAGGCAATGGTCAGGTAGATATCGCCGGCTTTCTGCAACAGGCTGGTGGCTACCGGGTACTGATGGATTTGCTCGGCATCGGTGTGTTTGGTGGTTTTTATATCGTGCCGCTATTCGCTTTTATCCAGCACCGCAGCAACCCCAAACACCTGTCGCGAATCATCGCCGCCAACAACATTCTCAATGCCTTGTTGATGGTAGGGTCGGCAGTGGCCGGCATCGTGCTGGTGGGCGTGCTGGAACTGACCGTACCCCAGTTCTTCCTGGCGTTGGCGCTGGCCAACGTGCTGGTGGCCAGCTACATCTATACGGTGGTGCCGGAATTTCTTATCCGGCTGCTGGTGTGGATGCTGACCCACACCATGTACCGGGTGAAACACCATGGCATGGAGCATATTCCCGACGAAGGGCCCTGCATGCTGGTGTGCAACCACGTGAGCTATGTGGATGCCCTGTTATTGGCTGGCGCGATCCGCCGGCCGGTGCGCTTTGTCATGTTCAAACCGATCTACGACATGCCGCTGCTCAATTATATTTTCCGTACCGGCAAGACCATTCCCATCGATTCCAAAACCCGCAACCCTGTGATTTATGAGCGGGCTTTCGTGCGCATTCGCGAGGAACTGGAGGCCGGCGAAGTGGTGTGCATCTTCCCGGAAGGCAAGCTCACCGACGACGGCGAGGTAGCTGAATTTCGCGCCGGCATTGAAAAGATTGTCGCCGATTATCCGGTGCCGGTGATCCCCATGGCCCTGTCCGGTCTGTGGGGCAGTTTCTTCAGCCACAAGGGCGGAAAGGCCCTGACCCGGCTGCCGAGCCGCTTCTGGTCTCGCATTAAACTGGCAGTGGGGGACGCAGTGGCACCGGAACAGGTACGCGCGGATGATCTGCGCGAACGGGTCATGACATTACGCGAACGGCCCTGAATTCATGGCGTTGCGTAAAACATACGGACAGTAACTTGCACTAAAATGAAAACCGAGCACACTCAATAATAAAGCGGTCTTTGTTTATCTCCGGCGATACCGGGAAAACATCGGTAAGCCACCAAGGCCCGAAACCACAATAAAAACAGGAAACAACCGTGTCTGATTCCCCTCTCTCGCCCGCCGCCCTGCGGGCGCGAATACAGCATTTGTTGTATCAGTTGCCGCCCGTGCAGCGTGCCGATGAACGCCTGCAGCAAGTGGAACAGGATGTCCTGCAGGGGCTAAAACATCGCCTGGAAGGGTTGGAGCCGCCCGGTAGTCTGGGCGGTGCGGCAGACAGTTTTCAGCAGTTGCTGGAAGTGTCCATGGAGCAGAGCCAGGAGCAGGCTCGCGCCATGCTGATCAGCCAGGTTCTGGCCGGCACCACGGCCGATGAAGCCCGCTTGCTGGCCGCCTTGTCCGATGGCAGTGGTTTTCCCATGCTGACGCTGTTCACCGGCGGTCGTCTGTCACGCGGGGAAGTGTTGCACCGACATTCCAACATCGGTCGGGCTGCCGGTATCCAATGCACGGATTTCATCGCCTTTTATCTTAGTCGTCTTTTTGCCCGCGGCCTGGTGGTGGCATCCGGGTTCAGCGAGGAGCGGCGCACCGATTACGAACTGCTGGAAGGCGACAGCGATTATCGCAACGCGGAAGCGGCGCTGAAGGCGCACTCCCCGAAATTGAAAGTGCGCCGTGAAACTCTCCACATCAGCCCGGTGGGCAGCAAGGTGTGGGCGTTGTTGAGCGAAGCCGCAGTGAGTGAGGAGTAGCCTGTGATTACCGATCCCAATCTGATTCTGGCGGACCTTCAGGCCAACTGGCTGCTCTATCTGGCCATGCCGTTTGTGGCCGCTGCCATTGGTTATTACACCAAGGTGGTGGCCATCAAGATGATGTTCAAACCACTGAAGTTTGTGGGCTGGCGACCGTTTCTGGGCTGGCAGGGTATCGTACCGCGCAAGGCCGCCACCATGGCGAGCGTGGCCTGCGATCTGATGATGGAGCGCTTACTCAAACCTGAAGATGTGTTCGATAAGCTGGACCCCCAGCGGGTGGCGGCGGAGATTCGCGATCCGCTGATTCGCGCGGTGGAAGACATTACCCGCGAGGTCGCTGCCGAATACCAGCCAGGGTTATGGGAGTCAGCCCCGGAATCCGTGAAGAACCTGCTTATCCAGCGTATCCAGAATGAAGCGCCGCACATGGTCGAGCAGATCATGACGGACATCAAAAGCAACATTACCCGGGTGTTCGATCTCAAGGATCTGGTCACCAGCGCGCTGGTGCGCGACAAGGAACTGCTCAACCGGGTGTTTCTGGAAGCCGGTCATGTGGAATTCAAGTTCATTCGTAACTCCGGCATCTATTTCGGTTTTGCCATCGGTATTGTTCAGGCCATCGTCTGGGCCTTTACCCATAACATCTGGGTGATTCCGTTGTTTGGTCTGTTCACCGGCTGGTTTACCGACTGGCTGGCGCTGAAGATGATCTTCAACCCGAAACAGCCGGTGCGTTATCTGGGGCTGTTCGAATGGCAGGGCCTGTTTCTGCGCCGCCGCAAACAAGTGGCGGCCCGTTATGGGGAATTGGTGGCCACGGAGATCGTTACTCCGGCGGCGGTGATCGGCGCCATCCTGACTGGCCCCATGTCCGACCGTCTGTTCGGCCTGGTCCAGAAACAGGTGCAGCGCACCATGGATGAACAAGCCGGTCTGGCCAAGCCGCTGGTGGTGTTCGCCGTGGGCAGCACCCGGTATCAGGAAATGAAGCGCTCCGTGTCCGAGAAGGTGATGCAGCACCTGCCGGAAACGCTTACCCACATGGAAGCCTATGCGGAAGAGGCCATGGATCTGAAGAACCTCATGGTAGAAAAAATGCAGGAGCTTACCGAAGAGGAATTCGAGGGGTTACTCAGGCCGGCCTTCCAGCAGGATGAATGGATTCTGATTACCGTGGGGGCGTTACTCGGCTTCCTTGTTGGTGAGCTGCAGGTGCATGCGATGATTCACTTTGCGGTGCCGGTGGGGTGAGTGCCGAGTCATGAGCTACGAGTTGCGAGAGCCAGCTTATGCGGGGTTTTCGTGGCTCGACCCTTCCTGATTTAAGTCCCTTTTTATCATCAGGGTCAGGTTAGTACCTCTGAAGGTGCTGTTACATTGTCCCTTGCCCCGGTTTCCCCGCAGCCGCTACAGTACCTCCATGCTGCAAATCACTCCCAACCTGTCCCTGGCGGAACACGAGATCGACCTTCAGGCTATTCGCGCCCAGGGCAGCGGTGGCCAGAATGTGAACAAGGTCGCCTCCGCGATTCATTTGCGCTTCGATATTCGCGCCTCCTCTCTGCCTGATCGCTACAAGGAGCGCCTGCTGGCACTTAGCGATCAGCGCATCACAGCCGACGGTGTTGTGGTGATCAAGGCCCAGCAGTTTCGCACCCAGGAAATGAACAAGGAAAACGCCCTGGCGCGGCTGGCCCAGTTGATCAAAAGCGTGACCGTGGAGCAGAGGCCCCGCAAAGCCACCCGCCCTACCCTGGGCAGTAAACGCCGGCGCATGGACAGCAAAACCAAGCGCGGCAAGACCAAGTCCCTGCGCGGCAAGGTGGATCCGGGCTGACAGCTGCGGCGTGGCGCAGACCTTTCACATCATCTGAAGCAGTGATTCGCCTTGCAGCTTGAGGCTTGAAACTTGCCGCTGTATTGACACAAACCTCCCTTCCCTTGGCGCTATCTGACCGCTCCCTTCACGCCCCCCTTTGCTAAGCTTGGTTTCGCTGATTTCACTACGGAGCCGAATCCATGAAAGCCATCACCACATCAGGCTGGGGCCTGTCTGCCAAACTGGAGCTGAATACCCTCTCCGCGCCCACCCGCCTGGGGCCCAATGATGTGCTGGTGCAAGTGCATGCGGCCTCCGTGAATCCCAAGGACTGGAAGTTGAACTACCATGCAGCGGTGGCGTTGTCGCCCCTGCTGGTTAACAAGCTGCCGCCCTTCTTCGGTGATGATCTGGCTGGCGTGATTATCGACAAGGGCAGCAAGGTGCGGGATTTCGAGATCGGCGATGCGGTTTACGGGATGGACATGCGCCCGCGCACCGCGTCCCTGGCGGAACTGACGCGCATCGACCAGAAGCGCATCGCCAAAAAACCGTCGTCGCTGACGTTCCAGCAGGCAGCTTCCATGCCGCTGGCGGCGCAGACGGCTTTGCAGGGGCTGCACAAGGGCAAGGCAGAAGCCGGCAAGAGAGTATTGATCATCGGCGCCTCCGGCGGTGTCGGCACCTTCGCCGTGCAGATCGCCAAGGCCATGGGCTTACACGTTACCGGGGTCTGCAGTGGCCGCAACGCTGACTTCGCTCGCGAACTGGGTGCCGACGAGATCATCGACTACACCCTGGGCGACTACCGCCACACCGCCGGCGCCTTCGATCTGGTCTTCGACGTGACCTCCTACGAATCCCCGCGCACCTGTGATGCCCTTATAGCTGAAGATGGCTGGTTCATCTCTACCGGTGGTGACGCCCGCTCCATGCTGATCACACCGTTCTACCGTGTGTTTGGCAAGCACTGCGGCACCGTGGTGGTGGAGTCCTGGAAACGGGACCTGGACACCCTGTCGGGCCTGGTGGAAAGCGGCAAACTGCGCCCCATCATCGACAGCGTTTTTCCTCTGGCGGAAAGCCAGCAAGCCTATGATCGCAGCCGCACGGGCCGGTGTCGGGGGAAGGTGGTGATTGAGGTGATGGCCTGAGAGTGAATCATCCGTAGGAGCTATACTTGCATGGCGAACTCAAGCATAGCTCCTACAGCAATCGGTATTGGGGGCTGGTTACGCCACCCCCGCCTTGGCCGCCCTCGCCGCATGCAGTTTCTTGTAGCTTTCAATAAGACGCTGATGTTTTTCCAGGCCTTCCAGCTGCATGTTGGTAGGCGTCAGGCCATGGAAACGGACCGTACCATTCACCGAGCCAACTACGGCTTCCATAGTGTCATTACCAAACATGCGCTGGAAGTTAACCAGATAATCCTCCAACTCCAGCTCGTCATCCAGGGTGATTTCCAGCACCGCACGCAGGGCCTGGTAGAACAGCCCGCGTACCACCGTGTTGTCGTTGAACTGCAGGAACATGTCTACCAATTCCAGCGCTTCTTCATGACGCTGTAGTGCCAGGTTGATCAGCAGCTTCAGTTCCAGCACGGTGAGCTGGCCCCATACGGTGTTCTCGTCGAACTCGATACCGATCAGGGTAATGATGTCGGTGTAGTTGTCGATCTGGCTTTCTTCCAGGCGCTCTGTCAGCTGGCTGAGCTGGTCGTCGCTGAGGCGGTGCAGGTTGAGAATGTCTTCCCGGTAATCCAGTGCCATGTTGGTGTTGTCCCAGATCAGGTCTTCCACAGGGTAGACTTCGGAAAAGTCCGGCACCAGAATCCGGCAGGCCGATGCACCCAGTTGGTCGTACACCGCCACGTAGGCCTCTTTTTCCAGATCGTCGAGAATGGCAAACAGCCGCGCCGCTTCTTCGCCATTGGTTCCGGAAAAGTCCCACTCGCAGAAATCTTCATCCGCCGTGGCGCTGAAGAAGCGCCAGCTCACCACCCCGGTGGAATCAATAAAGTGCTCCACGAAATTATTGGGCTCGGTGACTTCCTGGCTGTTGAAGGTGGGCGGCGGCACATCGTTGAGGCCTTCGAAACTGCGGCCCTGCAGCAGCTCGGTAAGGCTGCGTTCCAGTGCCACTTCAAAACTCGGGTGGGCGCCGAAGGAGGCAAACACCCCACCAGTGCGCGGGTTCATCAGGGTCACGCACATCACCGGGAACTGGCCGCCCAGGGAGGCATCCTTCACCAGCACCGGGAAGCCCTGTTCTTCCAGTGCCTGGATGCCTTCCGCAATGGCCGGGTACTTGGCGAGCACGGCGTTGGGGACATCCGGCAGGGTGATTTCTTCTTCGATAATGTGCTTCTTCACCGCCCGCTCGAAGATTTCCGAGAGGCACTGCACCTGCGCTTCTGCCAGGGTATTGCCCGCACTCATGCCGTTACTCAGAAACAGGTTTTCGATCAGGTTGGAGGGGAAGTACACCGTTTCGCCATCGGAGTGACGTGTGAAGGGCAGCGAGCAGATGCCCCGGTCCACCCGACCGGAGTTGGTATCAATCAGGTTGGAGCCACCCAGCTCCCCCTCCGGGTTGTAGATGCCCAGGCAGTAGTCATCCAGGATTTCCGATGGTAACGCATCGTTGGGCCCGGGCTTGAACCACTGCTCGTCGGGATAATGCACGAAGTCGCTGTTGGCGATCTCTTCGCCGAAGAACTGGTCGTTGTAGAAGAAGTTGCAGTTGAGCCGTTCGATGAACTCGCCCAGCGCCGAACAAAGCGCCGCTTCCTTGGTGGCGCCCTTGCCGTTGGTAAAGCACATGGGCGAGGCCGCATCGCGGATATGCAGGGACCAGACATGGGGGACAATGTTGCGCCAGGACGCGATCTCTATCTTCATGCCGAGTTCTTCGAGGATGGCGCTCATGTTGGCGATGGTCTGTTCCAGCGGCAGATCCTTGCCCTCGATAAAGGTGCGATGTTCCTCGTCCGGCGTCACCATCAGCAGCGCCTGGGCATCCTCGTCCAGGTTCTCCACCTGTTCGATCTGGAATTCCGGCCCGGTCTGGATCACCTTCTTCACCGTGCAGCGATCAATGGAGCGCAAAATCCCCTGCCGGTCCTTGTCGGAAATATCCTCCGGCAGCTCCACCTGAATCCGGAAAATCTGGTTATAACGGTTTTCCGGGTCGACGATATTGTTCTGCGACAGGCGGATATTATCCGTGGGAATGTCCCGCGCCTTGCAGTACACCTTCACGAAATAGGCCGCGCACATGGCTGACGACGCCAGGAAATAGTCAAACGGACTGGGTGCCGAGCCATCGCCCTTGTAGCGGATGGGCTGATCAGTGATGACGGTGAAGTCGTCGAACTTGGCTTCCAGGCGAAGGTTATCGAGGAAGTTGACGTTGATTTCCATGGCGGGGCTACCGGTTTGAGAAATGGCGGGCGTTGGAGCGCCATTATCCAGCTTTTACCCCCCACCGTCTGTAGGAGAGCCTTTCACGGTTGTGAACCTTGCCCGCCCCCCTGCGGTTCAAACATTGATCTATGTCTACATCGGCTACCCCGCCCGCTGCTAGCGTAAAACCCATACCGCTCGCCCCGCACAACCCACCGGAGAGGGATCATGCGCATCGTATGGGGCCCGGCCTATGAGCTGGGTATCCTGGTCATCGACCAGCAGCACAAACGCATCGTGGACTACATCAACGACCTGGACCGTCTGGTCGGCCAACCCGGCGCCCAACTGGGCGTGGCCCGGGTGCTCTATGATCTGGTGGACTACACCGAATCCCACTTCAGCTTTGAGGAAGCGCTGATGGAGCGGGCCGGTTATGACGAGCTGGATGATCACCACTCTCTGCACCGCAAGTTCACCTTCCATATCGAGTCTCTGATGCGCCGCCATGAAGAAGGCGAAGACGTGGCAGAGGCGCTATTGCAGGTGCTGGAGAAGTGGCTGTTGCATCATATTCTCGAAGAAGATCGTGACTATACGGAGCAGGTACGGGATTTTATCGACGGTATTGGTCGGGAACGGCTCGGCGGGTGGGTCAACGAGAATCTGCGCAAGCACTTTCGGGTGACGTAATCGCGGGTACAGCGTTATTGCCAAGCGTCGATCATGGCGCGATGGATGGAGCAGGTCGTGCAGCGGCTGGTCTGCGGTTGCGTTACGTAGGGAGTTACGCGGAGAATCAAGCGAGGACACACACAAAGTGAGGGAGTCACGAGTGGTAGAGTCGCGTAGCGTAACCGTGTTTTATGATGAGGTAATGCTCGGCCATAACCCCCAGGTGGATTTGCCCTTTCTTCCCAGCCGGGTGGAAAAGCGGGTAAGAAGTATTCTCGGTGGGCTGAACTTCAAATGGGACTACCCGGAACACCCCGGCCGGCTCACCGCCATCATGGACTTGCTCAAGCAGGAACCCATCGAGGGCGTACAGTTCCAGTCAGGCTCACCCGCCACCTACGAACAACTGGGACGTGTCCACACCACCACCTACCTGGATCATATCTTTTCCCTGGCAGGCAAACGCGCCTGGCTGGACAGCGACACCACCGCTGTTTCGCCGGAAAGTATTTCCGCAGCCAGCTCCGCGGCGGGGAATGCCATTGCCGCCGTGGAGAGCGTGGTAAAGGGCGAAACGAAAAGCGCATTCGCTCTGGTTCGTCCTCCCGGCCATCATGCCGAACCGGTGCGGGCGCGGGGATTCTGCCTGTTCAATAACGTCGCCGTGGCCGCCGCCCATGCCCAGGCAAAACTGGGTTGCGAGCGCATCCTGATTGTTGACTGGGATGTACACCACGGCAACGGCACCCAGGACATCTTTTGGGCCGACCCGGATGTACTGTTCTTCGACACCCACTGCGCCGCGCCATTTTACCCGGGCTCCGGTAATTTGAATGAGGTGGGCGCCGGCCTGGGTGAGGGGTATACGGTTAACGTTCCCTTGCCGGAAGCTTCTGGTGATATCGCCATGGAAAAAGCCTTCCGCGACATTTTGATTCCCGCTGCAGACCGTTTTGAGCCCGACCTGGTGCTGGTCTCTGCCGGCACCGATCCCCACCACAACGACATGGCGTTCAATCTGAGCTACGACGGCTTCGCCGCCCTCACCGGCATCGTCCAGGGCATTGCCGACAAGCATTGTGACGGTCGCTTGGTACTGGTGCTTGAGGGTGGCTACAACCTGACCTCGCTCGCCCGCGGCGTACATACCATGTTGACCGTAATGGCCGGCGGTGATGTGCCGGAACTGATGGAATGCGGATTACGTGAGGTGATGGAAGCGGCCGAGTTTCATCGGGATGCGTTTGAGGAGGAGTAGTGGTGGGAGGCTGATGTGTGTCTCTGCTAAATGATGATTTTCTCAACACCACAGGACACACATCGACTCTAGGCTAATATATGTGTTCAGCATAATCGGCTCATAAGGCTAAACTGGTGTTCCTATCGCTTCACCATTCCCAATATAGCTTTTCGCCAAAAGGTTCTCCGTCTATATAGAATTGGCACTCCCTGGCAGTTTCAATCTTACTTGGAAATTTTCTTGAGCCATCATAATCTTTCAAAACTGCTTTGCAGCCACCACTGAGCTCCCCTTCAGGGCTAGGCAAATCAATAGATTCGACGGCATCGGCATCTAAAGTAAACCAGGGTTTTTTATCAACGATGAGTTGATAGTAGTGCTGTTTGAAGAACGGGAAAGAGACGCAGACTTCAGTGTCTTTGCTAGTACCTTCAACAGTGTTGCATGTCAGAGACTTTAACGACTTTATTGCATTTTCATGGCCGTTTTTAGATGCCTCAGTTAAGAGTTCATGGGCTTTTTGGAAGTTGTGCTCTGTGTGCTTCCCGTTTACATACCAACTGGCGAGTAGTTGATTGGCATACAAGGGTGAATCCTGAGATGCTCTGCGGGCCAAGGAAAAGGCGTCATCAGTACTCTGCGCAAAGCCATGAGTACCATTGTAGGTGTGCTCGGCGATGCTAATCATGGCTTTCTTGCTGCCGGCATTAGCAACTTTCAGCAACCAGTTTTTGCCATTTTCCTGAAAGTTATCAAATTCTGGTTCACCGTAATAGATATATGAAGTAAGCATTCCGGCGTGTAAGTAACCTCTGCGATAAGCCTCTTCAAGAATCGGCAGTGCTTTTTTCTTGTCATTGAATGAGGGAGTGCCGAGAAGAAAGCTAGCTCCATAGTTGCTAAGCGATTCAGGGTGGCCTGTTTGGGCGGCTCTGAGTAAAAGCTCCCGGAAATCTTCAGGTCTTTTTTTTAGTTGGGTCGATTCTGCTGCTGCTCTTACCAGAGCTGGAATGCTGCCGTTATCTGCAGAAAGGCGAAACCAATGGTAACCTTTTTCAGTTTGATGTGCTGCTGCATTAGCCCTGCCGATACACTCTTGCTGGACCCGGGTTATAAAGACGGCCTGTTTTCCCATTTGGTCTAGATAGTGTGCGGCTGGAACCAACCCTCCATACGCCATGGATGCGTTGCTGATCATCCCGTTGCAGTATTCTTGGTTTATATCAACGTCAGGCATTGTGGCTGGTATCTTTAACTCTTCAGCCGGCAAGCTGTCGTTTCGTGTCGCGCAGCCGGCAAGCACAAAGAGCAATGCATATGCTAGATATTTAGACATCATGCCCCCTAGTAAGTCGATGGGATAGATGGCGAAGATTGGCGGCAAGATTTGTAGAAATTTTCCGCCAACCTAAACCGAATTCGCCATGCAAGCATAGCTCCTACAAAAAAGCAGGCCGGCGAATGCAAGCAATCATCAGGCGACGGAGCCGAACACCTGAATGATATTGCCCAGTCGCGCGGTAAACTTGTCGCCGCTGTTGAGCGGGCCGACGCCGGCGGGGGTGCCGGTGAAGACCAGGTCGCCGGGTTCCAGGGTGAAGGTCTGGCTGATTTCGCGGAGCAGCTCGAAGGTGGGGAACAGCATCTGGCCGGTGTGACCGTGCTGGCGTACCTCGTCGTTGATTTCCAGGGTGACGTTGAGCTTCTGCTTCACGGAGATGCCGCGGGCATCGATGAAGCCGGAGACCGGGGCGGCGCCGTCGAAGGCCTTGGCCCGTTCCCAGGGGTGGCCTTTTTCCTTCAGGGTGTTCTGTACCTCACGCAGGGTCAGGTCCAGGCCGACGGCGTAGCCGGCGATGCTGAAGCGGACGTTGTCCAGGTCCGCTTCTTTGTGAATGCGCTTGCCGATCAGCACCACCATTTCCACTTCGTGGTGTATCTCGCCCTGCCCTTTGGGCAGCTCGAGAGGTTCATGCAGGCTCACCAAAGCGGTGGCCGGCTTCATGAACAGGATGGGGGCGTCCGGCACATCATTGCCCAATTCCCTGGCGTGGTCGGCGTAGTTGCGGCCCACACACACCACCTTGCCCACCGGGATGTCGATGGGAGCACCGTCGATCCAGCGATGTTGGTAGCCGTCCTGATCTACCGGGGTGTTCACTTCATCAAACATCGAACAGTTTCCCCGGGTTCATGATGTTGTTGGGATCGAAGACGTGTTTCACCGCTTTCATGCAGGCGATTTCTTCCGGGCTGCGGGAATATTCCAGGTAGGGTTTCTTGGTCATGCCCACACCGTGTTCGGCAGAGATGGAGCCGTTGTATTTCTCGACGATCTCGAACACCCACTTGGAGACGTTGTTGCACTGCGCGAAGAAGTCTTCCTTGGCTAGGTCGGCGGGCTTGAGGATGTTCAGGTGCATGTTGCCGTCGCCGATGTGGCCGAACCAGACGATCTCGAAATCCGGGTAGGACTCCTGCACCACGGTGTCGATGTCTTCCACGAAGTCCGGCACCTTGGAGACAGTGACTGAGATGTCGTTCTTGTAAGGGGTGTGCGGGGCGATGGATTCGGAGATGCGCTCACGCAGCTGCCACAGCTGATCCAGCTGCTGCAGGGACTGGCTCATGACGCCGTCCAGTACCCAGCCTTCTTCTACACACTTTTCAAAGATGGCCATGGCCTGATCGCCGGTGGCCTCTGACAGCTGTTCGAATTCCAGCAGGCAGTAGAACGGGCACTCGGTGTCGAAGGGTTTGGCAACGCCATGCTCGAGTACATGGGCCATGGCCTTGTCGGAGAAGAACTCGAAGGCGGTCAGGTCGATGTCCTGCTGGAAGGCGTGCAGGATCTTCATCACTTCCCGGAAGCCGGGGGCGCCCAGTACCAGGGCGGTCAGGTCTTTCGGTTCGCGGGCCAGTTTTACCGTGGCTTCTACCACAAAGCCCAGCGTGCCTTCGGCGCCGATGAACAGATGACGGAAGTCGTAGCCGGTGGCGTTCTTGATCAGGCCCTTGTTCAGGTCCAGCAGTTCGCCCTTGCCGGTGACCACTTTCAGGCCGGTGATCCAGTCGCGGGTCATGCCATAGCGGATCACCTTGATGCCACCGGCATTGGTGCCGATGTTGCCGCCGATCTGGCTGGAGCCGGCAGAGGCGAAGTCCACTGGGTAGAACAGGCCCTTCTGTTCGGCGAATTCCTGCAATTGCTGGGTGATGACGCCGGGCTGCACGGTGACAGCGCGGTCGAATTCGTTGAATTCCAGGATCTTGTTCATGCGATCGAAGGCCACCACCAGCTCGCCGTTGGCGGCCACCGCCCCGGCGGACAGGCCGGTGCGGCCCCCGGATGGCACCAGGTGCAGGCCGTGGTCGTTGGCGATTTCGACGATCTGTTGCACCTCGTCGATGGTCTCCGGCAGCGCTACCGCGCTGGGGGCCGGGGCCCATACCTTGGTCCAGTCGACCCCGTAGCGCTGGGCGCTTTCCGGGTCGGTAAGGAGGCGATTGCCAAGCAAATCAGTCAGTTGCTCCAGCGCAGCATGGGCATGGGCGGTCATCAACAGGTCTCCTGCAGGGGTAAAACGCACGATGTTGAGGCGTTCTCACGGCAACTTGAGCAATCCGACGGCGCGGCTGCTCTCAATTTGAGCGGGCTATGTTAACATACGCGCCCATTTCACAGGCTACCGAGACTTCAATCATGGCCGATACTTCTCTTGAGAAGGACAAGATCCGCGTTCTCCTGCTCGAGGGCATCCACGAAAACGCCGTGGAGAACCTGAAAGCGCACGGCTATAGCAATGTGGAGCTGCTGCCCACCGCGCTGACCGGCAACGATCTGGCAGACAAGATCAAGGATGCCCATTTCGTCGGCATTCGCTCGCGCACCCAGCTCACCGAAGAGGTGTTCCAGGCGGCGGAGAAACTGATCGGTGTGGGTTGTTTCTGTATCGGTACCAATCAGGTGGATCTGAATGCCGCCCTGAAGCGTGGTATCCCGGTATTCAATGCCCCCTACTCCAATACCCGCTCGGTGGCTGAGCTGGTGATTGCCCACACCATCAACCTGATGCGTGGCATTCCCGAGAAGAACGCCTCTGCCCACCGCGGTGGCTGGCTGAAGTCTGCCAAGGACAGCTACGAGATCCGTGGCAAGACCCTGGGGATCGTGGGTTACGGCAACATTGGCGCTCAGGTGTCGGTGCTGGCCGAATCCATGGGCATGAAAGTGAAGTTCTACGACGTGATTCCCAAGTTGCCGCTGGGTAATGCCGAGCAGGTGAGCAGCCTCACCGAGTTGCTGGGTCAGTCCGACGTGGTCAGCCTGCATGTGCCGGACACCGCCGCCACCCGCTGGATGATCAAGGAAGAACAGATTCGCGCCATCAAGCCCAAGGGTTATCTGATCAACTATGCCCGCGGCAAAGTGGTGGACATTGATGCCCTGGCCGGTGCTCTGCGTGATGGCCACCTGCTGGGCGCTGCCATCGACGTGTTCCCGGAAGAGCCCAAGGGTAACGACGACGAGTTCATCAGCCCGCTGCGTGAATTCGACAACGTGATCCTGACCCCGCATATCGGTGGCTCTACCCAGGAAGCCCAGGTGAACATCGGCACCGAAGTGTCCGAGAAGCTGATTCGCTACTCCGATAACGGCGCCACCCTGGGCGCGGTGAACTTCCCGGAAGTGGCCCTGCCGGCTCACCCGGACATGCACCGTCTGCTGCACATTCACAAGAACGTGCCCGGCGTGCTCACCCAGATCAACACCGTGTTCTCCGAGAACGGCATCAACATCTGCGGTCAGTACCTGCAGACCAACGAAGAGATCGGTTACGTGGTCATCGACGTGGACAAGGGCTACAGCCAGCTGGCGCTGGAGAAGCTGCGGACCATTGATGGCACCATCCGCACCCGGGTGTTGTTCTAGACGACCCGGTGTTTCTGCAGGAGCGTTCGTTCGGGCGCTCCTGCGGAACTGTGAAACACTCGACAAAAAGCCGGTGGCGGGCTACCTTGCTTGCTCCGGCTTTTTTCGTATTTAACCTATGAGACGACTCAGGAAAGGATGCCTGTTGGTTGCAGGGCTGCTGGCATTGTCCGGCTGTGCCACAAACTCCCTGTTTGTGCCCTACCCCAATCAGGCCCAGCAATGGAAGGCCACGCTGGCCACCGCTCCGGTGACCCCGGCGGCCACCCAGAAGCTGGAAAAAGCGGCCAGTGGCGGCGATGGCGTGCTGTATCTGCAGGAACTGGGTCGAGTCAGTCAGCTTACCGGCCAGCGTGAGCAGAGCCGCGAAGCCTTTGCCGGCGCCATTCAGAAATATGACGACGAAGACGCCAGTGCTCGCATTCAGGTGTCATCGCTGACGGCTTCCGCCTCCTCATTGATTACCAACGACAATGCCCGGGGCTATGTGGCGCCGGACTACGAGCGCATCTTCACCCATGCCTATCAGGCCCTGAATTACTGGGATGCCAACGATCCTACCGGCACCGCCGTGGAATTGCGTGGCGCGGCCCTGGAGCAGCGGGTAGCCGCCGACAAGCGCGACAAGGAAATTGCCAAGGCCGAGGAAGCCGCAGAAGAAAACAACGTGGACCTGAGCCAGTTCGATGGCTATTTCCAGGGCATCAATGCGGTGGCCGGGGAGGTCAAAGCCAGCTTCCAGAACGCCTGGACCTTCTATCTGTCCGCCCTGTTCTGGGAAGCCCACGGTGAATACAACGATGCCCTGGTGGACTACAAGAAGGCCCTGGAGATCCACCCTGAGCTGGACATGCTCAAGGAAGACGTACAGCGGGTGTCCAATGCCATGAAGGGCCGTCCTGCCGAGGACGGCATGGTGGCAGTGCTCTACGAGCAGGGCTTCGTGCAGGCCCGGGAAGAATTCAGCCTGCCCATTCCCACCGTCCACGGTATCTTCTCGGTGGCCTTCCCGACCTATTCCCTGACCAGCAAGCCGCGCCCCAACAGCCTGCGCGTGCTGGACAGCGCCAGCCAGCCACTGGGCGAAACCGTAGTGCTGGCCGATGTGGGGGCCCTGGCCGCCAAGGATCTCAAAGAGCGTCTGCCCGGCATGCTGGTACGCCAGACCCTGCGTGCTACGGCCAAGTACAACCTGCAGAAAAAGGCCAATGACGATTTCGGCCCGCTGGGGGCCTTTGCCACCCAGCTGTATAACCTGGTCAGTGAGCAGGCGGACCGGCGTAGCTGGCTGACCCTGCCGGCCTACGCCCAGGCAACACGATTTTCACTGCCTCAGGGGGAACATACCCTTGTATTGAGCACCCCCGGGGGCAATGCTACGTTGACGGTACCGGTGGTAAACCGTGGCCTCACCGTGATTCATGTGGCGGCCGTTCCCGGCCAGCTGATTACCCGCGTGTTACCCGTTCAGGAGGGACCCTTATGACACTGTTACGCCCGATGCTGGCGCTGCTGCTGGCCGCGATGCTGGCGGCCTGCTCGGCCACCAATATGGGCCGCATGGAAGTGGATGAAGACGGCCAGACCATCACCAAGGTCTATTCCAGCAACAGTCTGCTGGCCAGCCGTATTTCCGTGCAGGACCTGAAGCAAAAGACCGTGGGGGACCTGCTCTATATACAGGCCACCCTGGAAAATGACTGGAAATTTGAACTGGATTTCCAATACAAGTTCAAATGGTTCGATAAGGATGGTTTCGAGCAGGCGCCGGAAGGCCAGCCCTGGCGGCAGGTGGTGATGGCGGGTCGTAGCCAGAACAGCGTCCAGGCCGTTGCCCCCAACCCGTCCGCGGTACGCTTTGAAATCTGGGTACGCGAATAAACGTCGTGTGCCTTTCTAAAGGGAACAAGGAGAAAATCATAATGCTACGCGTACTTTCCATGCTGCTGCTGGGCAGCGCCCTGGCCCTGTCCGGCTGTGCCTCCAAGGTGGATTACGGTGATGCCCAGGCCCGCGAAACCGTGAACACGGATTTCGGTTCCACCGACCTGCAGATGATCGCCGCCAAGATGGTGGATGACATGATGGTGTTCCCGCCCATCGTGCAGATGACCCAGAACCGCCGTCCGGTGGTATTCGTGGATCGCATCAAGAACAAGACCACCGAGCATGTGGACACCGAGTCCATTACCGACACCATTCAGTCCAAGCTGATCAACTCCGGCAAGTTCCGTTTTGTGGACATGTCCGTGGTCGATCGCGTGCGTCAGCAATTGGACTACCAGAGCGATTCCGGTCTGGTGGATCCGTCCACTGCCGCCGCCATGGGCCGCCAGATCGGCGCCGAGCTGATGATGTACGGTAACTTTTCTTCCATCGTCAAACGCGATGGCAGCACCAAGGACGTGTACTACAAGTTCACCCTCAAGCTGCTCAACATCCAGACCGGCATTATCGAGTGGACCAACGAAAAAGAAATCCGCAAGACTCGCAGCAAGAGCCTGTTCGGGTTGTAAGGACGCTGCACGCAACCGGTGCTCCCGCTTGCGTGCAGGCTAACCAGACATGGAGGCCGTTATGACCAAGCACCTGTTCGCTCCGTTATTTTTCATCCTGTTGCTGTGTTCGTCACTGGCCCAGGCGGCCACGGAAACCATTTCCGTGTCGGCCCGGGGTTACGGCGACAACCCGGAACAGGCCATGACCAATGCCCTGGTGGCAGCGGTGCGACAGGCTGGTGGGGTCAGCGTGGCGGTGGACCCGAACTTCCGCACCAATGTGCTGGAATGGGTGATTCGCCAGCAGGGTGATGTCAGCACCTGGATCGGTACCGAGACCTCGGTGCCGGAACCGCAGCTGCCCACCTTGGGCAACATCAAGAGTTACCAGGTGCAGTCGGTCAAGCAGGTGGAAGACGGCCTGTGGCAGGCGAATGTGCAGGCGGATGTGCTGCGCCCCAAGGCGCTGGGCGCGGATCGCTCGCACCTGCCAGGCATTGCCATCACCACCTTCGACAGCCGCAAGCCCCGCTATGATCTGGGCGATCTGCAGGTGTCGGCCAGCCAGGTGCAGCGTCAGTTGCGCGATGATCTGGTCACCGCCTTTACCCAGTCCGGGCGCTTCCGGGTGCTGGACCGGGCTAACCTGGATGCCATCGACCAGGAGCAGGCGGTGGTGCAGGAAGGGAGTGTAGCGCCGGAAGAGCTGGTCCGTCTGGGGCAGCGCAAGGGTGCCGATCTACTGCTGGTAGGCACTATCGAGGACTTCAGCATCGGCGACAGCCAGCGGGAATTCTACGGGGCCAAATTCTCCGGCTATGAACCGCGCATCCGCGTTCGCTATCGGCTGATCGACACCACCACCAGTGAAATCCTGTGGGCAGATCTGTTCGACTGGAACAAGTCCGAAGCCTCCATCCGCGAAGTGGCCCGTCAGCTCAATATCGACGACCGCAATCATCCGGAACGGCTGGCGGATGAACTCTACCCGGCCATTGCCCGTGCCATGGCCGGTGCTGCCACCGACGTGCTCTACCCGGTGCAGATCATCAAGGTGCAGGGCGACACCGTCTTCCTCAGCCAAGGTCAGGGCCGGCTGGAGCAGGATGCCAGCATGCAGGTCTACCGCCCCGCCGGGGAAATGAAAGACCCGGATACCGGCCTGACCATCAAGCTGGAGGGTAACGCCCTGGCTACCCTGACGGTCACCGACGTGCGCCCGGATTATGGTGTAGCCCGTCTGGAAGGCCCGGCCAGTAGCGCGCTACAGGCGGGTGACCGGGTGCGTACCTCGCACCAGTCCAGCGACCCGGCGGCTCAACCTGCCGGGCAATTGCCCAGCCCGGGCTCCTCGGAAGCGCCGATTCAGTGGTAACCACAAGCCCCCTTCCCGGGGGCTTTTTATTGGCTCAGCTGGAGATACGTGTCACGCCCCGACATCTCACGTCCCAACATCTTGCTGGTCTACGACAAGGAGTGCCCGGCCTGCCATGCCTACTGCCAGGTGGTGCGGATTCGCGACAGCGTGGGTGAGCTGCGCATCGTGGATGCCCGGGAAGACAGTGAGGTGATGCGCGAGATTACCGGCGCCGGCATGGATATCGACCAGGGCATGGTGCTGAAGATGGGCGACCAGCTCTACTACGGCGCCGATGCCATCCATGCCCTGGCCCTGATCGGCAGCCGCTCCGGCGTGTTTAACCGCTTCAACTACTGGATGTTTCGTTCCCGGCGCGTCTCGACAGTGCTCTACCCGCTGCTGCGATTCTTTCGCAACCTGCTGCTGAAGCTATTGGGTAAAACGCGCATCAACAACCTCAACCAGCCTGGTCGTGATCGGTTCTGATTGGGGTTGTAGTGCACACTTCCAAGGCGCGAATTTCGGTGTTTGTCGGCTAAAGATGCCTACGTAAAATTCAGAGATATCGTCTTTCCTGCTCTTTCATTCAGCGCAATCGTGTCTGAATGATAAAGCGATATCAGGGAAGCCGCCTCAGAAGCGGACGTTACTCCGAGGCAGGACGGATTTACCACGTCACCACTGTGACCAATGCCCGTTACCCTTTCTTCTCCGACTGTGACCTCGCCAGCCTGGTGTGCAGGACGATTCTCTGGAGTGACCGGTCAGGGGCCACATCAACACTTTGCTATGTGCTTATGCCTGACCATTTGCACTGGCTGTTTCAGCTCGGGGATGGCGAGTCCCTGTCCAAAGTCATGCTGAGGGTGAAGGGTCGAAGTGGCCGGCTTTGTGGTTCTGCGGTCTGGCAAAAGGGGTACCACGACCATGCGGTACGCAAGGAGGAGAGCATTCGAGATGTGGCGCGATATATCGTTGCCAACCCTTTGCGTGCCGGCCTCGTTAGTTCGCTAAGAGACTACCCGTACTGGAACGCCGCCTGGCTATAACCCCCTGTAGGAGCACCTCTTGAGGTGCGAACCGCGCGCCAGCACGGAAATCGTCCGCAGGACGATCAGGAATATCAACGCTCGACAGGTTTCAGAAAGGAGGGTCAAGCAACATAAACGTTGTCGCCTCGCTTCGCGCGGTTCGCACCTCAAGAGGTGCTCCTACAGGTGCCTATTGAGAGGTGGCGGAGCTTAAGGTCATTTCCCGCTTACGCTTTTTACTGGCCACCCGTGCCTTGCGCTTCTTCCACCAGATCACTACGCCGGTAATCGACAGCATGGCCACGGCGATGCCCATGATCGACACGATGATGCGCCCTGGCATGCCGGCGATGCGCCCGGAGTGCAGGGGGAACTGCAGCTGGTTGAAGACGTCGGCGGCGGTGCCCTGCCAGGGGACTTCATCGCCGATCAGGTTGCCGTTCTCGCCGTCGTAGTAGAGGCTTTTGACTTTCATGCCGCCGCTGTCATGGTCTTCGCCCGGGTAGTAGAAGCGCACCCCGAAGACGGCAAAATTGTCGCTGTAGAAGGTGTCGCCGATGGGCTCTTGCCAGTTGCGGTTATCTGCTTCGGTACGTGCCTTGTCAAACAGGGCCGGCCAGCTTACCCGGGGTTCCACCGGGTCATGCAGGGCGGTGGGGGTGCGGGTCTCGAAAGGCCCGGGGGTGGTCTCTGAAACCATGGACATCACCGGGTAGAAAACTTCCCGATACAGGTTCAGGGAGAAAGAGGTAAAGGCCAGGATGAGTAGCAGGCCAAACACCCACAGCCCGACCGCCGTATGCAGATCAAAATTCAGTTTGTAGGCGCCAGCGCCGCGACGAATCATCCAGGCAGGCTTCCAGCGTTGCAGCCAGCTCTTGCCGCCGGCTTTCTGCGTACGGCGCTTGCGCGGCAGGGTCAGCGCCATGGCGATAAAGGTATCGAACAGCCACACCATGGCGGCGGCGCCCATCAGCCAGATGCCCCAGCGGTTAATGCCGTTCCACTCCGGCAGATGCAGGGTGAAGTGCAGCTTGTAGAGGAATGACATCAGGTGTTCCGGGTGCAGGGAGATCTTGCCCCACAGACGTTTGCCGACGATCTCGCCGGTGACCGGATCCACGAACGCGTGGTCGTAGTCCAGATCATAGCGCTGTCCGGTTTCCGGGTTCTCCCGGGCATCTACCCAGATTTCCGCGTTATGGCCGGGTTCCGCCTCCAGATTGAAAAAGCTGGCGCGTACCCGGGGATCGGCTTGCTCCACCCGGTCCACCAATTCCAGCATGGGCAGCGGTTGCCCTTCGCTCTGGCTCTCGAACAGGTGCGGATTGAGCCATTCATCCAGCTCGTGGTCCCAGGAAATCAGCGCCCCGGTGAGGCCGGCAATAATCAGGAAGCCGGCAATAAAGAGGCCGAACCAGCGATGAAGAACCACCAGAATTGCGCGCATGATGCACCTGTCACGATCAGACTGAACGCGGCAGTCTAACAGGAATAAAAGTAATTCTCATTACGAAAGTGGCTCAGTCGTGTTGCCTGCGACTGCGCCATAGCGGATAGGGAATCCCGGCTATCCGGTTGATGATGAAGGCCTGGGCGACCAGCAGGGCCACGGCGCTGATCAGTACCGGCAGTTGCTGCAGTTCGTGCATCAGGCCCAGGGAAACAATCAGTGCCGTGGCCCCGGCCGGTGGGTGGGCGACCCTGAACAGGATCATCAGCGCACTGGTAAAGCCCAGCGACAGACTGGCGGCTACCACCCGTGGCCATTCCACCCCGGTCAGGAAGGCGGCGGGGGCATCATGCAGCCCGCATACCCATAGCGCGGCCCAGCCGCACAGGGCGCCAATCACATGACCGCTGAGCACATTGCGTGGCGAGGCGGCCTCCGCCAGGGGCAGGTGGAACAACAGAAAGGCGGTGGCGCCCAGTGACGGAAAGATAAACGACTGTTGGGTGATCAGCGCGACGATGGCGATCAGGGCGATACTCAGCCCGCCGTTCACCAGATTGAACAGCGCCAGCACCAGGCGGGGGTTGAACCGCTGGCTCATCACATCCAGATGCAGTTGCCGCAGCAGGCCGCCGACCAGCTGCTGGCGCAGCCGATCATTCTGTTCACTCATCTCGTGCACTATTCCGGGGCGGATAAAGAGCACGCATGGTAAGGCTTCGGGCTGGGTTGGGCAATTTTGGTGCAGGCCAGGCCGATAGCGCTTTTTAACAACGGGCCATCAGCAAATCCGCTAGCATGAGCGGATCAGAAAAGGAGATCACCGTGGAAGGCTTTTTCTCTCAGGCGCTGGTTCTGCTGGCGGCGACGTTGTTGTTATTGCCCCTGTTCCAGCGTTTGGGGCTGGGCAGCATTCTTGGTTATCTGGCGGCGGGCATTGCGGTGGGGCCGTTGGGTCTGGCGCTGGTCAGCGGCGGTACCGATGTACTGCACTTTGCCGAGCTGGGTGTGGTGCTGATGCTGTTTCTGGTGGGGCTGGAACTGGCGCCGCAACAGCTGTGGGCACAACGGCAACGGCTGGTGGGGCTGGGCGCGAGTCAGGTGATCTTCAGCGCCCTGCTGTTGGCCGGCGCCTTTCTGCTGCTGGGCTTTGAGACCAACAAGAGTTTGGCCATCGGTTTTACCCTGGCCCTGTCATCCACCGCTTTTGTGGTGCAGATGCTGGTGGAAAACAACCAGTTGGGTACACCCCAGGGGCGTTCTGCCTTCTCTATCCTGCTGTTCCAGGACCTGGCCGTGATTCCAATCCTGTTGCTGCTGCCGCTGCTGGCCGGAGCGCAGGCGGGGGACGACAGCCCGCAGTTGTTGGCGGGCCTGGCAGCGCTGGCAGGTATGGTGCTGGCGGGTAAATACGCACTGAATCCGTGGCTGGGCTGGCTGGCGAAACTGCGCAACCGGGAACTGATGATCGCCAGTGCGCTGATGCTGGTGCTGGGCGCGGCCGCACTGATGGAGCACCTGGGCCTGTCCATGGGCCTGGGCGCCTTTGTGGCCGGGGTGCTGCTGGCCAACTCGCCCTACCGGGAGCAACTGGAAACCGATATCCAGCCGTTCAAGAGCCTGCTGCTGGGCCTGTTCTTCCTGGCCATCGGCATGACCATGGACCTGCGTTTGCTGGTCGACAATCCCGCTGAGATTGCTCTTTATCTACTGGTATTGCTGGGCGTGAAAGCGCTGGTGCTGGCGGTGATCAGCCGGGTACGCGGGGTGGAATGGCGCAATACCGCCCTGTTCGGCATCCTGCTCTGCCAGGGCGGTGAATTCGCCTTTGTGCTGTTCACCCAGGCTCAGGCACTGAATCTGCTCGACAGCACCCTGGTGGGTCAGCTCAACCTGGTGGTCGCCCTGTCCATGGCCGCCACCCCGTTGCTGTTGAAGCTGGTGACACTGCTGTGGCCGGAGCGCCGCACCAGCAGCGCCCGCCCGGATCTGGAAGCGGAAGATATGCCCGATCACCACCCACGGGTGGTGATTGCCGGGCTGGGACGTTTCGGCCAGATCACCGCGCGGATTCTGGTGGCACGCAAGATTCCCTTCACGGCGCTGGACTCCGACCCGGATGAGATCGACATGCTGCGCCGTTATGGCAACGAGGTGTACTTCGGCGATGTGACCCGTCTGGACCTGTTGCGCAATGCCGGGCTGGAGCACGCCAGGGTAATGGTGCTGGCCGTGGATGACGTGGATGATTCGCTGAAGGCAGCGGAACTGGTGCGCCATCATTTCCCCGACGTGACCATCGTGGCGCGGGCCAGGGACCGGTTCCACGCCTACAAGCTTCATGACCTTGGGGTGCAGCAGGTGATCCGTGAAACGTTCGAGTCCGCCCTGCTCAGTACCCGGCTGACGTTGATGCAACTGGGCGTGCCGGAATCCACCGCCATCGATCTGGTGCGCAGTTTCCGCGACCTGGACGAAAGCCTGCTGCGTGAGCAGGTTGAACACCAGAACGACGGCGACAAACTGGTGGAAGCCAACCAACGTGGTCGGGCGGAATTACAGTCTCTGCTCTCACAGGATGACGGCATCAGCCAATAACACTATTGAGAATCGTTATCAGATTCATTACCATCCCCAGCCAGTTTCGGCCCGTATCACTGTTGGGGGCAGAGAACACTCTGTCAGCCGAAGCCGAATATGTGTGAACTGACTGGGGTTTTCCATGGGAAATCGAATTCTTTTCGGGGCGATAAACGCCTCGCTGTTGCTGCTATCGCCTGTCCTCCAGGCGGACAAGACGGATGCGTCTGCTCATGAGCTGAGCGAAATCACTGTCGGTGCTTCTGCGTCTGGTGAGGTAGCCAACGATACCGAAAGCTATGCTCCCAAAAAGCCTGTCTCCAGTGCGACAGGTCTTTCCATGAGCTTACGTGAAACGCCGCAATCCGTGTCCGTGACCACCCGCACGGAAATGGATGATTTCGGCCAAAACACAATGAATGATGTGTTGGCCAATACCACCGGTATTACCGTGCAGAAATACGAAACCGATCGGTCTGAATACAATGCCCGCGGTTTTGATATTGATACCTTTAAATATGACGGTGTGGGTTCGCCTTCCGGTCGCCCCGGCGTGCGCGGTGAGTTGGATACCGCGTTGTTTGAGCGTGTGGAAGTGATTCGTGGTGCCAATGGTCTGATGGCTGGCGCGGGCGAGCCTTCCGCTGTGGTGAACTTTGTCCGCAAGCGTCCCACCCGTGATGCGCGCGCGTCTATCGGTTTGACCGGAGGCTCCTGGGACACCTACCGCGCCGATGGCGATGTATCAGGTAGTCTGACCGATAATGTCCGGGCACGTGTGGTGACCGCGTACCGGGATGGGAACTCCTACCTGGACCGGTATGAAAAAGAGCGTGGCGTTCTCTATGGTGTGGTTGAAGCAGATTTGACTGAGAACACCTTGTTCACCGTTGGCTATTCTCGCCAGGAAGATAACGCGGACCAGAACATGTGGGGCTCCTTACCGCTGTTCTACGCGGATGGCACCCCCACAGACTTTAGCGTCTCTACCAGCACAGGGGCCGATTGGGCCTTTTGGGATACGGTCAAGGAAGATGCTTTTGTCGAACTGGCCCACCAATTTGATAATGGCTGGGAAGGCAAAGCGGTTTATCAATACCGTAAATGGGTGGGCGACTCGAAGTTGCTCTACCTGTTCGGTAACCCCACCCGTGATCTGGATGGCATGTTTGCCTACCCCAGCAAGTTCCAGAGCTATGAACGCCAGGAAACCGTTGACCTGTCTGCCCGGGGGCCCTATGAGGTCGGTGGGCGTGTCCATGAAATGGTCATCGGCTTTAACCGTGGCAAAGTCCGCCCTAAAGAAATGTCCATTTTTGCTGATTTCGGCGGTTCGCGCTTTACACCGATTGACTCGGAGCAAGTGTTCACCGGGGACTTCCCTGAGCCAGCCTTTGACGGGGAGCAAGAAGGCAGTGACTGGGTCGATCGGTACCTGGGAGGGTATCTGGCCACCCGCCTGAATCTGGCTGACCCGCTGACCGCGGTGGTTGGTGCGCGTTATCAGGATGTGGAAAGCGAGGGGGAGGCCTACGGCGCTACCCGCACCACCAGTGCCTCTGAACTGATTCCCTATGCCGGCGTGATCTTTGATCTGACCGAGCAGCATTCTCTGTACACCAGCTATACCACTATCTTCAATCCGCAAACGGAACAGAAGCCGGACGGAAACCGTCTGGACCCGATCGAGGGTGTCAATATCGAGTATGGCCTGAAGAGCGAATGGTTCCAGGGCCGCCTGAATACCTCTTTGGTGGCATTCGAAACCGAACAGAAAAACGTGGCAGAGGAAATTGACAACGGCACACCGATAGCCGAATACCGGGGAGAGGACTTCGATAGCGGGGGCTATGAAGGCGAGGTGTCCGGTGAGGTCATGAGGAACTGGAATATTTCAGCTGGCTACTCCTATCTGGACATTGAGGATGATGATGAAGGCAATGAGCTGAGAACCTATATTCCTGAAGAAACCTTCACACTGGCGACCACCTATCGCCCGGCCGGCTTGGAGAAACTGAAGGTGGGCATGACCGTTAACTGGCAGAGTACGGTGACTAACACCAGCGGCGGTAATGAATCAAAACAGGAAAGTTATGCATTGGTTAACCTGATGGCAGGCTATGACTTCACTGATAACTTCAATGCCAAACTGCGAGTGAACAACGTGACCGACGAAAAGTATCTGAGTAGCTTGCGGTACTTTGGTCAGAGCTACTACGGTGCACCGACCAACGCAAACCTGAGTCTGAACTATACGTTCTAATTACGGTTAATCACTGTCGCAACCGTTCAACGTCGGCATCTGTGCAAGCAAGGGTGTCGGCGTTTTTTTATGTCTGAAAACTTCTGTAGGAGCCATGCTCGCATGGCGATGCAAAGAGGGTTCGCCATGCGAGCATGGCTCCTACAGAGTGCGGCTTACAGCTTCAGCTTGTTCAGCCCACGGCTGATGGCCTGGCCCAGGCCGGCTTTCACTGCCGGGCCGATCAGGGGCAGTTTGCCTTCAAACTCAATCACGTAGTGCAGCTGGCTGCCGCCGTTGCCGTTTTCGGAAAAACGCATGGTGCCTTTATGGTTCTTCAGGGGGCTGCCCTTGCTGATCTTGTACTCGATCAGTTCGTTCGGCACGACCTTGGTGACGGTTTCTTCGAACGGCGGTGCGATAAGGATGCGCATGCGACGGGTGGAGCCCACGCCGTTGGGGCTGTCGATGCCGGGTTTCACTCGCTTGATCTTGGCCGGGGCGAAAATCACTTCCAGGTTTTCGTGGTCGCTGAGAAAGTCGAACAGCTTGTCCACGGAAAACGGGAAGGTCTTGGTAATCTCGATACGCTGCATGAAAAGCACTCCGCTAGGGCCCGGCAACGGGCCGGGCAAGTCTCACACCGGCATGGCCGGTAAACAGGATGTCGATTCTGACCGTTAGCCGCTGGTCTGCAAGGTTAAATCGGGCCATAGGGGACGCGGCCCTGGCGGGTTTTCGGTAGGAGCTATGCTTGCATGGCGAACAGGCTCTGAATGCTTCGCCATGCAAGCATAGCTCCTAGGTAAAAACTAACCCCAGCCCTCGGCCAGCCACCGGGTCACCTCTACCGCCGAGACTTCCCGGCAAGCACTGGCACACTGCCCTGCCCACAATGGCGAGCAGTCTCCACTGCCCTGGGCTTCCGCCGCCGCCCGCAACGGGCCGATGGCATTGCCCGCTAACGGGAAGGCCGGTGCGGCTTCCGGCAGAGGGCCCAGCGTATCCATCAACCGGTTCATCATTCCACGGGCGGGGCGCCCGGAAAATACCGTGGTCAAGGCGGTATGGCGGGCTCGGTCACTCTGCAGCCATTGCCGGTGCACGCTCTTGGTGGTGGCCTCCGGGCATAGCAGATAGGCCGTGCCTACCTGAACGGCGCTGGCGCCCAGCGCGCGGGCAGCCCGGACCCCTGCCGGGGTGGCAATGCCACCGGCGGCGATCACCGGTAGGGAAATGGCGTCGGCAATCTGTGGCAGCAAGCTTAAGGTGCCCTGCTGCAGGCTGAGGTCGTCACTGAGGAAGTGCCCCCGGTGTCCACCGGCTTCCAGTCCCTGCGCAATCACCCCGTCGGTGCCGTTCTCTGCCAGCCAGATTGCCTCCTCCACCGTGGTGGCGCTGGACAGCACCCGGGCCCCTGTAGCTTTTACTCGCGCCAGCAAGGCCGGGTCCGGTAAGCCGTAATGGAAACTCACCACCGCCGGGCGAAACCGTTCCAGCACCGCCGCGCTGTCTTCGTCGAAGGGTTGCCGGGAGGGGCCGTTGGCAATGGCCGAGGTATCCGCTGCGAATTCGTCATAGAAAGGCTGCAGGGCGTCCACCCAGCGCTGCTCCCCTTCCGGGTCCGGTGCAGGAGAGGTGTGGCAGAAAAAATTCACATTCCAGGGTTTGCTGGTGGCCGCAGACAATTGCGTCAGCTGTTCTTCCAGCCCCTGGGCATTGAGCATCCCCGCCGGCACCGAGCCCAGCCCCCCGGCCTCACAAACCGCCGCCGCCAGGCGCCAGTCCTGGACGCCGGCCATGGGTGCCTGGATCAGGGGAAAAGCGGTATCAAAGAGGGACGTCATAGGGAGCTCCGGTTACCGTCACGAAAGCACAACGCTAACCGGAAAGCGGGGGTGTCGCTACCGTTTGCGAGAGACAACCCGAGAGCGGAGCCATCAGGAGCCCGTGGCTTCCTGGCGCTCCCGCTCATACTCTTAGTAAGGTTTGCTGGCGCGGGACATGCAGTCGTCGTATTCCGACAGTGGCACCTTGTCGCACTGGAGGCGGTTGTTGAGCTGGATGTTGTCATAGACCGCTTTCTCGCTGCAGGCAGAAAGCAGTATGGCGGCGGTAAGCAGCAGGATTTTTTTCACAGCATCAGTTCCTGGTCAGCCTTAATCCGTGCCGGTTTTCTTCAGCGCGGCCTGTCCGCTCACCTGGGCACTGCCAATCCCGCGCGGATCGCTGGCGGCGGTGACCTCATTGCTGCCCTTGCGCCACAGGATCGCCTGCATGTTGCCGTAGTTGCGACCGGTGGAGACCACATGGTGGCCGCGTAGCATCAATTCCTTGGCCGCTTCGCTGCCGACAAACTCCGGTTCCGCCTGCACTTCATCGGGCAGGTACTGGTGGTGGAAGCGGACCCGGTTGACCCAGGCATCCACCGGCTGGTTGTTGGCCGCTTCCAGCACGCCGAGCATGACCATGGTGATGATACGGCTGCCGCCGGGGGTGCCGAGGATGGCCACGCGGTCGTCGAATTCCACGAAGGTGGGCGTCATCGACGACAGGGGGCGCTTGCCGGGGGCGATGGCGTTGGCCTCGCTACCCACCAGACCATAGGCGTTGGGGACGCCGGGCTTGGCAGAGAAGTCGTCCATTTCATTATTAAGCAACACACCGGTGCCCGGTGCCACAAAGCCGCTGCCGAAGGGCAGGTTGATGCTCAGGGTGGCGGCGACCCGGTTGCCGGCCTTGTCCAGTACCGACAGGTGGGTGGTGTGGAAGCCCTCTTCCACGGTGAGCGGTTCGCCCAGGGTGTGGCTGGGGGTGGCCTCGTCCGGGTTGATGGTGCTGGCTCGCTGCTTGGCATAATCGCTGCTCAACAGCTTATCCACAGGGATATCCACAAAGTCCGGATCGCCCAGGTAGCGGGCCCGATCCTGGTAGGCCCGGCGCATGGCTTCCACGATCAGGTGGGTATCCGGTTCGCCATCGAACTGACTGAGGATATTGAGGGCCTGGCCCATCACGATGCCGCCGGCGGAGGGCGGCGGTGCGGAAACGATACGGGCATTTTTAAAGGTGCTCACGGTAGGTGAGCGCTCAATCACTTCGTAGTTGGCCAGGTCGTCCAGGCTCCAGATCCCACCGGCCTGCTCCACGCCATCCACCAGCTGCTGGGCCACGTCGCCCTGATAGAAGCCGGCCTTGCCCTTCTCTGCCAGCAGGGTGAGCACCCGGGCCAGATCCGGTTGTTTGATCACATGGCCCGCGGGGGGCACCTTGCCGTTGTGCAGGAAGATGGCCGCGGCTTCCGGAAAGCGGTTGAGCACATCCTCCCGGTAACCGGCCAGTTTGCGGTAATGCGCTTCCACCTCGAAGCCGTCTTTGGCCAGCCGGATGGCAGGGGCCAGCGAGGTCTTCAGGGGCAGCTTGCCGTAGTTCTCCGCCAGGTGCACAAAGGCGGCAGCCTGGCCGGGGATGCCGGCGGCGCTGGGGCCGTTCAGTGCCCAGTCACGCACCACCTTGCCATCACGATCCTGGTACATGGTGGGGATGGCGGCGTCCGGGGCGGTTTCTCGGGCATCCACGAAGGTCTGCAGGCCGTCACTTTCCCGGTGTAGCAGCCAGAAACCGCCGCCGCCCATACCCGCCGAGTAGGGCTCGACGACGGCCAGTGCCGCGGCCACGGCGATGGCCGCATCATAGGCATTGCCGCCCTGGTTGAGGATTTCCATGCCCGCTTCTGTAGCCAGTGGGTGAGCGCTCGCTACCGCGTTCTTGCCCGGCCCGGCGGCCTGGGCAGTAATGGTGATCAGCAGTAGCAAGGGAAGCAGAATGCGCATGGTTCCTCCGTGGATGGGGACATTTCTGTAGGAGCGCCGCTCGAGGCGCGAACCTGCTTGGGAAAGGTTTCCCGGGTTCGCTTCGCGCCTCGAGCGGCGCTCCTACAGCAGTTTGTCAGCGTTATTATTATTGGTTGGCTATCCTGACAACGCGATACAAGGCTACCGCTTCTGAAAAGTCGCTACCCGCGACTGGTTCCGGTTCGCGGGCTTGGCCTGGCTGTCACGCAGGGGCTGACTGGCGCTGTCGGCTGCCTTTAACCTTTCTTCCGTTCCTGGCGTTTCTGCTCCAGCGCTTCCGCGACCAGCGGCGGCACGAAGTTGCTCACATTCCCGTCCAGCAGGGCGATTTCGCGGATCAGGGAGCTGGAGATAAAGGACAGGTGCTCCGCCGGGGTCAGGAACACGGTCTCCAGGTCCGGTGCCAGTTGTCGGTTCATGTTGGCGAGCTGGAATTCGTATTCGAAATCACTCACCGCCCGCAGGCCCCGCAGCAGGATGTTGCCTTCCTCTTCCTTACAGAAGTGGGCCAGCAGTTTGGAGAAGCCGGTGACCCGTACATTGGGCAGATGGGCCAGTACCTGATTGGTCAGGTCGACACGTTCTTCCAGGTTGAACAGGGGCCCTTTCTTTTCACTGGCGGCAATGCCAACGACCACTTCATCAAACATCTTGGCGGCCCGTTCGACCAGGTCCAGATGGCCGTTGGTGATCGGATCGAAGGTGCCTGGGTAGATTACGCGGTTGGTCATGCTTGGCTCGCTTTGTCGCTGAATACCGTACCCGGCGCCGGGCCGGGCACCCACAATGCCCGCAAGCATACCCCAAGCGCCAGCAAAGATGCAGGGTCAGGCCGGTTGCGGGGCCGCTGGATTGCCATGGTGTTGCTGGTACCAGCGGGCGCTGCGGGCAATAACCGCCTCCATGGCAGGGCGTGCCAGGCCCTGCTGATCCAGAAAATGGACGGTGTCGGTGGTGTCGAAGCGGGTGGGCTGGATAAAGTGCAGGGCCTCCGGCCAGGTGTTCATCAGCCTTGGCATCCCCGGCAGGCGCAGCAACGCCACCAGTACTGGTATCGGCAGGTGCCGCTGCGGCGCGCGCCGGCCCAGCATATCGGCGGCGATGGCCAGCAGGCCCTGCAAGTTGGGTGTGGTCGGGTCCAGGGCCAGTAGCCGCTGCGGGACGCTGTCAGCGGTGGCGGCCACGGCAATCAGTGCCGCCAGATGATCCACGGCCACCAGCGGCAGCCAGTGCTCGGGGCTGCCCGGGACCATGGCCATCCGCCCCCGTGCCAGGTTGTCGAGCAGGGCAAACAGTGGCTGGGCACTATCCAGGGCGCCGGTACGACTGTGGCCGGCGGCGGTAGCGGGTTGCACTTCCACCAGGTTCAGATCGTGGGTTGCCGCCAAGGCGCGTACCCGGATTGCCGCTTCCAGTTTGCTCGCTTCATAACCGCCGGCCCGGCGGTAGACGTGCTGCCAGTCCACCTGATCCGGGTCGTCGCTGGTGATACTCAGTCGTTGCAGATGCTCCCGGTTTTCCAGCATGAAGCCACTGATAAACACCAGGCGGCTGCCATGGCGGCGAGCCAGCTCGGCCACCGCCAGGCTGCCGGCCACATTGGTGCGCTGGGCGGTGGCGCGATCCAGTTGCCAGGCAAAGCGGGCGCCCAGGTGAATGATGGCCTGGGGTGCAGCGAGATTCTCCGGCAGGCCCAGGCCGGGCAGATCCAGGTCGCCCTGCACCGCCTGCAGGCGCTCGCCCTGCCCGCCCAGGGCATTGACCTGTTGGCGCAGGGCGGGGAGCTGGCTGTCCGGCTGGCGCAATACCGCCAGAATGTCATGGTCATGGGTTAACTGGGCGCAGACATGGCGGCCGATAAAGCCGGTGGCGCCGGTGATGAGCAGGGTCATGGCAGGTCTCCGTGATGGGGTATGCCACCACCCTAAAGGGTAGAGTATGCTCTAAGGTCAACAGCAAATTGAGAGGCGGCCATGCAGATCGCAGAACTGGAACAGCGTACCGGCGTGAACCGCCACACCCTGCGCTATTACGAAAAGGCTGGCCTGCTCCAGGAAGTGGAACGGCGTGGCAATAATTACCGGGACTATCCGGAAAAGGCGGTGGAACGAGTCGCCATGGTGCGTCAGCTCAAGGCATTGGGGTTTTCCCTGCGTGAAATTCGAGAAGTGCTCGATGCCTTGCGCAGCGACAGCATCGATTGCGAACAGGGCGCAGTGCTGATGGCGGAAAAGAAGGCGGCGGTGGACGACAAGATTCGCGAGCTGAAACAGGTCAGTGCCTTGCTGGGCCGGGAACAGCAACGGCTGGAAGACAGCGCGGCGGCATTGCGCGAAGAAGGACGCTGCAAGGGGTGATTTTTACCGAAGTGGGCACAGAGTTCACTGAGGAAAACACAGGCTAAAGATGTCGATGCTGCCGGGTGTGCAGTAAACAATATCGTATGATTTTTCTCTTTTTCTATCCGTTTTTTAGCAAAAGACCGTTTTGGTCAATCAATGATGTTTTTGGTGAACGTCATTGCCTGACAATAGCGCACAAGCGCTGGTGATTCCGCCGCACTCTGCTTAGCGTAAGAGCCCATCATTAACACGGTTTCCGGGAGTAGAGCATGGGTGCGTCACAGGCAGATCAAAGCAAATTGAAAACAATCAGTTTTGCAGCGGCGCAACAGGCCGGCCGGGTATCACCGGACGATGCACTGGCCCTTTATGATGCGCTGGAGCCTATTGAGACGGATTTCATGATCGGTGCCTGGAAAGGCGAAGGCTTCGAAACCGGTCATCCGCTGGATGGGGTGCTGGAGCGTTGTCACTGGCACGGCAAGCGTTTTGACAGTGCGGAGCATGTGCACCCGCTGGTGTTTCGCAAGGCGTCTGGTGAGCTCACGACGGTGAAACCGCTGCTGGTGATGCCGGGGCTGGGCCTGCTCGACCGGTTGCCGTTCCTGAAGTCAGAACGGGTTGGCAAGTTGTTCCAGTGGATGCTGCCACTGCTGTCCGGGCGCCAGTCCGCCGCCCGCCTGCGCATGGTGAACTACCGGGGAAAAACCTCCGCCACCATGTCCTACGACAACCTGCCCATCAATGATGTGTTCCGCAAGGTAGATGCCAACACCGTGCTCGGCATCATGGATCTGAAAGGCATGAAGCAGCCGTTTTTCTTTGTGCTGCGTCGCGACAATTACTGAGCCTTCTGTCCCGTGCCGCCTGGGTGATCGGGAATGTCTGCGGCAGGACGGTTGCGTATGGCACCACCATTAGCCGTTGGAGCTTTGCTCGCAAAGCGAAAGGCGTGGCCGATACTCAAGCGGTTCGCTTTGCGAGCAAAGCTCCAACGGGTAACGGAATAGCAGGGTGAGTCTTGACCGAACGTGAGGCCTTGGTTGAACGGTATGGGCTCAGTAACCACTGTCCTCTGCGTCGCCGCTGAGCCGCTCCCGGCGTTCCTGTTCTTCCTCGAATGCCGCCTTGATCTCTGCCAGCACGTCTTCCACATCGGCGATGTGGCCGTCGTCTTCCACCTGGCCGGTGAGTTCGCTGTCCGGGGTCAGTTCGCCGCTTTCATACAGGGCCCAGATTTCCTGACCATAACGGCTGCCACGGAGTGACGGAGCGTACTGGCCGTAATAGCGGGTCATGTTGTCCACGTCCCGGTAGAGCATGGCTTCGGCGCTGTTGTTGGCGGCGGCGTCCACGGCCTGGGGCAGGTCGATGATCACCGGCCCGTAGTCATCCACCAGCACATTGAACTCGGACAGGTCGCCGTGGATGATCCCGGCGCACAGCATGCGCACCACGTATTGCATCATCAGGGCGTGGTCTTCTTCCGCCTGCTCGGCGGACATCACCACCTCACTGAGGCGCGGGGCCACGTCGCCTTCATCGTCGGTCACCAGCTCCATCAGCAGCACCCCTTCGAGCATGTCGTAGGGCTTGGGCACGCGCACGCCGGCTTCGGCCAGCAGGCGCAGGGCATCCACCTCGGCGCTCTGCCAGATCTTTTCCTGCTGTTCCCGGCCGAATTTGGAGCCTTTTTCCATGGCCCGGCTGCGCCGGCTGTTACGGACCTTGCGGCCTTCCCGGTACTGGGCGGCTTTCTTGAAGTTCCGTTTGGCGGCTTCCTTGTAGACTTTCGCGCAGCGTATCTCGTCGCCACAGCGGACCACGAAGATATCGGCTTCCTTGCCACTCATAAGACGGCTGATGACTTCGTCGATGAGACCGTCATCTACCAGGGGTTGTAATCGTTGCGGGGTTTTCATGCCGCACTTATACCTTATTTGGCGTCCGGCTTCCCCTGCTACCTGAGGTTTTCGTGCTGAAATCGGGGGGACGGGTGCAGCACCCTGCTCTGTTATGGCAACCGGAGCAGGGTGAGTCAGGAGCGGGTCAGGCTTTCAGCTTGTCCGCCAGGGCCGTGGCATTGCGGGCACTCATCCCGTAGATGGTGAGCTGCGGGTTCACCCCCAGGCTGGTGGGGAAGACCGAGCCGTCAATAATGTACAGGCCATTCAGGTACTTGTAGCTGCCGTCGCTGTTGACCACGCACTGGGACTCATCCTGACCCATGGCACAACCGCCCATGACATGGGCGCTGCCGAGGCCGGTGATTACCGGGTCATAGGCGAAGTTATTGATGGCGTCTTTCGCGGCTTTCCAGCTTTTGTAATAGCCGGCGTGGCTGTGGCTGGGGCGGATCTCTTTGGCGCCGGCGGCGAAGTGCATTTCCGCCATGGTCAGGTGGGTACGTTTGGCGCCTTCCAGCAGATAGTCGTCAACGGGATAGTCGATGACCGGCTCGCCGTTGTCGCGAAGCTCCACACTGCCACCGGGATTGTCGGCGTGGAAACCATCGCGCAGCAAGGCGATGGAGGATGCCAGGTTCGGCAGTCGCTCGATTTCGTTACGGGCATCGCCCCCGTAACCGCCCATCAGGGCACCGGTGAGGCCCGGGTGCATGGGCATCATTTCCAGCTTGTAACCCGCCGGGCCATCCACACCATGCTTGAACACGAACTCGTCGGAATACAGGGATTGTGGTGCACCGTAATACGGCGCCACTTCCTTGTCGTAGATGCCGAAGGTAAAGGTGGTGGGGTGCAGGAAGGTGCGCTTGCCCACCCTGCTTTGGGGGTCCGGAGCCTCAGAACGCATCAATAGGGCCGGAGTTTGAATGCCGCCGCCGGAGGCAATCACGGTTTTCGCCTTGACGGTGACCGTGGCGCCGGTGGGTACCTTGTCGTTGTTGAGCGGGCGCACTTCCACGCCAGTGACAGTGTCGCCGTCGATGAGCAGTCGATGGGCCTGGGCGCTGTGAATCAGTGTGGCACCGTTGTTCATGGCCATGGGCAGGGTGGTCACCAGCATGGATTGCTTGGCATTGGTGGGGCAGCCCATGCCGCAGTAGCCGATGTTCCAGCAGCCTTCCACGTTGCGGGGAATCACCGCCCATTCCCAGCCCAGCGCTTCACAGCCCTTTTTCAGCACGTCGTTGTTGGCGTTGGGGGGCATGATCCACTGGCTGATCTTGAGACGCTCTTCCATCTTCTGGAACCAGGGGTCCAGATCCTGGCGCAGCAGGTTTTCCACCCCGAAGGTGTCCTGCCAGTACTGCAGGGTTTCGCTGGGGGTGCGGAAGGAGCTGGTCCAGTTGACCACGGTGGTGCCGCCTACCGTGCGGCCCTGCAGGATGGTGATGCCGGCATCCTTGGTGGCGCGCATGGCGCCCTCCTGATAGAGGTCCCGGTAGGCCTGCCCTTCATTCAGGGTGAAGTCGTCAGAGCTCATCAGCTTGCCGGCTTCGATAAGAATCACCTTGAGCCCGCGCTGGGTCAGGATTTCTGCGCTGACGCCGCCGCCGGCACCGGTGCCGATGATCACCACATCCGCTTCCAGAGTCCGGTCAGCGGACACACTGCGGCCGTCGATCACATCCCAGCCGTTCTTGATACCGGTTTTCCACGGGTCCTTGATGCCCTTGATGGGCAGGGAAGACAGGTCCTGCATGGCGTTATCCTTGTTGTTTTGCGCCGGCTGCAAGATGCCGGACGCTTGACGCTAAAACCAGATCGCCCTTGCCCGCAGGCAGGGTGAAGATCCATCAGGAGGTGGCGGTTGGTGCCGTATCCGCTGCCGGGATACCTGCCTCGGGCGTGATGATCACCTGCGGCGGGCCCGGGTAACCGGTACTGCGCGCCGCCTCAGGCTTCACATACCAGGCCATGAACATGGGCTGGGTGAGGCCTTTGAAGGCCATCTGCGACAGGCCGCGATCACTGGAGGACCAGTGGGCCAGGGTCTGTTGCAGCTCGTCCTCGCTTTGCTCGGCAAAGCTGGCCCAGGTGCCGGTGATAAACCAGCGGGCAGCGCCCAGCTGCATCAGATCGAGAATCTGAAAGAGCGTGGCACGGGTGCCGGGCATGGCCCCGTCCAGCAGGTCGTCGTAGGCTTTCATGCCGTCTTCGGCACTGGCCCCTACATCGGTGAGGGCCTTGCCCAGCACTGCGCCGACCAGGGGAGTGAGCAGATCTACATCCTGTTGGCGAAAATGGCGATAGCCCGCCGCCGGGCCATCATTGCTGGAACAGCCGGTCAGCAGGGTGAGGGTGGAGCCAGTGGCCAGCAAGGCACTACCGGCGGCGCCCAGCTTGAGAAAGCTGCGGCGATTGAGTCCCTGATCCATAGCGCACTCTATATTCTTGTTAGTGGTTATTTGTAGGAGCGGCGCTTGAGCCGCGAACCAACAAGGTACGAGTTGCGAGAAGCGAGTTTCGAAAACCCCCAACCCGCTCTTCGTCTTTCGTAACTCGCTTCTAGTGCCTCGTTACTGCATGAGGCTGTTCGCGGCTCGAGCGCCGCTCCTACAGCAAGGTGGCGGTTACACTGTAACCGTCGTTGTTATTTCAAAAAGTACTTGTCGATCATCTTGTGCATGCCTCGGCCATAGGGCGGCAGGATGAACTTGGTGGCGTTGAACTTGCCCTTCTTGTAGATGCCCTTGGCCTGGGAGAAGGTCAGGAAGCCTTCCGGGCCGTGGTAGGCGCCCATGCCGGACTCGCCTGACCCGCCGAACGGAATGTCGTCCACACCCACATGGGAAATGGTGTCGTTCAGGCAGACGCCGCCGGAGTGGGTGTTCTTCAGCACCCGGTCGCAGTTGCCCTGGTTCCAGTCGAAGTAGTACAGCGCCAGCGGACGAGGACGCTCGTTCACGTACTCGATGGCGTCATCCAGGTTCTTGTAGGGCACCACGATCATCAGCGGGCCGAAGATTTCATCCTGGGCGATCTGCATGTCGTCGGTCACGTTCAGCACCAGGGTATGAGGGATTTTCTGGCTGCCGGTGAAATCTTCACTGGCCGGGTTGATCTCGATGACATCGGCGCCCTTCTCGCTGGCATCCTTCAGGTAGCCCTGCAGCCGGCTGTGCTGGCGCGGGTTGATGATGGCGGTGAAGTCCGGGTTGTTGACCATAGTCGGGTAGGACTGGGCCACCTGGGCTTTCCAGGCATCCACGAATTCCTGCACCCGGTTTTCCGGGCAGAGGATGTAATCCGGGGCCACACAGGTCTGGCCGGAGTTCAGGCACTTGCCGAAAGCGATACGCTCGCAGGCATCCTGCATGGGGAAGTCCTGGCCGATGATGCAGGGGCTCTTGCCGCCCAGCTCCAGGGTGACCGGCGTCAGGTTGGCAGCGGCGGCACGCATGATGTGACGGCCCACGGTGGTGGAACCGGTGAACAGCAGGTGGTTAAACGGCAGGCTGGAGAACGCCTGGGCCACGTCCACCTCACCATTGATCACCGCGACCTGCTCTTCCGGGAAGGTGTCCGCGATCAGTTTCTCCAGCAAGGCACCGGTGCGCGGGGTAGCTTCACTCATCTTGATCATCACCCGGTTGCCGGCGGCCAGGGCAGTAATCAGCGGTACCACGGCCAACTGAATCGGGTAGTTCCAGGGCACGATGATGCCCACCACGCCCACCGGCTGGTATTCCACCCAGGTCTTGCCCGGCCAGCTCAGTGCGCTGACGCTACGCTTCTGTGGCTTCATCCACTTGCGCAGCTTCTTGGTGGTGTACTTGAGCCCTTCCAGGGTGATCAACATCTCGGCCAGCTTGGTTTCGTCAGCGGCGCGGGTGGTGAAATCGTTGTTGAGGGCCTCGATCCAGGCATCCAGGTTGTCCAGCAGCAGGGGCTTGATGCGGTTGATCAGCTCAATGCGCTGTTCCGCGCTGGGGTAAGGGTGCTGGCGGTAGGCCGCTTTCTGGGCAGCGAAAATCTGCTGCATGCGTTCGATGTCGGCATTGTTGCTGTGGAGATCTTTCACTTCGGCGACCATGGTCACTTGCCTCCCGAGGCTCTTCATTATGTATGATGATAAAACCGGCAGCCCTGGCTACCGATTAAAAATTAACCTTGAGTCTGATTTTTAGAGTAATTACTCTAGGAGTCAACCTGCAGTAATGAAATCACAACATTTGGCCTACAATGACCAGCACCAAGGAACGCATCCTCAACACCAGCCTTACCCTCTTCAACCGCGAAGGGGAACGCAATGTGACCACCAATCACATCGCCGAGGCGCTGGGCATCAGCCCGGGGAATCTCTACTACCACTTCCGTAACAAGGGCACCATCGTGGCGGCCCTGTTCGAGCGCTACAGCCAGCACCTGCTGACCCTTCTGGAAGCCCCCCAGGGGCCGCTGACCTGGACCATCAAGACCCACTATTTCGAGGGGTTGCTGGCGTCCATGTGGCAGTACCGGTTTTTTCATCGCGATCTGACCCACTTCCTGCACGCCGATGCGGAACTGGCCGCCCGCTATCAGGCGTTTGTGGAAATCGTGCTGGAACGGGGGCGGGTGATTTACGGCGAGCTGCGCAGCAGCGGCATTCTCGACCTGGATGATGAACAGCTACAGGGGCTGATGGTGAACACCTGGGTGCTGATGTCCTCCTGGGCATCGCTGGTCCATGGCCTGCGCCCGGACGCGGCGGCGGATGAAGCCCTGGACGAATCCCTGATGCGTCATGGCATCTACCAGATCATCTGCCTGGAAGAACCCTTCCTGCGCGGCGAGACTCGCGAGCACCTGGAAGAAATGAAAGCCCGCTACCGGGCGGCGGATACTACCTCGGCGTTGCTGCTCGGCCATGTGCCCGGGCTGGACAGAACCGGCAGCGAATAGCTGCCCTTCCCCCTCTACCGCTGTAAAAACGGTTTACCACAGAGAGCACAGAGAACACTGAGGGAAACCCCTTTTCTCTCTGCCCGCTCCTTGTCCTTGGGCTGGATCCCATTCTCAATAACTTTGTCTTTATGGTCAGTGTTATTGGATCTGGGAAAAGAAGAGGTCAACATATTGAATCATGCGTAAACAGACCGGTTTGTAACTGACTGACTTTTCTGCTTTTATCTTTCGATATGCAAATTTGTAGTTTGTGATATGAGGCCGGCACGTTCATTGGATATTCGAGTCGGCTTCCTAATATCTGTTAGGTTTTTATGAGATTAATCCTGGCTTTCATATTGTCGGCTCTGGCTCCAGCATTAGTGGTGACGGTGCCGTATTTGGCAGATCAGCTTTTACGATACGAATTCAACGAATTTATCGCGATAAGAACAAGCAAGGTTCTAGTAGTGTCGCTGATTTATGCAGCTTTGCACGTGGTTGTGATAGGTATTCCTGGCTATATAGGATTGAAGGCTATTGGGAAGTTGAACCGCATTACGGTCTATGTTGGTGGCTTTATTGCTGGGGCTACTCCAATTACTGTTTTTTCTCTAATTGAGGCGAGAGCTGCCAGCGGAGAAGATGGAGTGATTGAGGCGCTGATTTTTTTTGGTGTTCTAGGGTTTATTGGTGGGGTTGCCTTCTGGATGGCAAAACCTAACAAAAAGCAGCAGGCCGACCTTCGGCGGCTGTGCTAGGCGTTAATTGTAAATAAGGGAAAGCATGGCCAGTAAAGAAGATTTACCTGATTGGGTTGTAGAAGCCCTAAATGATCATGGCGGCAGCGCTCGATTAATTGAGATTGCCAAGCACATCTGGGCGCATCGAGAGTCAGAACTTCGAAACTCCGGGGACCTTTTTTTTAAATGGCAATACGATATGCGCTGGGCGGCAAATCAATTGCGTCGAACTGGGAAGATGAAGGAAGCTGATGTTTCGCCAACTGGAGTTTGGGAGCTTGTATAGCTTCGCTTTATTGTCAAAGCATGCAATTAACAAGGAGCACGAGGCCGACCTTCGGGGGGCTGTGTTAGGCGTTAAATGGATATCGAGCACATGAATAAGCCGCACCAGCGCGTTGGGTCTATTTCAAACGCTCATGTAGGAAAAGACTTTGAAACTACGGCCCTAAGAGTATTCGCTGAGAAAGGTGTTTATCTTCAGGGTGATCTGAAACTACCTGTCGGTGTAGCGGATAATAAAAAATTGCATGCTTTCGATCTGGGCTGTGACAAGCAGAAAATTATCGTGGAATGTAAGTGCCACAGGTGGACTGCTCCGAACGAGAACGTCCCAAGCGCAAAGCTCACCGTGTGGAATGAGGCGATGTATTACTTCTTGGTGGCGCCTGAAGGATATCGAAAAATTCTGTTAGTCCTTAGAGATGTTAGCGAGAAACGGCGAGAGACGCTGGCTGACTATTACGTTCGAACTTATGGGCACCTGGTACCAGAGGACGTTGAAATATGGGAGGTCGATGAGGATGGCCAAGAAGTAAGAGCTATCCTTTAACAAGGAAATGCACGCGACGAGTGCGTGATTGCGGCGTCATATTTATTAAAGTTTGGAGTGCCAAGTGAATTCGGATGATGAGTATAGAGAAGTGCTTAAAAGACTAGGTGAAATCATCTCCATTCACTCGCGAAAGGAAAGCGATGAAGTCGATATCGAAGAGGCTATGAATATCCTAAGAGATGTACTGGTGTACTGTAACAATATGAGTCGCACCCGATCAGTGCAACTGTCTCAAATCGCAGATAATGTTTCCGCTATCAGGCGTGCTTTAAACAGTCCATCAGGTGAGGTGAACTATTCGTATACTTCACAGAATATTAGTAATTTGTCGACGTATTGTGGGATTTAAATACAACAAGGCTATCCATGCGAAAAGAACATGATGGCACGCGTTAGCTTCTAGGAGCAGAAATCAGAAATATGGATGACGATTACCAGAACCCCCTTCCGGGAAAAACCTATATAAGTCCGTCACTCCAAGCATTCGGAAATAAGGAGCGAAGGGTTCGTATCGCATCAAAAATTCTGCCTTCCGATGGTGGCTATGAATATGCGAAAGAGCGCGACGAGGTAGTTCTAAGAAAAAAGCCGGACGCAAAAACATATATAACAGCTAAGTTTCTCGAAGACAGTAGGCAAACGTTTGTTTTAAGCGTTCAAAAATTCGTTACAGAGACGGGGCAGCCCTATGGATCTGGGTTTTCATTTGTAGGTGAGGAGATAGGCCGTTTCTGCGAGTTCCTAGCAAACATTCAATCTATAGACTTTAAAAATAGAGCCAAAGTAAATATTTCCGATGAGGAGCTTCGTCGAGTAGCTTTAAATTCTCATCAGGCAAAAGCCTTTCTTGTTGAAAACCAAGCATTGTTTGCAGAGGCGCTAAAGTCGGAAGTCACCACAGAAGACCTTGTGGCGGTCGGGTTTCGAAAGAAGCAGCTGGGTGTCTACGGGAATCTTCTTGATGACCCAAGTTACTTTGAGGGTTTGAAGCAAAAAAAGAATTGCTCTAGTGAGGCCCTGTGGCAAAAGTACTTTGAAAAGAATCCCTGGGTATTTGGCTATGGATTGGGTTACATGTTCTTGTCCGGTCTAGATGATAGAAAGCTAGAGCAAGTAGTTCAGGGGCATAGCGTGGATTTACATGGTAAGCGTGTTGATGCGCTTATGAAAACGAGAGGCATAATTTCTAACCTTTGTTTCGTTGAAATTAAGACCCATACGACAGCACTGTTGGAAGCTAAGCCTTATAGGTCTGGGTGTTGGGCGCCCTCAAAAGAATTGGCTGGCGCTATCGCGCAGGTGCAAGGAACAGTCGCTTCTGCTGTGGAAAATCTTTCTGGTAAAATTAACCCAAGCGATAAAGAAGGCAACCCAACAGGTGAAGAAATCTATAACTACCAACCTAAATCCTATTTGGTAATAGGAAGTATGAGCGAATTTGTGTCAGAAAACGGCGTAAATAAGGACAAACTGAGATCGTTTGAGTTGCTTCGTAAAAACACGTCTAGCCCTGAAATAATCACATTTGATGAGCTTTACGAGCGTGCGAGATTCATTGTCCACCATAACCAAAGTTAATACGTTGTTAGGAAAATGAAATATGGAACGGGAGCAGGGGTCAGGTCTTGAGTGTTGCATTAAATTGCCGGTTTCAAGAGCTAAACCCGTTTGTGCTGCTCAAGCGCACCTGAACATGAGTCTGTTGGTGGATAGATGAATCGGATACCTGAAGATTTTGATTTGAGGGCGCTTACTGGAGAGCATTTGTCCCAGATTTGCATCGATCAGCATCAAATTCAGCTTCACTTCGATAAAGTATCTATCCAGGGCGGGGGGCAGGTTTTGCTAGAGAAGAGTGGGGCTTCTAAGAAGCTTTTCTCTGGTTCGTGGATAACCACATGTGGGCTGGATGTGTTGATCGGAAGCAAAGTGGTTGGCTGGGAGAGAAGAGATGATTTCCATTTCTGCTTATCGTTTTCCTGCGAGACAACCCTGGTTTTTGTTACTCAAGAGGGGCCATATGAAGACTTCACCATTCTCATGGGAGAAGGTGAATTCTATGTTCTCTGAATCGCGCAGATCGTGCAAAGACCTCCCTCCTTCTCCCTAAAGCCATACTAGCCTCGCTGTCGCTCGGTTCGCCATGCAAGCATGGGCTCCTACAGGGATGGTTTCGCTCATGCTGTGAGGCGAATCCACCCCTGTCAACGAAACCCAAACCCCTGCACAAACGCCATTAACCGCTGCTCCAGCCAGTAGCGCTGGGGGCCGTGGTTGATAAAGCCCACGTGGCCGCCGTATTCACTCACCTCCAGGGTCACCGCCGGGCCAAGCTCTTCCTGGCGCGGCAGGGTATCCGGGGTCATGAAGGGGTCGTCCCGGTTCTGCAGCATCAGCGTGGGGGTGCGGATCTGCAGCAGTTTGGGGCCGGCGGAGCATTGGGCGTAGTAATGGTAGGCCCCCCGGAAGCCGTACAGAGGGGCAATGATCTGGTCGTCGTAACGCCAGAAGGAGCGGATGCCGATCATGTTCAGCCGGTGCAGGCGTTTGGCCTCCGGCGGGTTGATCTTGTCCAGGTGGCGCTTCTTGTTGTCGAGCTGGCCGAGCAGCACTTTCAGCAGATGCTGGCGGTACATCTTCGACAGGCCCCGATCCAGCCGGTTGGCGCACAGGTCCAGCCGCAGGGGCGCACACACCGAGGCCACCGCCGTCAGCTTGCCGTTGTCCCGGTGAGCCAGCCAGTTCAGCAGCCGGCTGCCACCCAGCGACACGCCGATGGCGATGCGGTTACCTGTTGGGTCCTGGGCAAACACATGCTTGATCACCGCATCCACATCGTCCGTTTCCCCGGCGTGGTAGCACAGCGCGGTGTCATTGGGCTGCTTGGCGCCGCGACTGTTGATCGCCACCGAGCGCACTCCCGCATCGGCCAGTGCCCGCTGGATGCCACGGATATAGTGGGAATCGCTACAGCCGGACAGGCCGTGCAGCAGGATCACGGTCAACTGCCCGGGGTGGCTTGCCGGCCCGGCCCAGTCCAGCAACAGCTGGTCACCATCCGCCAGCGGCAGCCACTCGCTGTGCCGTTCCACCTCCGGCAACGCCCGGCCCAAGGGTCCCCACAGGGTTTGCAGGTGCGGGTTGCGTAGCCACACAGGGGGTTGGAACGGGGAGGCAACGATTTCGCCCATGGAATCTCTCACTCGATAGCAGTCTCTTCGACCGGCGCTATGGTAGCCTTTTGCTTTTACCGCTGGCACCCATTGATGACGGAGATCCCTCATGGCCCGCCGCTTTTTTGACGATCAGGAATTTCAGGCCGGCCTTGCCACCGAGCTGGGCGCCAATGCCAGTCATCATATTGGCAAGGTGCTGCGCATGGCGGTGGGCGACGAGCTGGTGGTATTCAATGGGCACGGCGGCGAATGGTCGGCGCGGATCGTCGCCGTGGGCAAGAAGGCGGTGACCGTGGAGCCGCTGACGTTTGTGGAGGAAGACCGTACTGCACCGCTGGCGGTGACGGTGGCGCTACCCATGATCAAGGGCGAGCGCATGGATTATGCGGTCCAGAAAGCCACCGAGATGGGCGCTGCGCAGATCGTGGTGCTGGATACCGAACGCTGCGAAGTGCGCCTCAAGGGCGAACGCCAGGAAAAGAAACTGGCCCAGTGGCAGCAGGTGGCCATCAGCGCCTGCGAGCAATGCGGCCTGAACCGGCCCCCGCAGGTCACCGGCGTGATGCCGCTCAAGGACTGGCTGACTGAAGACCTGCCAGACTTGCGATTGATTGCGCACCCGGGAAAAAGCCCGTTCTCCCCTGCTGCCCTGAAAGGAACAGCGGAACTGGCCCTGCTCACCGGCCCGGAGGGCGGCTTTTCCGATGACGAATTGCGCGTGGCAGAGGAAAACGGTTTTGTGGCCTTTGCCCTGGGCAATCGGGTATTGCGCGCCGAGACGGCGCCGGTGGCGTTGCTGGCAGCGTTGTGGGCGTGGCAAAGCAGCGACTAGCTTCGAGCTGCTAGCTACCAGGCGCGAGCTTGTTTCTCGCGACGTATGGACGGGTGCCCGCGCCCAATCGGTGGCTGCATCCTGCTAGTCGCTCGAGGCTAGTCGCTAGACGCTGAATAACAACAAGGACAAAACATGCTGACCACCCTGGCCATCAGTAATTACCGCTCCGCCCTGGAGCTGGTGTTGCCGCTTGGGCCGCTGAATGTGATTACCGGGGCCAACGGTAGCGGCAAGTCCAACCTGTACCGGGCCCTGCGGTTGCTGGCAGCCACGGCGCAGGATGATGTGATTGCGGCGCTGGCCAGTGAGGGCGGGCTGGAGTCCACCTTCTGGGCCGGGCCGGAGACGCTCAGCACTGCCATGCGCAAGGGGCTGGTGCCGGTGGAAGGGGGGCCGCGCCAGCATAGCCGTCGGCTGAAGCTGGGGTTTGCTGATGAGGATTTCGGTTATCTGATAGAGCTGGGCCTGCCGCGACCGGACAGCACCACCGCCTTCAACCTGGACCCGGAGATCAAGCGGGAAATTATCTGGGCCGGCGGCGCCTATCGCCCGGCGGCGGCGCTGGTGGATCGGCGCGGACCACTGGTGAAAGCCCGTGTCGATAACGGCTGGTTAACCCTGGCCGACCATCTCAATACCTTCGATAGCCTGTTCAGCCAGGTGGCCGATGCGCGCACGGCGCCGGAGGTGCTGGCTCTGCGTGAGCGCATTCGCGGCTGGCGTTTCTATGATCATTTCCGCACCGACCGGGAGGCCCCGGCCCGCCAGGTGCAGATCGGCACCCGCACGCCGGTGCTGCATCACGATGGTCGTGACCTGGCGGCGGCGCTGCAGACCATCCGCGAGGTGGGCGACAGCATGGCCCTGGACGCCGCCATCGAAGATGCCTTCCCCGGTGCCAAGCTGAATATCGAACCGTTGCCGGATGGTCGCCTGAAGCTGGAGTTTCACCAGTATGGTCTGCTGCGTCCATTGTCGGCGGCGGAGCTCTCTGATGGCACCCTGCGCTACCTGTTGCTGATCGCCGCCCTGCTCACCCCGCGGCCACCCTCACTGATGGTGCTCAACGAACCAGAGAACAGCCTGCACCCGGATCTGTTGCCGGCACTGGCCCGCCTGATCGAACAGGCCAGCCAGCACAGCCAGTTATGGGTGGTCAGCCACGCCAATCGGCTGGTGGCGGCGCTGAATGAGCACCCGGATTGCCATGGGGTAGAGCTGACCAAGGAACTGGGCGAAACGCAGGTCGTTGGTCAGGGGCTGTTGAGTACGCCTAACTGGCATTGGTCTGAATCCCACTGACATGAAGAAAAAATGAAAAAACAAAGCGGTACGCTACAGCGTTGGGATGATGCCCGGGGTTTCGGTTTTATTGTCGACCGAAAAGGGCGGGACATTTTTGTGCACATCACTGCCTTCGGAAAAATCCGGTCGCGTCCGAAAGACGGAGACAAGGTCCTGTTCCGGGTAGAGCCCGATGCCGCCAAAGGGGTACGCGCCATCGATGTGGAACGATGCTGGCGGCCGGCACATCTGTTGTTACCAGAGTTTCTGTTGCCGCTGCTTGTGGTGGCCGTTTTCTATGGTGCTTTCTGGCTATTTTTCTCGAAAAATGCGTTATGGTTTTTTCTGGCGCCGTTGCTGATTTTTATCGCGGTTCTGACATTCATCATGTTCGCACTGGACAAGCGAGCGGCGCTTAACGAACGTCAGCGGGTACCGGAAAATACCCTGCACTTTCTATCACTGGCAGGCGGTTGGCCCGGCGCCCTGTTGGCGCGCCCGCTTTTCCGTCACAAGACCCGAAAGCAGCCCTTTCGCACTATTTTCTGGCTGGTAGTGGTGATAAATATTGCCCTGGTTGGCGCATTTGTTTTCAGCTTTCAGGCCGCACCTCTGCGGGACTGGCTGGATGGGCAGGCGCTGAGTTGGCTGATCACCCTCAAGGAGTGGGGATGGATACGGGGTCCGGTTTGAGAATGAAAATCTTATGAAAGAACAGCCAGTAGAATAAAACCATAACCAGGGAAGGAAAACGGTATGCGGTTACCGCAAGATGTGGAACGCTCGCTGAAAGTGCATGGAAAAAAAGCGGCGATCAGACAGTTATGCCGACAGTATAAAATGAGTCGCGGGGCGGCAGCAGGCTGGGTATCAGCCTGCGGCGACAGACATCTGCAAGTGACCGAAACGTCGCTGACTAAGCCAAAAATAGCCGCCATTCTGATCGCAGCCTTTCTTGTTGGCATGCTGCTGGCGGCTCTGGAAAAACTGGTCTGAGCGCTTCAGCTGAGACGGGACACGAGGAAAAGACATGCAAGTGACAAGCCCTATTATCGCCCCGGTCGTGGTACTGGTGGCCTGGACCATGGTCATGTGGCTCTGGATGTATGTGGCCCGATTGCCGGCCATGAAAGCCGCCAAGATGAAACCGGACCCGATGGCGCCCCGGGGCGAACAGATGAGCACCCTGCCCGCCAGGGTTCGCTGGAAAGCGGATAACTATAATCATCTGATGGAACAGCCTACGGTGTTCTATGCCGTGGCCCTTTCGTTGGCGCTGCTTGGCCAGGGTGACGGTATCAACCTGACGTTGGCCTGGGCCTATGTGGGTATCCGCATGGTGCATTCGGTACTGCAGGCGCTGATCAACAAGATCGAGCTACGTTTTGTGTTGTTTGCCCTGTCTTCGCTGGTGTTGATCGGCCTCACCGTCAATGCGTTGCGCGCCGTGTTCTGATGGCGTTTGATGCGGAGCTGGCGGAGCGTGTCCGTGAAGGATTGCTGGCGGTCAGTGGTGCCCTGCCCGATGAAAAACGCATGTTCGGTGGCCTGTGTTTCATGATTGCCGGCAACATGTGTTGCGGCATTCTTGGCGACCGGTTGATGGCCAGAGTCGGACCGGACGCCTACAGCACCCTGCTTGCCAAGCCAGGAGCCGACGAGATGGATTTCACCGGCCGACCCATGAAGGGCATGCTGATGATCGACGCCGATACGGTGGCTGACGATGCCGCCCTGCATGACTGGTTATCTCACTGCTTTGCCTTTGTGCGTACCCTGCCACCCAAATAAATCATCAGGAATGACCATGCTACAAATCGGGATTGTGATCTACGATGATGCCGAAGTACTGGATTTTGCCGGCCCCTACGAAGTGTTCTCTACCGCCGCCCGGCTCTGTGATAGCCCGCCCTGGCAGGTGTCCCTGATCAGTGAAAACCGTGAGGCGATAGCCAGAGGTGGCTTCCCGGTGAAAAGTCACTTCACTCTCGTCGACTTCCCGCCTGTGGATGTATTGCTGGTCAGCGGCGGGGTACATACGTCTGCCATGGCCAATACCGCCTTGCTGAACGCCCTGCGTGAAGCCGGTGATTCTGCCAGCTGGGTGACGTCGGTTTGTACCGGTGCTTTTCTACTGGCAGAGGCAGGGCTGCTCACCGATCAGCGGGTAACCACCCACTGGGAAGATATCGCTGATTTACGCCAGCGTTTCCCGGCGTTGGATGTGCAGGAAAATATCCGCTGGGTGGAAGATGGCAATCGCCTCACGTCGGCGGGCATTTCCGCAGGCATCGACATGAGTCTGCATCTGGTAGAGAAGCTGCACAGCCGAAAACTGGCGCAAGACACTGCCAGGCAGATGGATTATGCCTGGCAACAGTGACACCCGCAGGTTGATGGTGCCGGTGAGTAAGGACTAATACAGCGGCGCGATATAGTGTTCCCGGTAAAGCGGGTAGCGGCTCAGGTCCGGTCCCGGATGCAGTTGCTCCGGCCAGTGATACAACATGATCGCCAGCACGTTGCGGTGTTCCCCCTTGTTCATATCAGTGCCCCACTGCGGCGAAGGGATCATGCCGGCCTGTGGGTCGTAGCGCTGCTCCAGTGCCTGGCGAACGGCCCCGACAACCGGGCTGTTGCTCTCCCCTGCCAGCAGAAAGCACAGGGCCATTTCCGTATAGATGTCCGCTTTGGTATGCGCGATCAGCTCCCGGTGATGGCGCTCCAGATAGTCGAAAATCCAGGCAAAGTCCTGACGACGGATCGGCTTCTGGTAGTAACCGCTGGCCGCGATGATCACATGGGTCATGCCGTAGACCCGGGCATCCAGAGCCGGCCCGGGTTGTGGCGGCTGGTCCGGGAATACCTGGCGAAAGGCCTGCTGAAAGGGTTCCCGCAGATCGCGAATACCCAGGTCGTGCAGGTAATAAACCATGTTGGCCAGCTGCGGTGAGTAGGCGGCGATTACCTCCGGGTCGAGGATGAAGCGGGCAAAGTCCACCTGGCGCAGATAATCCAGACCCTGCCCCGTTTGGGTAAAGGGTGGTTTCCCGGCAAGACCGAGCTGGTCCACCTTGTTCAGGTAATAGAGCAGGTTCTTGGCAAAGGGTATCTCATCGTGGGCCAGCAGTAGCTGTTTGCGCCGCTGGTGTTTGTCCGTGTCATCCCGGTAGGCGCGGGCGATCTGTCTGGCCCGGCTCAGCCGGTACTCGCGGTTGTGTAACTGGCTCAGGTCCTGTTGCAGGGAATCGGCATTGCTGATCAGGTGCTGATAGATGATGGCCAGGTAATCCTGGTCTCCGGTGATTCGGTAAAGGCGGGTGGCATAATGGCGCTGCTTATTGGGAAGAAGATCTGGCAGCGCTCGCTCGTAGCGATCACGAATCTGTTCGCCGATAGACTGTGTGGCGGGTGGAGAAATTGCCGTTGGCTGGCAGGCAAGCAACAGGGCGATAAGCATACCGAGCCAGGCAGACTGAACCCATCCCATAGCGCACCACCGTGTCAGCTTGTTTGCGGACCTTTCAATTTAGGCCTCTCAATAAAGCAGTCTGTGCCAGCGCCAGCAATGGTGCAAAGCTTTACAGGGATTAACGTTTTACCGGTAGCGGCGGCTATAACGCCAGTACACCACTGCCAGCGATGCAGCCAGGGCGGCCGGGGCCATCAGCGCGGTGAAATGCAGTAGCCTGAACAGCAAGGTTCCCACCGCACCGCCACAGACGAAACCGCCAATCAGTAAGACGAACAGCAACAGCCGACGGCCGTTGAGGGGAATGCCTCGCAGCCGGTTGCCGAGCATGATGCCAAGATCCGTGAAGATGCCGGACAGGTGGGTGGTGCGGATGATGGAGCCGCTGTAGGTGGTGACCATGGCGTTCTGCAGGCCGCAGGCCATGGACGCCAGGTAGATGCCGAGATCACTGCCCCGTTGCAGTGACAGCATGGCCATGACCAGCAGCGCGGCTTCGATCAACAGGGAAAAACCGTAGTGGCGGCCCAGCTTCAGGGCGGTGCTGGTGATCAGCATGCCACTCAGGGCAGCACCGGCGAGAAAACTCAGCAGAGTGAAAAGCAGGTGCAGCGCATTGCTCAGGGCCAGATCTGCCAGTGCCAGGCCCAGTAGCGAGGAGGTGCCGGTCAGGTGAGAGACCGACTGGTGGCTGAAGCCGAGCAGCCCTACCGCATTAACGCTGCCCGCCAGAAAGGCGAGCAGAAAGGCTCCAACTTCTACCCAGGGTGGAAGACGCGTCAGCAAGAAAACCCCCATGCTTATCCGTGGTGATGCGCCAGTGTAACATGCGCGCCGGTGGGGGATTTTTGGCTATTTCTTTTTCTTCTTCTTGCTACCTTTTGAGCCTTTCTTGCCGTCGCCCTTTTTCCCGGACTTTTTCTTGTTGTCCTTCTTGTCGCTCTTCTTGCCCTTTTTGCTGGGGCCCTTGGTGCTTTTCTTGTCTGCTTTTTTCTCAGACTTTTCGCTTTTGGCTTTGACGGGTTTCAGGGCTTTGGTTTTCTTGCCGGTTTTCTTTTTTTCTTTATCAATTTTTTTGGTCTTGCTGTCGCCCTTCGGAGCAGAGGTGGAGGCCGGGCTATCCGTGTCGAAGATGTCCAGAGCCACAGTTCGAAAGCGGCGAAGACAGTAGCGCACCTGACCGAGACTGAGCCCGCTTTGTTCGGCGGCCTGTTGCTGGGTGTTGCCCTGGTCCAGCGCCAGCAATGCCTTGGCACGGGGGCCGTTCGGAGCCGGCTGGTCGGATCGGGCCTGGCAAGAAGTACGCTGTGCGCTGGTAAGAAGAGAAGACTGACTCATTATAGGTGATCCCCTGAGGTGGGCCCGGCGAGGGTGCCGGGCCTTGGACAAAAATCACGAGCCTTACACAATACGAGACAGCCAGAGAGGAAAGCAAAAAAACAGATTGCCTGTCAGAAAAGTGACATCTTTCAGTCGCCCTTTTGCTGCTTTTCCATCATGTCTGCCTGCAGGATCTCGATCCAGTAGCCATCCGGATCATTGATGAACGCGAGGCCTTTCATCTTGCCATCATCCGGCTTCTTGACGAATTCGACACCCAGTTTTTCAAACCGTTCGGCGGCGGCGTAAACGTCGGGGACGGTGATGCCGATATGACCAAATCCCTGGGGCTGGGCATTGCCGTCATGGTAGGCAAAGTCCGCATCGTCTTCACTGCCCCAGTTGTGGGTCAGTTCCAGCATGGCCTCACGGCCAAAGGTGTAGGTGAGTCGTTTGGCATCGTCCTCTGGGACCTGTCGCGCTTCCTCTTCACCCAGGTAGGCCAGGAAGTAGAGGCTGAACTTCATCGCCGGAAAATCCAGCTTGCGGACCAGGCTCATGCCCAGTACCCGGGTATAGAAATCCAGGCTGGTTGTGGGGTTCTTGATGCGCAGCATGGTCTGGTTGAACAGGAAATCGCGGGTGGCATCGTCCGGAGTTTCACAGAGGCCGTCGGCCTGTTCGAAATGGCGGGACATGGGGGCTCCTGAATCTTTGAGGCTTGGGGATCTTCAGGATATTGGGATGGGGTGAAAAGAATGCAAGCCTCGGTAAGAGAAGCTATCTACGAAGCCGCTGTAGGAACGGAGCGTAGCGGAGTAACGCACGTAGTTCCGTGCGGCCCGAAGGGTGAGCGCAGCGAATAACACCGCTTGAGGTGCGAACCGCGTGCCAACGCGGAATCGACGAAGGAGATCAGGCAATTCAAGGCTCGACAAATCCAGAGAGTGTCGACGGGTCTTGAGCCTTTGTCGCCTCGCTGCGCTCGGTTCGCACCTCAAGCGGTGCTCCTACAGAAAGGGCGGAGCTTGCCTGGGCAAGCTCCTGAGGGGGGTAGATCAGGCCGGGGTTTTTTCCACGGTCTTGAGGACTTTCTGCAGGCCGGCCACGGCGCCACCGATGTCGCTGAGGCCCTGGGGCAGCAGCAGGGTGGTGGATTCCTTGGCGACTTTTTCGAAGGCGGATACGTACTGCTCGGCGATGCGCAGGCTGACGGCTTCTTCGCCACCATCCTCTTTCACGGCGCCGGCTACCTGGCGCAGGCCTTCAGCGGTAGCAGTGGCGATCAGCTCGATCTGACGGGCGCGACCTTCCGCTTCGTTGATCTGCTTCATCTTTTCACCTTCGGAGATATTGATCATCTCCTGCTTCTCACCTTCGGAGCGGTTGATGGCGGCCTGGCGATCACCCTCTGAACGGTTAATGGCGGCCTGGCGCTCACCCTCGGACTCGGCAACCACGGCGCGACGTTCACGCTCGGCACGAACCTGTTTCTCCATGGCGTCCTTGATGGACACGGGCAGGTTGATGTCGGCCACTTCGTAGCGTAGTACTTTCACGCCCCAAGGCTGGGCGGCTTCGTCAACGGCGCGCACCACTTCCATGTTGATTTCGCCGCGCTCTTCAAACGTCTTGTCCAGATCAATTTTACCGATCACGGAACGCAGGGTGGTCTGAGCCAGCTGCTGGGCAGCCATGACATAATCATCCACCCCGTAGCTTGCGGCTTTCGGGTCGATCACCTGCAGATACATGACGCCGTCGATGGAGACTTCGATGTTGTCCTTGGTGATACAGCTCTGGC